>ERZ778504.1622-NODE-1622-length-15172-cov-3.848118_pt1 | contig 15172 bp, 12 predicted proteins | sample MGYA00510046_ERZ778504 | MGnify/ENA primary metagenome ERZ778504 (study PRJEB29527, sample SAMN07138964) | mouse gut metagenome | material: feces | host: mouse | place: China:Nanjing | collected 2016-01-25 ...
AAGAGATGTTGCAGATTATCTAGTCTAGTTTTGCACTTCGATTTAGAATCTGCAGACTTTTAACTACCTTGTTCCTAATTTCAATGAAAATCTGCTATTGACCATTTACAGCATGGCGGCAAAACGGCGTATACGGTCGAGCCGTTCCATAAAAGATGGGTCATTTGCCGAACGTTGCATATTGTATTTCATCTGCAAGCGTAAGAGCGAATCGGCAGGAATATCGAGTGCCGCTTCAAGCATCATTGCCGTATTAGCGGTTAGTGTTCGGCGACCGTTTAGCAAGTCATTGAGTGCTTTGTATGACATGTCTAATTGCTCGGCAAGCTTGCGCTGCGAGATATTGCGATATTCAATTTCATCTTTTATAACTTCGCCGGGGTGAGTCGGCTCATATCCATATATAGTCTTTGTCATGGTGTTGCAATTATATTTATGTCTAATCATTTGATGATAAATGATTAGCATTGCTTCGAAAATGGCTCGACTCGGAGAGCCGAGCTCCTATTATTGCTTCGGCTAAGCTTTAAATTCTTCTTTTGTAATTTTTGTCTTTATGACCTTATGTTTCCTCTTTTCAGAATTAAAGCCTATTTCTCGGGGATAATGCCTTCGGAGCGGAGGAAGGGGGCGGTGGGAGAGTTGGTGGCGGCGACGGCCTCGGGGGTGCCCTGGGCAAGGATGCGGCCACCGCCTCGGCCACCTTCGGGGCCCATGTCGACCAGGCGGTCGGCAAGGCGCAGCACGTCGAGGTTGTGCTCGATTACAAGCACGGTGTTGCCTCGGTCGACGAGCTTGTCGAGGATAGCCATAAGCGTCTTGATGTCGTCGAAATGCAGGCCCGTGGTCGGCTCGTCGAGGATAAAGAGCGTGCGCCCGGTGTCGCGCTTGGCAAGCTCGGTGGCGAGCTTCACGCGCTGGTTCTCGCCGCCCGACAGCGTGGCCGACGGCTGTCCGAGTTTGATATAGCCCAGGCCGATGTCCTGCAACACCTTGATTTTCTTGTAGATGCTGGGTATTCCGGCGAAGAACTCGCAAGCCTGGTTGACGGTCATGTCGAGCACGTCGGCAATCGACTTGCCCTTGAAGCGCACCTCGAGGGTCTCGCGGTTGTAGCGTTTGCCGTGGCACTCCTCGCAGGGGATGAGCACGTCGGGCAGGAAGTTCATCTCGATGGTCTTGTAGCCGTTGCCCTTGCATGCCTCGCATCGGCCACCGGCCACGTTGAAGCTGAACCGCCCCGGCTTGTAGCCTCGGATTTTGGCCTCTGGAAGTGCTACGAAGAGATTGCGGATGTCGGTAAAGACGCCCGTATATGTCGCAGGGTTCGACCGTGGCGACCGCCCGAGCGGCGACTGGTCTACGGTGACGACCTTGTCGATATTTTCGATGCCCTCGATGCTGCGATAGGGCAGCGGCTCCTCGAGCGAACGGTAGAAATGCTTGCTCAGTATGGGCTGAAGTGTGCCGTTGACGAGCGACGATTTGCCAGAGCCCGACACGCCGGCAACCACTGTGAGTGTGCCGAGCTCGAGGGTTAGGTCTACGTTCTGAAGGTTGTGGCCCGTGGCGCCGCGCAACGTCAGTGTCTTGCCGTTGCCTTTGCGCCGCTGTGCCGGTGTCTCAATCTTGCGCGTTCCGTTGAGATATTGCGCTGTCACGGTGTCGGTCTTGAGCATCTCGGCCGGTGTGCCCTGGAAGACCACTTCGCCGCCCTTGCGCCCGGCTCCGGGGCCGATGTCGACCACATAGTCGGCCTCGAGCATGATGTCCTTGTCGTGCTCTACGACGATGATTGTGTTCATGGCGTCGCGCAGGCGTTTGAGCGAGTCAATCAGTCGCCGATTGTCGCGCTGGTGAAGGCCGATTGACGGCTCGTCGAGGATATATAGCACGTTGACAAGCTCGCTGCCAAGCTGAGTGGCAAGCCTTATGCGTTGGCTCTCGCCCCCCGACAGCGTGGCCGAGGCGCGGTTGAGTTGCAGGTAGCTGAGGCCCACGTCGACGAGGAAGCGCAGTCGCACCGATATTTCCTTGATTATTTCGGCCGCAATCTTGCGGTCGCGGCTATCGAGGCGCGACGTCACTGTCGAGGCCCATTCGGCAAGGGCGTCTATGTCGAGCGCCGACAGTTGGGCTATGTTCATGTCGTCGACAAAGAAGTGCAGGGCCTCCTTGTTGAGCCTTGCACCGTTACACTCCGGGCATACGCAGCGCGTGGCGAACTGGCCGCTCCACTTGCGCTCCTGGTATGTGCCGTCCTCGTCGGCATTTTGCTCAATAAACTTTATCAGGCCGTCGTAGGTGCGGAAATAATCGAGGCCCGAGTAGGTGCTGTCGGCAAGTCGCGGCACCGAGGTAGAACCGTTGAAGATTTCGTCGACGACCTCTTCGCTAAGCTCGCAGAAGGGCGTCTTTATGTTATAGCCGTTGGCTTCGAGAATGGCGCGTATTTGCAAGAAAATCAGCGTGTCGCGATACTTGCCCAGGGGGGCCAGGGCGCCGCCGTGCACGCTCAGCTTCTCGTTGGGTACCATCTTGGCGCGGTCGATGATGTTGACATAGCCGAGGCCCTTGCATCGCGGACACGCGCCCTGTGGTGAGTTGAACGAGAAATTATGTGGTGCCGGGTCGTGGTACGATATGCCCGAAATCGGGTCCATCAGTTCCTGGCTGTAGTATGCCACCTCGTCGGTCTCGGCATCGCACACGAGCATCTCCTTGTCGCCCTGGTCGAGCGCGCTGTCGACCGACGCCAGTATTCGTTCGCGGTCTTTGGCATTGACCTTGAGGCGGTCAATCACAAGCTCTACGCTGTGGTTGCGGTAGCGGTCGAGGCGCATGCCGGGCGTGATTTCCATCAGTTTGCCGTCGACGCGCACGTTGAGGAAACCCTTGCGCGTGAGTTGCTCGAAGAGCTCCTTGTAGTGGCCCTTGCGGTTCTTGACCAGCGGCGCGAGTATATAGACCTTGCGCGCCGAGTATTTGTCGATGATGAGGTCGGTGATTTTTTCGTCGTTATATTTTACCATGTTCGCCCCCGACACGTAGCTGCGCGCCTTGCCTATGCGGGCGAAAAGCAGTCGCAGGAAGTCGTAGATTTCGGTGGTGGTGCCTATGGTGCTTCGAGGGTTGCGGTTTACGGTCTTCTGTTCGATTGCGATTACCGGGCACAGGCCGCTTATATGGTCTACCTCGGGGCGTTCGAGCTTGCCGAGCATGTTGCGCGCGTAGGCCGAGAAGGTTTCGATATAGCGGCGTTGGCCCTCGGCGAAGATGGTGTCGAAGGCCAGCGACGATTTGCCGCTGCCGCTGAGGCCCGTGACGACCGTCAGCGACTGGTGCGGTATGGTCACGTCGATATTCTTGAGGTTGTTGACACGCGCGCCTGTAACCTCGATGCAGCCCTCGGTGCCGTCGTCGGCCACCGGGGCATTGTCGTTGTTTATATCAATATGTTTTTGTTGTTTCGTGGTCATAGGGTATTGTTAGTTTCCCGAAGTCCATGCTTTGTTGTAGGTAGTGGTGCCTGCTGTGCGTCGCGACATCGACTTTGCGTCGGGGATGCGCACTTTATAAGTCTTCCCGGTCTTGTTTGTGAGCTTCTTGGCCCTTATCCAGGGGTTTTCTTCGCGCAACATCGAGTAGTTGATGCCGTGCTCTTTTGCCCACGTGGGCCAGTCTTCGACCGGGCCGCTCACTTCGACAGTCTTGTATTTGTGTGGCTGGTACAGCTGGTTGTCTCGCAGGCGGAAGCCGTATTTGGCCGGGTTTTCGAGCACGGTCTTCATGGCCATTACGCGGTAGGGGTAGCGCGTTGTCTCCTCGGCCAGGTAGAGGTCGAGCGACGTGTCGGCGTCCTGGGCGTCGAGTTCGCGCGATATCCGCGCCTGGCCGCCGTTATATGCAGCCATTGCCGAGGGCCAGTCGCCGTAACGTCCGTATGCCTTTTTGAGGTAGCGGCATGCGGCTGCCGTGGCCTTCTCGAGGTTGTAGCGTTCGTCGACCTCGTCGTTTACCTCGAGGCCGTATTCTTTAGCAGCCGAGGGTATGAACTGCCAGAAACCCGCAGCCTTGGCCGGTGAGTATGCCCGGGGGTTGAGCGAACTCTCAACGCATGCGAGGTAGAGCAGGTCTTCGGGCACGCCGTTGGCCCGCAGTATGGGGGCGATTTCGGGGAAATAGCGGTTGGCGCGTTTGATAATCAGCATGGTATTACCGTGGGTGTAGACTATCGAACTCAGTTCGCGGTCATAGCGTTCGTACATGTCGGTGCGGTCGAGGTCGACGGTCTTGCCGCATAGTTTTACCGATGCCGGCACTTCTGGGCAGTAGACTTCGGCAAACTCGGGCTGTACACGCTGGGCCGCAGCCACGGGGGCCACGGCGATGAGTGAGAGTAGGGCTATCTTGATATTCATTCGTCTATGTCTGGATTTCCTTGGTTGGTAGTATTGTCTTTATAACCGATTATGTTTATGTCGCCGGCGCGGTCGTATTTCACACCGTCGGCCCCGATGGCCTTGATTACGTAGAAATATACCCCGGGAGGTACGACTTTGCCGCCCACCATGCCGTCCCAGCCTTGCGACGGGTCGCTGCTCTCGAAGAGTTTCTTGCCCCAGCGGTTGAAGATGGTGCATTTGTAAGTCACGATTGATTTATAACTTACCTTCCACTCGTCGTTTACGCCCGGCGAGGCACCTGGCGAAAAGGCATTGGGTATGTCGAGTTTCGACTCGCCGATAAACACCTTGTATGTCTCGCTTTCGAGCGGGCACGTGCCGGCAGCGTTATTGACTGTAAAACGCACGTATGTCGTGCCTTGTTCGGTAAAAGTGTAGGTAAACTCGAGATCGTTGAACGAGTTGACGACGTCGGCAAAGTCGGCTGTTCTCGAAATCTGCCACTCGGTGAAGATGGCGGCGTCGGTTACTGCGGCCTCGAATGTTATGTCGGCCGGTGCCGAGCCTCCGAGGCCGTCGCCTTCTACCTTCTGCTCGTTGTCGGCGTCGCGTTCGGCCTGGGTGGCGCGTGTGCGTGCATCCACGGCAACAGTGGCAAAGGTCGGCGACTCTATGCTCTGCGTCAGGCCCCATGCCTTGAGGAAGCGGTCGCCGCTGAGTGTAAACTGCGTGTCGGTCAATGGTGCGGCGACGCTGAAACTCGTCGCTATCCCGTCGAGCGTGACTGTCGTGGTGACGGGGTGGTATGAGAATGACTCGTCGTCGAACTCGAGGGTGTTGTAGCTTACTTCGAGGTCGCGGCCGACCACCACGCGGCGTCCTAAGGGCGAGAATGCCTCGAGTTCCTCTGCCTTGCCGCTGAAGTCGAGGTGCGTGCGGTCGCAGTCCTGCTCGGGCGACAGTGTGACAGACTCGAGGTCGAGGGTGTGGCTGGCATAGTTGATAATCCAGTAGTAGCGGCTGCGGCCGTTTTCTTCGATTACATAGCCCATATCGTCGTCGGTGCAGGGCACGGTCAGCTTGGCCCCGTCGCGCACTGGCGCGACTTCTTCGGCATAAGCCGCGCCCATGCGCGAGTAGCGCGACCATTTGACTGCCGACGTGGCCGACGATGCAGTATAGGTCATCGTCGCCCCGTGTGTGTCGGCCACGACATATACAGCGTCGAGGCCGGTCGATGCCTCGACGGTCACTTCGACCGGCTTGAGCGCGGTGCCTCCGAAATCGAGGGCCGACATGCCGGCGGCGGTCAGTAAGGCAGATATTGAGAGAAGGTATTTCATAATCGGGAAGAAGTGGTAGTGGTTGGTATGTCGCTCCGTGCGGCATACCGTGCTTTATTTGTTCGAGTGGCAGATTTTTGCACCAAGCCGTGCGAATAACCGTATAACCTTTGGCGAGAGGCCCAGCAGGTAGATTATCAGCATCGAGGCGAGATAAATCAGCAGTACCAGTGTATGCAGGCGCCCATCGTCGGGAACAGCGAGATTGTCGAGCACCGTGGCCGACGAGCTGTCGGGCAGTTTGCCGGGCATCGACCTGAGGGTGCGTTTCCAGCGTATGGTGCCTCCGTCGGTATATATGAGGGCCTCGCTACCTCTAACGAGCTGTTTGAGGGCTGTAGCGTCGGCCGTGTAGACGGGGAAGTCGGGGCGCGTCCAGTCGGCCCAGCGCTCCATGTCTACGCCTTGTGCGCCGACAACGGCTATAAATCCCACGCCTTGGCGCCGGGCAAACTCCGCAAGCCTCTCTACATAATGGGCGTGGATGAGGTAGTGCATGTCGGGTTCGGGCACGATGAGGAATAGTTGACGGCCGTCTTCTATAATCTCGTCGGCAACGTCGTAGCCATCGGCATCGTTGACGGCTATGCCGCCGCCAAATCCGTCGCCGTCGGCCTGGTCGGCAGCCTCGACAAACGTCCACGTGCTGTCGGGGAGCGCGTCGAGGGCAAACTGTTCTCGATGCCCGTCTTTTTCGTAAATATAGTATGCCGTGCTACCGCCGTCCTGTGAGCCGCTGAATATTTCAGTGCCGAGTTTATATGGCCTGAAATCGACCAGGGGCTGTATCTGATAGCCGGTCAGGGCCAAAAACAGGGGGAAGGTGAGCGATACCGCGATTACAAGCCACTGTATGGCGGCTGGGTAGAGGCCGCGCACGCTGTGGTTGCGGACTAAAAGATAGGCTGTCAAAGCCGTCAGCACTATATTCTTGCCAAAGGTGGCCCAGTTGGAAATTATCAAGAAGTCGCCGAAGCATCCGCAGTCGGCCACGGGGTCGGCTACGGCGATATAGAGCGTGAGCGGCAGCATCACCACCATCATGGCCATGGCCACGATGGCCGATGTGCGTTTCAGTGCACCGGTGGCGAGCAGTATACCTGTCAGGAACTCGATACACGCCAGTGCCACGCAGGCAGCGGCTACGGCCTCGTGCGGCACTGTAAGGCCCCACACTGCCAGGTATTCGTTGACCTTTATGACAAAGCCCCACGGGTCAATCGCCTTCGACCAGCCCGACACGATGAAGGTGCACCCGACGATAAGTCTCGACAGCCACACAGCCATACCGCGCAGGCGGAGCCGCGTACTAAGCTTCATCATCGAGTTTTATGATTGCGAAGATGGCATAGTTGACCATATCGAAGTAGTTGGCGTCGATGCCCTCCGAAACCTTGGTCACGCCCTTGTGGTCTTCGATTTCCTTGGTGCGCTCGATTTTTGTGAGTATGAGGTCGTCGAACGACAGCACCCTCATCGAGCGCCATGCCTCGCCGTAGTCATGATTCTTGGCCTGCATCAGTGCCTTGGCCTGGGCTGCGACCTCGTCGTAAAGTTCGAGGGCGCGGTGCGCGTCGATGTCCTTGGTGTCGGCATAGCCCAGGCGCAGTTGTATTACGCCGATGATGCCGTAATTGACTATGCCTATGAATTCGGGCAGTATGCCTTCGCCCACTTTCGACACGCCGCCGGTCTGGAGGGTGCGTATGCGTTTGGCCTTGATGAAGAGCTGGTCGGTTATGGCCTCGGGGCGCATTATGCGCCACGACGCGCCGTAGTCGCCGAGCTTGGCGGCAAATATCTGGCGGCAACGGCCCAGGGCCGTTGCATATTCTTTATCGGTATCGTGTGCAGACATGTCTTTATTTTTTTCGTAACTGCAAATTTACTAAAAAAAGACGGCTTCCGCAAACCGAAAGCCGCCTTTGTCAGTATTTGTCCGAATAATATTTACGAGCCGAATGTCACGTTGAAGCCGAGGTTGATGTTGGCGGTGGCGTGGCCCACGGGTACGAATTGGGGCGTGACGCTGAAGAACTGGTGGTCGCTGCCGATAAAGAAGTTGAAGCCCTTGGGATGGAAGTTAATCATCCAGCCGAACGACGAGCCGTAGGTCGAGGCACCGTAGTTGACGGTGGCGTCGAACCATTTCACTGGCTTGACGGTGGCATAGAAGCGGCCTTCGGTCCACGACGATATGCCGGCAAAGTGCGACGAGAAGAGGAAGCCGCCGGTGAGGTTCTTGTAGAACGGCATCTTGTACTCCGCACCGAGGCGCAGGGTGGCGTGGAGGGCCTTGGTGTAGCTGCCCTCGCCGTTTTTCTCGCGGTGGATGTTGATTACTTCCTGCAAGTCGTCCCATAAGCGGTCGAGCTGCTCGTCGAGTTTGTTTTCCTCATAGTTGGGCTGGCTGCTGTCGACGGCGATGTTGTCGAAGCCGTCGAAAGTCCATGTGCCCTCGCCGGTACGGCCTGTGATGGCGTTAGACCAGTTCATGAAGCCGAGGTCGTTGATTGCAGCCGACAGTTGCAGGTCGGGAAGAAGCTGGTAGGTGGCGCCGAGGTCGAACCCGAGGCCGAAGCCCGACAGGCCGAATTTATCGTAGTCGATATCGCCCCACGAAATCAGGTTGGCATCGCCGGGGTTTTTGATTTCCTTACCGGCTTCTTCCTTGGTGGGTACGTATAGTCCGCTGCCGCCTGAGAGCATCACCTCGCCGTCGGCTTTGATTTGCCATTGGTCATGGCCGAACTTCACGTCCATGTTCTTGAGGTGGGCGGTTGCATTGCCCACGCCGAGGAGCACCTTGACTTTAGCACCGACATTGAGCTTGTCGTTGATTTTGTGGCTGTGGCCGAGGGCGATTTCGGCTGTTGCCGATGCCTGCAGGCGAAGGTCGTCGAAATGGTAGTGCGTGTCGGGCCCGGTCTGTCCGAGTTTCATAAAGCGGAAGAAGTCTTTGGGCAGGTCGACACCCATGCCGGCATTTACGCCGATAGTGATGGTGTTGAATCCCTTGAAGGCACGGAAGCCGGTCGACAGTAGGGTGAAGTCGAAATTGCCGTTGATGTGGTTGTTGTTGCCCAACTTGTTGAGGAACGTGTTCGCATCTACGGTGGGGCTCATAAAGGTGGTGAGCTTGTATTGGCTGCCCGGCTGGGTTTTGTAGAGGAAGGTGTTCACGCCCACGTTGGAGAACAGGCTCAGGTCGATATTGGCCAGGGCCGGGATAGATATGTAGTTGCGTTCGCCGGCAAAGGCAGGGTTGAGCTCGTGGCGATACGAATATCCGTCGAGGAAGTATGCCGTGCGTGGGGCTTCTTGGGCTGCCGCACTGATTGCGCTAAAGGCGGCAAGGCTGATGATGAGTTTCTTGGCTGTTGTCATGATGATTAATCATTTAAGTCGACGAGTACGCCGCCCTTGACGGTTATACGTATGTTTTCAAATTTGAGTGTCTGCTGGTCGTTGAGGTTTATGCCCTGGAAGGCACTGTTAGATGTGGCATCGAAGACGAGGCGTACGCCGTCGAGGTCTTTGATGTTCTTGCCGGTCGAGCGCAGCGTGATTTTGAGGGCCGTGGTCGAGGGCTGTGCCGGTGTGCCGGCCTTGACCTCGTTTTCTACGGTGGCTGTAACTGTGCTGAGTTCATTGCCGTTATGGTCGAGGGCGATAGCGCTGGGCGTCATGTCGAGGGGTATGGCGTTGAACACGTCGGCTGTGACTTCGACGGTGTTGAAGTTATACTTTTCGAGGTCTTCGTCCCAGTTGGCTTCCTCGTGGGTATAGTGCAGTTTCATCGACTCGCCGAAGGCAAGGGGTATTACGGCCTTGTATTCGCAGTTGTAGGTGTATGTCGTGCCGAGGCTGTACTCTGCAACCTCGGGGATGGCTTTCGACGTAGCGTCGTGGAAGCTGATGCGGTCGGGGATGGTAGCGATGAGTGAGTTGATGTCGGCGACTTCGATGTCGTTGGCCGAACCGCTGACCGACTTGCGGCAAATCACAAACTCGGTGGTGCTGTTGCCCTTGACAATGACAGGCTTGGTGCCGAATGTCGCGCCGACGCCTACGGTTGCTGTCTCGCTGCCTTTGCTATACGAGGTCAGCTTGCCGCTAAGTTCGATTGAAAGGGGCGACGAGTTGGTAATGGAGAGGTGGATTTGCGGGTTGTCGATGTCGAGGTTGTTCTCGGGGTCGCTAAGGAAGTCGGGTATGTCGTTGATATCGAAGCTGGTGGTATTGATATTGATTTTGGGGTCGACAATACCGCGTACTTTCAATATTTTGGCTGCTGAGACCTTTGTTGTGGTCACGAGGGTCAGGTTGGCCTTCTGCCCTACAGGCAGGTCGCTCATCATCAGGCTTATGTTGCCCGACGACTCGAGTCGGTTGTCAATCAGGAAGTGGCCGGGGCATAGAGGCCCTGGCCCTGCGGTACCTTGGTAAAATCGATTTTAGTAAGTTTAAGTTGGGCGTTGAGAGGATGTGTGGGGGTTACGGGGTAGCTCTCTTTGAAGCGTATTTCGTTAGTGCTTACGCTTTCGATATATTGTGCCGTTGACGGGTCGCTGATTTCGACTGTCCACGAGGGGTCGAATGTGGCCACATAGCCTTTTTCGATATAGGCTGTGCCCCTAAAGTCGGTTGAGGTATAGCCTACTTCGAATATTATGTCTACATCGAGGTCGGCTGATTCGATTGATACCAGGTCGGTAGTAACATTATCGTCCTGCAGGTGTATGGCGTTGAACGACGGGTGGGCCTCCTGGGTGATTTTGTCGATGCCCACGTTGTAAAATTCGGGAAGCTCTGTCGTGGTGGTGTTACCGTTGATGGTTCCGATAGTAACCTCGGGCACATCGAAGTTCGACGGGGTAGAGGTGCCTTCCTGTATTAGCGCGTAGTCGCCTTTCTCAAGGCCGTATTCGCCGCTCGTTTCGATGGTTTTGATTGAACTGTCTTCTTTGAGGTCGAGAATCTGGGATAGGGTGATAACATCTGTACTGCTGGTTGGAACAGTGAGTGATTCGCCGCCGAGCTGAAGGGTCAGGTCTATGTCCTCGGTCAGGTCGTAGTCGTGGTCTACACAACTCGTCGCTCCTGTGGCAATAAGACAAACAGCCATCACTCGCGACAAATGCCGCTTAATAGCTTTTTTCATAAAGAATTAGTGGAATTGGTTTATTATAATGATTTGTTATTTACATTTCGCCTTGCAAAGTTAGAAATTTTTGCCAATTTTACCAACTTTTTAACTATAAATCATTCGCAAATATTGCCACAAGCACTAATCTGGAATATGATAGATGCTCCTAACTCCACTGTCCACACTGTCCACGCTTTGTTATTCGTGGACAGTGTGGACAGATAACTTCTAAAAAGAACAGCCTCGTCTATGGCATATCAGCGGAGTGCATTGCTCCTATTTACTTGGCGATTTTGTCAATCAGGGACAAATCGTCGTCGCTGAATGTCGGGGCCGATACCGAGCTGAGGCTGTCGGCGAGTTGGGCCACCGAGCTGGCGCCTACGATGACCGATGTCACGCGGCTGTCGGCAAGCACCCACGACAGGGCCATCTGGGCGAGGCTTTCGCCACGCTTGTCGGCAAGCTCGTTGAGGGCCTTGATTTTTTCTACCACCTCGGGCGTAATCTGGTCGGCCTTGAGGTGTCCGCCACGTGCCGCACGCGAGTTCTCGGGTATGCCGTTGAGGTATTTGTTTGTCAGCAGTCCCTGTGCAAGGGGCGAGAACGACACGAAGCCGCAGCCGCCCTCGGAAATCGCCTCGAGTACGCCCGACTCGATTACATGGCGGTCGAAGATATTGTAGCGGTCTTGGAACAGCAGGCATGGCACATCGCGGTCGGCCAGATACTTCAGTGCAAACTTTGTTGCCTCGAGCGGCCAGCGCGAGATGCCGGCATATATGGACTTGCCGCGTCTCACGATGTCGACAAGGGCCTGGAGTGTTTCTTCGAGAGGGGTCTCGGGGTCGTAGCGGTGGCTGTAGAACACGTCGACATATTCGAGGCCCATGCGCCGCAGGCTCTGGTCGAGCGAGGCGAAGAGGTATTTGCGCGAACCCCAGTTGCCGTAGGGGCCCGGCCACATGTCGTAGCCCGCCTTGCTGGCTATGAACATTTCGTCGCGGTAGGGGCGCAGCGACTTGTTGAACACGTAGCCGAAGGTTTCCTCGGCAGTACCGTAGCCCGGACCGTAATTGTTTGCGAGGTCAAACGATGTCACGCCGTGGTCGAAGGCGTAGTGTATTATTTCTTTGCTGCGCTGCAGCGGGTCGACCTCGCCGAAGTTGTGCCACATGCCCAGCGATACTCGCGGCAGCAATATGCCGCTGCGCCCGGCGCGGGTGTACTTCATGCCGTTGTCGTAGCGGCTGTCGTCGGCGCGGTAGAGTGGTTCTATCATGGTTTGTAAGGATTAAAAATGAAAATAGCGCTCTGCGGCAAAGCCATGACCAGAGCGCCATAATTATGTTTAGTTTTGGCTATTTATTTTGCCGCAGGGGTTTTCACGCTTGCAATTTTTGCCTGTACCTGTTTGGTGACATCGGTCACGTCTGAGCCGACATAGAGCAAGAGACCCGGTTCGTTGGGCAATATCAGGGTATAGCCGCCTTCGGTGCCGACAGCCTTGACTGCGTCGTTGATTTTTGCCTGAATGGGGGCCTGCTTGGCTTGGATTGCCTTCTCGATTTCCTGTGACGCGGTATTGCGGAACTGCTCGGCTTTCTGCATGGCTTCCTGTATTTCCTGCATACGGCGCTCTTTGATAGACTGGGCGGTGTTGGGGTCGTCCTGGATAGCCTGGTAGTCGTTATAGAGCTTGTTGACCTGCTCTTGAAGTTTCTGGAGCTCGTCCTCGTACTGTTTTGAAAGGTCTTGTATTTCTTTTTGCATTTCGGTAGATTCGGGCATACCAGCAAAGACTGCCTGTGTGTCTACCACACCGAATTTTTGAGCCATCACGCTCATAGGCAGTGCCAGAGCCAGGGCCAGGATTAGTTTCTTGAACATATCTGTTTAGTGTTTATATTATTTCTCTTTTGCAAAATTAACTAAATTAATTGGAATAACCTAATTTGGCCAGCACATCATTTGAAATGTCGATACGTGGCGAGGCATAAACGATGTCCGATGCCGATGCACGGTCGAATATGGCCTGGAAGCCGCGTTCTTCGGCAACTTTCTTAACTGCGTTGTAGACGTCGTCCTGTAGCGGTTTGAGAAGGGTCTGACGCTTCTGATAGAGTTCGCCTTCGGGCCCGAAGTATTTATAGCGGAGCTCGGTGGCCGATTTCTCCTTGGCCACGATTTCTTCTTCGCGCTTCTTGATTTGTTCGTCGGTGAGGAATACCTTGTCGGCAAGATAGTTCTGATACATGGTCTCGGCCTCTTTGCCGACGGCTTCGACTTCTTTCTGCCAGCGTTGCGACAATTGGTTGAGCTGCTCGTTCGCCATCTCGTAGGCAGGCACGTTCTTGAATATATACTCCATGTCTACCATAGCGAATTTCTGAGCCGAGGCGACGGCTATGCCGGCGAAGACAAAGAGGAGGATAAGGGCTGTTTTTTTCATTTTGCTGTGGTTTTTGAGTTTCTTATATCTATAAGACGTTTTGGGCTTGAAAAGGTTTAAAACCTTGCTATGTCGCTGCCTGTATTTAGAATTCCTGGCCGAGGATGAAGTGGAAGTGCGAACCGCCGCGTATGCCGTCGACCTTGTCGAAACCGTATGCCCAGTCGATACCCATCAGGCCGACCATGGGCAACTGGATACGCACACCGGCACCGGCACTGCGCTTGAGCGAGAAGGGGTTGAACTCGCCGACCGAGGTCCAGGCGTTACCTGCCTCGAGGAAGCCGAGCGCATAGATGGTGGTAGACTGCTGCAGCATCAGGGGGAAGTGGATTTCCATGCCCATGCGGGTGTAGGCATAGCCCTCGCGACGCCACGGGGTGAGGATACCGTTGTCGTAACCACGCAGGGCGATGGTCTCGGTAGCGTAGGTATATGAGCCCGACATGCCGTCGCCGCCGACATAGAATGTCTCGAACGGTGTCTTGAGATATTTGTTGTAGCTGCCCAGGAGGCCGAAGTCAAAGCGTGTCATCAGCACCGGCGTCCACTGCTGGTTGGTCGACAGCGGGGTGTAGGTGCGCGATTTAAAGCGGATTTTCCAATACTCAATCCACTGGTAGAGCTGTTTCTTCGATTCCACGGTGTTCTGCTCCGACAGCTTCTGCCAGTCACGTTTGCCGGTAAAGAGCTGGGCCGGGGGGGTGATTTGCAGGTTGAGCGAGAACTGCGAACCGCTACGGGTGTAGATGGGGTTGTCAATCGAGTTACGTGCGAGGGTGAGGCCGAGCACGATGGCATTAGACGTACCGGTATTCATGTAGTAGAGGTAGTCCCAGTTCTTGAGGTAATACCAGTTGTAACCGAGTTCGGCTGTGAATGTAAACCAGTCGTCAGGCCATTTGAGGCGTTTGCCGAAGCCTACGTTGACACCAATCATCTGCAACACCTTGTTGGGGTCGAGCGACTGCTCGTAGCTGTTCTGGTAATAGTCGTTGTAGTTGTATGAGTAACCGGGATAGTAGCCAAGGCCCGAACCCCACATCGACGACGATGCCCACTGGCGGTTGTAGAACGAGCTGTTGACACCCGTCTGGCGGCTATAGTAGGCCGATACCGACAGTGAGTTGGGGCGTTTGCCGCCGAACCACGGGTCGAGGAACGATATGGCGTACGACTGGTAGTAGCGTGCGTTGGTCTGGGCACTGATTGAGAATGTCTGACCCTCGCCCTGCGGTATGATGCCTCGGTAGGTGCTGGGGTAGAAGAGGTTCTTGATTGAGAAGTTGGTAAACTTCAACTGCAGCTTGCCGATGATACCGGTCTGGCCCCAGCCGAGAGAGAACTCTATCTGGTCGTTGGCTTTCGACTCGAGGTTGAAGACGATGTCGACAGTACCGTTTTCTTCGTTTGGCTGCGGCTGTATATCCATCGTCTCGGGGTTGAAGTGGCCTGTCTGGGCGATTTCGCGTGCCGAGCGCATAAGGTCGCTCTTGCTGAACAAGGCTCCCGGGCGCACGCGCAGCTCGCGGCGGATTACCTTTTCATAGAGGCGGTCGTTGCCGTTGATTATCACGTTGTTTATACGTGCCTGGGGGCCTTCCATCATGCGCATCTCGAGCGACACCGAGTCGCCGGTTACATCGCGCTCGATGGGTATGAGCTGATAGAAGAGGTAGCCACGGTCCATATAGAGGTTTGCCACGGCGTCGTCGTCCTCGTTGAGGCGTTTGCGCAGCATCTTCTGGTTATACACCTCGCCGGGTTTCATGCCCAGGTAGTCGTCGAGCATCTCGGTGGGGAATATGGTGTTGCCCACCCA
>ERZ778504.1623-NODE-1623-length-15144-cov-12.103254_pt1 | contig 15144 bp, 9 predicted proteins | sample MGYA00510046_ERZ778504 | MGnify/ENA primary metagenome ERZ778504 (study PRJEB29527, sample SAMN07138964) | mouse gut metagenome | material: feces | host: mouse | place: China:Nanjing | collected 2016-01-25 ...
TGAAACACACACAGATTCATTGGCAAGCCGAACCTCAGTCTTCGTCTCGCCCCCCCCAGCGTCTGAAATAATATTATCTGTCCGCTATCCATAATCGCCTTCTCCTTCTGTCTATGTTTATGTACTCGTCAAACTCGCTCATAAACCTATAATCTAATGTCAAAAACTGTTGGGCGATTTACAACAAAAATTTTCTCTGAAATCTTCTTCTTTTCTTCTTCCGTAAGTTTAGTAGATTGTAGAAAAGAGTTCTTCCATCGCCGTTTCATTCGATTTATTAATTGGGGGCGATAAGGAGGTACTTCATCATCATAGGCATAAAATAGTAATCTGGCATCTTTTGTCAGAAGAGTCTGTGCTATTGCATCCCACCAGTAAGCATCAGTTCTTCCAAGAGATAAGCCATAGACACAAATAACATCAGCGCTCCTTATATTTTGTAGGGCACCATGATCAATACGATGCCCTTGCATTTTATTAAGCAAAGGTTTTATTAGATACTCCTGTACTTCGACTATTTCTCTCAACTCCGGATTCATTATTTGAGTCTTATCATTCACACCAATCAATGGGACATCGCTTCTGCCATGTATATGAATGATTTGAGAAAGATTGATTTTATAGCTTGTGTGCAATGGCCATAAATCTAATCGAAGTGAATTATTCTGATAACTCAAAAGTTGTTCAATTGTGCTGGTGTAATTAAAAGATATTATTTTAACATCACAATCCTGACCTGTCCAATGTGCATAAAATTCCCTGAGAAGCTCTTGTTCTGCTTTACAAAAACAGTTCTCAGGATGAGCAAGACTCTTTTTTAGCTTTTCTATATTAAATTTTGAAATATCTAACTTTTCTTCTTCAATAGTTTGAATAAACTCCCTGAACCGATCATTGATATTATTATATGCCAATTCCAATTCTTTAAGGGAAGAAAAATTAGTAGTGTATGCACCTAAAGCGATTTCCAGGTCTGACCAATATTTGTCATCAGTACTAAGGGTTTCCTTGAGATGCTCTTTTAACTTTTTTACATGTTCGTTATCTTCGGAAGAATCAAGAGCAAGATAATAGTCATAGAAATCTTTATATCGAGTTTTTAGCCCGATATTAATATCAAATCCGTTTCCAATTAAATAAACGATATTCATTATGGTTTTACGGTTCTGCTGCTATTGAAATTGAATCATTTGAGTATGTTGAGTATGGACGCGTTGAGGAATAGCGCTTGAAATTCTCAGCTTGTTCGAGAATTTCTTTGAATACTTCGTCGTGGATGATTGGTGGATAACCTGCGCTTGATAGAAGAATAATGATGTTCATCTTCAAGGTGTCGCGGATGTCTCCGCGATTAGCCCAGTCAATTACGGAGGCTTGCTGCTCGACAAGTTCTTTAACTTGCTTTGCGAGGTCTGTAAGCTTATCATCAGGGAATTTGTCTGCGAAGTCGTACTTGACCGCGACTGATTTCAATATGTCGAAGAAAGCCATCTCCTTGAAATCGAGTCCAAGCGAGTCTCCTGCGGTTCTCGCGTTGTTGACATCAGCCATGAGGTCAACCATCTGCGAAACTACTTCGTCGATAACATCGTTGGCAAGGGCGGCATCGTCCGAGCGGTCGTTGTACTTTTTCACTATTTCTTCGAGCCGCTTGGTGAAGTCAATGCCTTTTTGCTTATTGACTTTCTTAAGCGATTCAATCACCTGTTTAAGCAGTTGCTCCATGAGCTTGACCTGCGTATTCTTATAGGGAATTTGGCTCAACCGCTTCATGTACTCGGCTGAAAGCAGGTCTATTTCCTCGTCAGCCGATACACCGATATTCTGAATTTCCTCGACGGCTTCACTCGTCAATGCGTCCTTTATCATTTCGGCTACGCGGCGGTTCATCTGAGCCGCATCGGGAGCCTCGCCCTTGGTGAGTTTGAAGATAACGGAGCGCACGGCGAAGAAGAAGTGAATATCATCGTCTTCCTCTTTGATTATCTGCTCGGAGTTGCAGCAGATGTTGTAAGCCTCGCGCATCTTTTTGCAATGGCGCATGAACTTGGTTTCCGACTCCTTGGTGCGCTGAATAAATTCAGCGGTCATATTGAGACAGTGTAGCTGTTCGAGCGGTTTGCCTAAGAAATAGAGCGACCAATCAAAGCCTGTAAACATACGGCGTAAGATGTCGAGTTCATCTTTCAGTATTTTCAGCGACTGCTCTATGGAGTCAAGCGAGTAACCCTCGACACCGCCTCCAGCGTAGTGGCTGAGTGCGGCGTTCATCTGTTTCTTTATGCCGAGGTAGTCCACTACGAGTCCTTTCTCTTTGCCGGGATAAACGCGGTTCACACGGGAGATTGTCTGAACGAGCGTGTGCATCTGCAATGGCTTGAAGCAATACATTGTATCAAGACATGGCACATCGAAGCCGGTTATCCACATGTCGACGACAATAGCGATTTTGAAATTGCTCTTTACAGCCTTGAACTGTTTATCAAGTCCTTTGCGATATTCGTCCGAGCCGAGCAAGTTCCACATCTCCTGTGGATCTTGCTTGTCGCGAGTGAGCACCATGCAGATGCGCGGCATCGGTTTGATTTCCTCGCGTTCCTTGTCGGTTAGGGTTTCGCCGTAGATACACTCCTTCACCTCCGTCCATTCGGGGCGCAGTCGGGTGATGGCCTGATAGAGATTCCACGCGATGGCTCGGCAACTGCATACAATCATAGCCTTGCCCTCGACTGTCGAACCCTCCTCAACGCGCTTCTCGTAATGCTCGACAATATCTTTGGCAATGTTGGCGAGCAAGTCGGGGTCGTTGAGAATAACGTCGATGCGCGTCATGCGCTTTTTGCTTTCCTCTATCTGATAGTCGGTCGCGCCCTCGTCCTTGCATTTCTTATAGTATTCCTCAATCTCCTTGACTTTCGAGGAATTGAGAATAACCTTTGCAGCGCGACCCTCATAGGCTATCTTACGGGTGATGCCGTCGGCAACGGCTTCTGTCATTGTGTAGCGTGTCACAATCGGGCCGAACACATCGATGGTATCATCCTTTGGGGTGCCTGTAAATCCTACATATGTGGCATTTGGGAACGAGTCACGCAGATACTTGGCGAAGCCGAAGTTGCGCTTCACTCCTTTTTCGGTTATGGTGGTTTTCTGCTCCAGTCCTGTCTGTGAGCGGTGAGCCTCGTCGGATATGCAGATGATGTTGGAGCGGTCGCTCAACAGCCCTGTGTTTTCCTCGAATTTCTGAATTGTGGTGAGGAAAACGCCGCCAGAGGTGCGGTTTGCCAGTTGCGTTTTCAAGTCTTCGCGGCTCTCTACCTGCATCACCGTATCATCACCGATAAACTTCTTGGCATTCAGAAATTGCTTGGCAAGCTGATCGTCAAGGTCTGTGCGGTCGGTGATAAGTACGATTGTCGGGCTGCTCAACTCTTTTGACTGCATAAGCTGTCGGGCGAGGAAAAGCATTGTGTAGCTTTTGCCGCAGCCGGTGGCACCGAAGTAGGTACCTCCCTTTCCGTCCCCGTCCCCGTTGATTTTGCTATGCCGGAGAATATTTTCAAACAAAAGTGTGGTGGCGAAATACTGAGGATAGCGGCACACCACTTTCACCTCGTCGGTGGTGGTATCGGGAAGGAATATGAAATGATGTACCACATCGAGCAAACGCTCTTTGCGGAACAATCCCTGCATCATCGTGAACATGGAATTGAAGCCGCCCTCTACTTCCTCATCGTCGTGCTCCACCTTGCGCCATGTGTAGAAGTATTCGTATGGTGCGAAGAACGAGCCGAATTTATTATTAACGCCGTCACTGATAACAACAAAGGCATTATAGCGGAACAGGCTCGGAATGTCGCGACGGTAACGGATGGTGAGCTGGTCGTATGCGTTCTCAATAGTGGTGTTCTCTTTGATTGCGCTCTTGAACTCCAGTACCACAAGAGGAATACCATTGACGAATACAATTCCGTCGGGGATGCGCAGATGGTTTTCTTCTATCTGAAATTGATTGACAAACTTAAAGAGGTTGTTCTTGGGGTTATTATAGTCAATCAAGGAAATAAAAAGGTTTGGCTTGGAGGTGTCCTCGCGTTTGATTGCGAAGCCTTTCATGATAAGGCGTATCGCTTCGGTGTTCTGTGCGTAGACACTGCCGCCCTCAGTCGATTCGAGGTGGTTTATGGCTGCGGATATTTCGTTCTCGGTAATACCGTCAGCTTCATACCGCTCACGCAGAAAAGAGCGCAGGTCTTCGTAAAGAATGACATCGCGAGAATCGCGGACGATGGCTTCCTCATGTACATAATCGTAGCCCTGCTCTTTGAACAAGTCTACGAAAGCGGTCTCCAATTGCGGTTCGTTAAATGCTGACATGGTATTATAGTTTGGAGAGTTTGGAGAGAAGTGTATCACAGAGTCTATTTAGCAAAGAAACTTCTCTGTTGATGATGTTAATAGAGCGAAAGAAAGAACGCACATCGTTAGAGAAGTTAACAAAATGCTCCTTTGGAGCAATTACAGTTTCAATCATGTGTACATCATTACGATTCAAAGTAGGAACTGCTGCAAATCCTGCTACCAATTTATCCAGCTCAAGCTCAATAAGCTTGAAATATGCATACTCCATGGATGAGTTTGCACAGTCTCTTACAAAAAGAGTTGTGTTAAGTGGCCAAAAATCGTCATTAACGTAATTAACAATGCCTATAGAACCGCTTCGACCAGTGACAACACAAGGGGCTTTTACTTTATATTCGTTATGAAATCCATTTATGCCAGTAGATGCATAAATAGGATAAACTCCATTTTGTCTTAGCTGAGAAGGCAGGTCATGACCACGTTGTAATGTAAACAATTCGCCGATAGTCCCCATGCGCCAGCCTAAGGGGAGGTTTTCGGGGTCGATGTTGTCAACGAACATGTGGCGGTAGATAGTTTGGGCGGTGGCTTCGAGTGTGGCTATGAGGCGGCGATTGCTCTCAATCCGTCGCTCGATGGCCTGATACTCCGCTACTATCTTCCGCTGTTCCTCTATCGGAGGTATAGGCAACATGACATCACACATTTCTTCCCACTCGAAGTATTCGTGTGCGCTGCCGTGAGATTTGAAACGAGCGTAGCGGTCAAATTCGGGTCGCTTAAACCACATCATCAAATAGTACGGGTTAAGCGACTCCTCATTCTTTATCTTAAAGGTGAGATAAGAAGCGGAAACCGTACAATCTTGGCCATCTCGATATGCAATGGAAATTTTATCGCCATTGCGAGTGGTGGCTCGGTTGTAGGCGAACCAACCTCTGCGCACTATCTTATCGGCAACAGAGTTTTCAGCAACTTGTCGAGGATCCTGAAAATATTTGAGATTACAGATACCCTGAGAAAGTTTGACCGACAAATCACGGTTGCGAGCTTCCACAACTTCTATATAGTCGCCGAGCCGCTTATAAGTCGATTTCATAGCCAAGGGTTTTGAAAACATCAAGGAGTTCGGCACGGCTGTCTGCTTCTTCTTTTAGAATGTCGGCGAGTTCGGATTGAAGAGCCGACATTTTAGTTTCATAATCAACGGTTTCATCGTTGTTAGCAAACTCAATGTATTTGCTCGGAACAAGCGAATATCCTTTACCTGCCACTTCTTCAAGAGATGCGGAATAGCAGAACTCAGGAATGTCAGCGTATGATTCGGTATGTCCCTCTCGCTGCCAGTTGTGGTAAACATTGGCAACTTCTTCAATTGTTTCCGGCGAGAACTGAACATATTTCTTTTCAAAAGGAATACCTCTGCGGCGCAAATCCATGAAAAGGATTTCGTGCTCACGGTCACGATAATGGATTTCCTCACCATTGCGAGTAACTACGCGAGCTTTCTTGTTGGCATTGAGAATCCATAGAGTAACGGAAATATCGGTGGAGTAAAAGAGATTGTTGGGGAGTATTATTATCGCCTCTACAAGTCCGCGCTCTATCATCTTACGGCGGATTGCACCCTCGGTGCCGTCGGCACTGAGCGCACCGTTGGCAAGGATGAAGCCGGCCACACCGTTGCAGGAAAGTTTGCTTGCCATGTTGAGAATCCAGCCATAGTTGGCGTTGGAGGTGGGAGGTATGTCGAAGCCGTTCCATCGGGGATCATCGGTGAGTTGATTTTCGGCTCGCCAGTCCTTCTGATTGAACGGTGGGTTTGCCATGATAAAGTCAGCTTTCAAGTCCTTGTGGCGGTCATCTGTGAAAGTGTTGGCGGCATACTCGCCGAGATTGGCCGCAATCCCCCGGATTGCGAGGTTCATCTTGGCGAGTTTGTAGGTGGTCTTGGTAAACTCCTGACCATATACCGACACATTACGGCGGTTGCCGTTGTGACGTTGAACGAACTTCATTGACTGTACAAACATACCGCCCGAACCGCAGCAGGGGTCGTAGATAATGCCCTCGTATGGCTCTATCATTTCGGCAATGAGGTTGACAATGGTTTTGGGCGTATAGAATTCGCCCTTACCTTTGCCCTCCTTGATGGCAAACTTGGAAAGGAAATATTCGTAGACGCGTCCTATTATGTCGTTCTCGGTATCATTTTCGAGAATAGAATCAAATCCGTCTGCCTTGTCAATCAGTGAGCCGAGTTTTTCCGACTCGATGCCGAGCGAACTGTAATAATTATTGGGGAGAGCACCGCGAAGCGGCTTGTTCTTTTTTTCAATATCGGCGAGTGCCTTGTCTACAATCAGGGCGATGTCCGGCTGCTTGGCGTTTTCCTTGATGTAAGACCAACGTGCGGTTTCGGGGAGATAAAACACGTTTTTAGCTCCATAGAAAGCAACGTTATCAACGAAAGCCTCCTGCCCGGCGGCAATGATTTCCTGACGGCGTTTCTCGAAGTGGAAGCCCGCATATTTCAAAAATATAAGCGAGAGGACGACGTGCTTATACTCGCTCGGCTCAATAGAGCCGCGCAGAGCGTCACATGCCTTCCATAACATCTCCTCCATAGGGAGAGCTTCTTTCTTATTTAGTGTTTTCTTTGCCATATATAATAAAACTCCGGCGGCTGTTATCTGAGGGCTGGCTGTGCCTGCAACGACTGCTTGGAAGTTCCGAATGCTTCTTTGCAAGGCAAAGCGCCACGCGATGAGGTTGTGTGGCGTGTTTTGCCAATTTTTTAAGCTGTTTCGGCCATTTTCAGATGTTTGTCGTTGCGATAAATGCAAAGTTAGCTATTTTTATGAGACTGGAGCTATTTTGGGCAGGAAAAGCGTATGGAAAAAACTCTACATCTCTATGTCGGTCAGGTCTCTTTCGAAAATGTAGATGTATGAATTGCACAATTCGGGGCAAACGACTATTTTTGCAGAAACAAAAACATATTTGAGATGAGATCCAAATACCAGCGCGTGCTGCTCAAGCTGAGCGGCGAATCACTCGCCGGAGCCAAGGGCACCGGTATCGATACGGAACGCCTCGGCCAGTATGCCGAGCAGATCAAGGAGATCGCTTCTTCGGGCGTGGAGGTGGCCATCGTGATAGGCGGTGGCAATATATTCCGCGGCCTGTCGGGCGCTACGCGTGGTTTTGACCGTGTGAAGGGTGACCAGATGGGTATGCTCGCGACGGTGATCAATTCGCTTGCCTTGAGCTCGGCTCTTGAGTCGGTGGGGCAGCCGGCGCGCGTGTTGACGGCTATCAACATGTTTCCGATCGGGGAGCATTACAGCAAATGGAAGGCCATAGAGGCTCTGAAGCGGGGAGAGGTGGCCATCATAGCGGGAGGCACCGGCAATCCGTTCTTCACCACCGATACGGGCAGCGCTCTGCGCGGCATAGAGGTGGAAGCCGACGTGATGCTGAAAGGAACGAGAGTCGACGGCGTGTACACGGCCGATCCGGAGAAGGACTCGACGGCCACCAAGTTCAGCGAGATAAGCTATGACGAGGTGTACAACCGCGGGCTGAAGGTGATGGATCTGACGGCTACAGCCCTGTGCAAGGAGAACGGTCTGCCGATAGTGGTGTTCTGCATGGATACTCCGGGCAATCTGGCCAAGGTGATAGCCGGCGAGCCGATAGGCACGCTGGTGTACTGATCTGATAATTAATATAAAAAAACGACATATATGGAACCAAACGATTTTTTAGCTCCCGCAGAGGAGAAGATGGAGCTTGCAGTGGCTTATCTTGACGAGGCTCTGGCTCATATCCGTGCCGGAAAGGCTAATCCGAAGATCATCGACGGCATACGTGTGGAGTATTACGGCAGCGCTGTGCCGGTGTCGCAGGTGGCCAATGTGGCTGTGCCCGATGCGCGCACGATCACAATCACTCCGTGGGAGAAGCCGATGTTCAAGGAGATCGAGAAGGCGATCATCAACTCCGAGCTGGGCATCACGCCCGAGAACAACGGCGAGGTGATACGCCTGTCGATTCCGCCGCTGACCGAGGAGCGCCGCAAGCAGCTTGTGAAGCAGTCGAAGGCTGAGGCCGAGCAGGCCAAGGTGTCGGTGCGCAATGCCCGCCGCGATGCGATCGACGGTCTGAAAAAGGCTGTCAAGCAGGGTATGCCCGAGGATGTGGAGAAGGACGCCGAGGCGAGCGTGCAGAAGCTTCACGACAAGTATCTGAAGCGTATTGACGACGTGTTCGCGGCCAAGGAGAAGGAGATTCTCACCGTGTAAACATACTCTTAACATGAGTCAAAAGTAAACATACTCTAAAGCGCAGAAGCCGTGTGCGGCATTGTGCCGGCGTCGCGGCAAACATATATGGAGGGCGGTCAGAGCAGGCCGTCCTCTACTTTTACGGCTATGCGTTCGATGATGGCGTCCTTGCGGTCGGTGTCGGGGTTGTAGTCGCCTTTGAGGTTGACTCCGAAGAAGCGTCCGAATGTCTGCCAGAATCCGGCTCTGAATGATCCGAGGAATGCCTTGATGATGTTGTAGGAGCTTTGGTCGGTTTCGCGTCGGATGAGTTTTATGAGCAACTGTGCCTGGCTTTTGGTGAATTTCTTAAGCACGGGCTTGTATTGCTTGAAGATCTCGTCCTCCATTTTCTTGAGGTATTCCTCGCGTTCGCGCTGTGTGGGGAATGTCTCGATGTATTCGTAGGTTTCAAGCAGCGTGGCGCATATAAGTTTGGCGTAGGGCAGTGTCTTCTTTACGTCGCGCACTGTGCGCCAGTAGAATTCTTCCTCTTTCTTGTTTTTGAATTTCAGCGGCGGGAATACGGTGATCTCGTTGAGCACAATCATCTTGACGTGCTCTCCGTCGATGTCGGTCCAGTAGTAGCCTTTGTAGATATTGCGCAGTGCCGAGGGGTTTTCGACCACCGGTACGGTGACTTCTACATCGGTCTGCGCGGCAGCTGTCAGTGCGGCCGCGACAGATAGCGTGAGATATGTCAGCAGTCTGCGCATGTGGGCGGGTGTAGTAGTTTTAATAACGTTTCAGGCGCCGGTTTCGTTGTGGGGGCGGGGAGGATAGTCGATGGTGTAGTGGAGTCCCCGGGATTCCTTCCGTTCCTTGGCCTGTCGCATGATGAGGTAGCCGACGTTGATGATGTTGCGCAGTTCGCATATCGCTCTTGACACTTTCGACTGTTTGAAGAGGCGTTCGGTTTCCTCGTAGAGTATGTCGAGCCGGTTCCATGCCCGGTCGAGTCGCAGGTCGGAGCGTACGATGCCTACGTAGGTGCTCATGATCTGTCCGACCTCGCGTGCGCTCTGTGTGATGAGCACCATCTCTTCGGGGTGTGACGTGCCTTCGTCGTTCCACAGGGGCACGTCGTCGCGCAACTGGTAGCCGTGGGCGTGTTCGATGGCGTGGCGTGCGGCGGCTTCGGCGTAGACCACAGCCTCGATGAGCGAGTTGGATGCCAGCCGGTTGCCTCCGTGGAGTCCGGTGCAGGAGCATTCGCCTACGGCATAGAGCCTGCTGATGCTCGACTCGGCGTTGGTGTCGACGACGATGCCTCCGCAGAGGTAGTGGGCGGCCGGTGCTACAGGTATGTAGTCCTTGGTGATGTCGATGCCGAGGGAGAGGCATTTTGCGTAGATGTTTGGGAAGTGGTGGCGTGTTTCCCCGGGGTCTTTGTGTGTGACGTCGAGATATACGTGGTCGTGCCCTCCGGCCTTCATCTCCGAGTCGATGGCGCGTGCCACGACGTCGCGCGGCGCGAGTTCGAGCCTGGGGTCATATTTTTCCATGAACCGCTCTCCTGCGGGATTGCGGAGTATTGCTCCGTAGCCTCGCATGGCTTCTGTGATGAGGAACGACGGCCGGTCGCCCGGATGGAACAGTGCTGTGGGGTGGAACTGTATGAACTCCATGTCGCGGACGGTGCCTTTGGCTCGATAGACCATGGCTATCCCGTCGCCGGTGGCCACAAGCGGGTTGGTGGTAGTGGTGTAGACGGCTCCGACACCTCCGGTGGCCATGAGTGTGACGCGGGAGAGGAATGTGTCGACGGCGCCGGTGTTTTCGTCGAGCACGTAGGCTCCGTAGCATGTGATGTCGGGTGTGCGGCGTGTGACTATCTTGCCGAGATGGTGCTGTGTGATGATCTCTATGGCGAAATGGTGTTCGAAGACGTCGATGGATTCAGACTCCCTGATGCGGCGTATGAGGCTCTGCTGTATCTCGTAGCCGGTGTTGTCGGCGTGGTGGAGTATCCGGAATTCGGAGTGTCCGCCCTCGCGGTGCAGGTCGAACGATCCGTCCTCGCGTCTGTCGAAGTCGACTCCCCACTGCAGGAGCTGGCTTATCTGGGAAGGTGCCTCGCGGACTACTTTTTCGACGGCCTTGGGGTCGCTCAGCCAGTCGCCGGCCACCATGGTGTCGTGGATATGTTTGTCGAAGTCGTCGAGCTGCAGATCGGTGACCGATGCCACTCCTCCCTGCGCGAGGGCGGTGTTGGCTTCCTCGAGGGTGCTTTTGCATATGAGCGCCACTCGTCCCGTGCGGGCCACTTTGAGTGCGAAGCTCATGCCGGCTATGCCGCTGCCGATCACCAGATAGTCGTATTTTCTAACCATTGCGATTCGTGATATAGTAGTGTGCTCCTGACGGCGTGTGCGGATGCCGTCGGTAGACGGCGCAAAGTTACAAAATTATTTCTTTCGGTGTTGAAAATGTGGCGTTTTATGTGCCGTTGACGTGCGGTGCGGGCGGGTTGTTGGCATTGTGTGAGGTTTGTTGTGAAAAATTAATGGTGATAAGGGGCTGCGGAGGGGTCTCGGGGTGTTGATTTTTCGGAAAAAAGTTGTAACTTCGCGCTGCGTAGCAAAGTGTTCTGACGGCTGCGTATATGACATTATAACTAAAACCAGACTTTCATATCCATCTAAACAAACATAGATTACAGACTTATGAGTAAGGAAAAGAAATTCTTGACTTGTGACGGTAATCAGGCAGCAGCCCACATTTCGTACATGTTTACGGAAGTGGCGGCCATTTACCCGATCACCCCGTCGTCGACGATGGCAGAATACGTTGACGAATGGGCCGCAGCCGGCCGTAAGAATATCTTCGGCGAGACGGTTCTCGTGCAGGAGATGCAGTCGGAGGGCGGTGCAGCGGGTGCGGTTCACGGCTCTCTGCAGGCAGGCGCTCTGACAACGACCTACACTGCATCGCAGGGTCTGCTGCTGATGATTCCTAACATGTACAAGATAGCCGGCGAGATGCTTCCGAGCGTGTTTCATGTATCGGCACGCACGATCGCTTCTCACGCGCTGAGCATCTTCGGCGACCATCAGGACGTGATGGCGGCTCGCCAGACCGGCTTCGCCATGCTGGCCGAGGGTTCGGTGCAGGAGGTAATGGATCTGTCGGGTGTGGCTCATCTGGCAACGATCAAGTCGCGTATACCTTTCTTGAACTTCTTCGACGGCTTCCGTACCTCGCACGAGATCCAGAAGATCGAGATGCTCGAACAGGAGGATCTCGCTCCGCTGCTCGATCGCGACGCCGTGGCCGCTTTCCGCGACCGCGCTCTCAATCCTGATGCTCCCGTTGCCCGCGGCATGGCCGAGAACGGCGACGTGTTCTTCCAGCACCGCGAGTCGTGCAACCCCATATATGAGGCTGTTCCCGAGATCGTGGAGGACTACATGAAGCAGATTTCCGCCATCACCGGCCGCGAATATCACCTCTTCAACTATTATGGCGATCCCCAGGCCGAGCGCGTGATCATCGCCATGGGTTCGGGCACACAGGCCGCTCAGGAAGCCGTAGACCATCTGATGGCCAAGGGCGAGAAGGTGGGTCTGGTGAGCGTTCATCTGTTCCGTCCGTTCTCGGCGAAGCATCTTCTCGCTGCTATCCCCGCCACCGCGAAGCGCATCGCTGTGCTCGACCGCACCAAGGAGCCGGGCGCTCCGGGCGAGCCGCTCTATCTCGACGTGTGCGAGGTGTACAAGAACCGCACCGACGCTCCGGCCATCTACGCCGGCCGTTTCGGTCTGGCGTCGAAGGACACCACTCCGGCCGACATGATCGCCGTTTACGACAATCTGGCTCTGCCGCAGCCGAAGGATCACTTCACCATCGGCATAGTCGACGACGTGAACTTCAGCTCGCTGCCCCCGGTAGCTCCTATCGTGGTGAGCGACACGATGTTCGAGGCCAAGTTCTATGGTCTGGGTGCTGACGGCACCGTGGGCGCCAACAAGAACTCGGTGAAGATCATCGGCGACAACACCAATAAGTACTGTCAGGCCTACTTCGCCTACGACTCGAAGAAGTCGGGCGGCTTCACCTGCTCTCACCTGCGTTTCGGCGACGAGCCTATCCGCTCCACATATCTGGTGACCACGCCCAACTTCGTTGCTTGCCACGTTCAGGCTTATCTGCATCTGTATGATGTGACACGCGGTCTGCGCGACGGCGGCACCTTCCTGCTCAACACTATCTGGAAGGGCGAGGAGCTGGCCAAGAATCTTCCCAACAAGGTGAAGAAGTACTTTGCCGACCACAATATCACCGTATATTATATCGACGCAACCAAGATAGCTCAGGAGATCGGTCTGGGCAACCGCACCAATACGATCCTCCAGAGCGCGTTCTTCCGCATCACCGAGGTGATTCCGGTGGATCTGGCCGTAGAGCAGATGAAGAAGTTCATCGTGAAGAGCTATGGCAAGAAGGGTCAGGATGTCGTGGACAAGAACTATGCCGCCGTAGACCGTGGCGGCGAGTATGCCAAGCTCGATGTCGATCCGTCGTGGAGCAATCTTCCCGAGGATGCCGAGGTGAAGAACAACGATCCGGAATTCATCAACAAGCTCGTGCGTCCGATCAACGCACAGGACGGCGACCTGCTCAAGGTGTCGGACTTCAAGGGTATCGAGGACGGCACATGGCAGCAGTCGACCGCCCGCTATGAGAAGCGCGGCGTGGCCACTTTCGTTCCCGAATGGATCGCGGACAACTGCATACAGTGCAACAAGTGTGCTTACGTTTGTCCTCACGCTGCAATCCGTCCGTTTGTGCTCGACGAGAAGGAGATGGCCGGCGCACCTATCGCCGAGGGCGATTCACTGCCCGCTATCGGCAAGACTTTCACCGGTATGCGCTTCGTTCAGGCTGTCGATGTGCTCGACTGTCTGGGTTGCGGCAACTGTGCCGACGTATGTCCGGGCAAGAAGGGTGAGAAGGCTCTCGTGATGAAGCCTCTGGAAACCCAGATGGACGTGCAGAAGGAGTGGGATTACTGCGTGAACGAGGTAAGCTCGAAGCAGGATCTGGTGGATGTGAAGGCCAATGTGAAGAACTCTCAGTTCGCTATGCCTTACTTCGAGTTCTCTGGCGCATGCTCTGGCTGCGGCGAAACTCCTTACGTGAAGCTGATATCCCAGCTCTACGGCGATCACGAGATGGTGGCTAACGCTACCGGTTGCTCGTCGATCTACTCGGGCTCTGTGCCTTCGACTCCTTATACTGTCAACAAGCAGGGTCACGGTCCGGCATGGGGCAACTCGCTCTTCGAGGACTTCGCAGAGTTTGGCCTCGGCATGTTTATCGCCAACGAGCAGCTCCGCCGTCGCCTGACCGAGACGATGAAGGCCGCAACAGAATGCCCGTCGTGCAGCCAGGAGATCCATGAGCTGGCACAGCAGTGGCTTGACTCGGCCGACGACGCTGTGGCAACCCGTGCCATCGCCGACAAGCTGATACCTCTGTGCGAGGCATGCGGCTGCGACATCTGCAAGACCATTCTCGATCTGAAGCACTATATCGTGAAGCGTTCGCACTGGATCATAGCCGGTGACGGTGCTTCTTACGACATCGGTTTCGGCGGTCTGGACCACGTGCTCGCCAGCGGCAAGAACATCAACGTGCTCGTTGTCGATACGGAGGTTTACTCCAACACCGGCGGTCAGGCCTCGAAGGCTACTCCGGTGGGTGCTATCGCCAAGTTTGCCGCCAGCGGCAAGCGCATCCGCAAGAAGGATCTCGGTCTGATAGCCTCGACCTACGGCTACGTGTATTGCGCACAGATAGCCATGGGCGCCGACCAGGCTCAGACTCTTAAGGCTATCCGCGAGGCTGAGGCTTACGACGGCCCGTCGCTGATCATCGCCTATGCTCCCTGTATCAACCACGGCATCAAGGCCGGCATGGGTCACTCGCAGCTGGAGGAACAGAAGGCTGTGGAGTGTGGCTACTGGCACCTGTGGCGCTACAACCCCGCTCTCGAGGAGTCGGGTCAGAACCCCTTCACTCTCGACAGCAAGACTCCCGACTGGGACAAGTTCGAGGACTTCCTCAAAGGCGAGGTGCGCTATGCTTCGCTTGCCAAGCAGTATCCTGCTGAGGCTTCCGAGCTGTTCTCGGCCGCGAAGGCCAATGCCCAGTGGCGCTACAACAACTATCGCCGTCTGGCCCAGCAGCAGTGGGGCGTCGATCCTGAGGTAGGCAACCTGCCCAAGTGAATGAGACTGCCGTCCGTCAGCACTGACGGACAGTAGTTCCCGATAAAACGGTGTGCCATATATCCTGCATCAGCGGGATGTATGGCACGCTTCGTTTTATGTGCGGTTGATCGGTTTTTGATACGTTCGTGATTGCTTTGTGGTGCGGGTTGATCGGTTTTTTATCATTGCTGTCCGATAAAACTTTTTGAGGCAAAACAAAATTAGGACTGGCACCTATT
>ERZ778504.1633-NODE-1633-length-15060-cov-5.377008_pt1 | contig 15060 bp, 10 predicted proteins | sample MGYA00510046_ERZ778504 | MGnify/ENA primary metagenome ERZ778504 (study PRJEB29527, sample SAMN07138964) | mouse gut metagenome | material: feces | host: mouse | place: China:Nanjing | collected 2016-01-25 ...
TTTCATACATTAACATATCCGGGTCATTTAAGTGTCTAGTCCCAGTCATCAAATTTTTCCAATTATTATTCTGGCCCGTAAGTTGATAGCCAATTAAGTGAGAACGATTATAGAGCCAATGATTATTTATTTTTTTATTATGCCATCCTGTTGGATTGACATGGAGTGGTTCTCTTTTTGTTTTCGGCATTAAGGAACTATTTAAAAGTGCATTTGCTGCAGTTACGCGATTTTGTGAATCAAGATCGCCATATTTTTGCCAGGCGCCGTGATTCGTATCTAAATCTTGCTTTGAAAAATCTGGATTATTATTGTTCACGTTAACAACAGTTTTCCCCGTATAATCAAGACTAGCTAATTTTTGTTTACTTAAAGATTCAACTGCATTTGGATTAGTGTAGTTTTTTAATTGCTTTTGAAGATCAGCTATCTTTTTATCCAAAGAGCTAATTTTCTTCTCAATTTTTTTGTTCTGCTTGTTTAAATTTTTTGCTTTCTTTTGATCAGTATAGTCATACTTATATTTTTTAGCGACTTTAGTATCCTTAGATGAACTAGCTTGAACAGTATATGTTTGACTAAGTCCGAGAGAAAGCAAAAGAGTAACTGTTAAAAATTCGGTAATTTTTTTATGTTTCATTATCTTTTTGCCTTTCTATAACCAGCATTAATTGCGTCTTGTTCACTGTTAAAGTAAACGGCATTAGCTGAATTCATATGGTAGCCTGCTTGACCAGGTACGTGGTAAATTTTTGAATTACTGTTTCCGACAATTGTTCCTTGGTTACCAGTATAAAGATCACCTTGATTAGAAGAATCAGAAGAATTAGAAGAACTACTAGTATTTGCTTCCTGACGTTGAGCAGCTTTTTGTTGTTCTTCAGCTTCTTTTTGACGGGCTTTGGCCTCTTTTTTAGCTGCCGCTTCAGCCTTTTTTCTTGCTTGTTCAGCTTCTTGTTTTTGTTGTTCTTCTTTTTCTTGGTAGTCATCAAGTTGCTGCTTTAACTTGTCATATTCAGCTTGTTTATTCTTTTGTTCTTGTTTGAGAACCTTAGCTCTAGCTTTTTCTTTATTAAGTTCTTTAGTTCCAACTTTTTTAATGACCGTTTTATGAACTACTCTGCTGCTTTTGGCTGAGGCGTTCTCATTAATTGAAGTAGTGGTTGTACTGCTTGGGCTGAGCGCTAGACTTAGTAAAACTAATAAAGCGATTGTTACACAATTTGCCCAAAAAACTTGATGTTTGTTTTTCTCAAAAACAAATTTTTTTAGTAAATAATATGGAATTAGATAAAACCAAAAGAGGATCCACATTATTATTTTGACAATATTATTTTTCATCATTCTTTCTCCATTCTTAAATATCCTCATGTATCAGGATAATATAATGATTTCGATAAGAAAATAAAAAATAAAAAAAGACTTGACTAAAATTGATTAAGATTATAATATATTTTTAACAATTAACTTAAACATTTTGCTAGTTGAGTAAATTGGTAATGTTTTTTTAGAGAGTCTACGTGTGGTGGAAGTAGATAAAACAGCTAATTGAAGATGGACTAGAGATTAAAATGGTGGTAACGAATTTTAATAATAAGTTATCAACGGAGTTGCGATCGTTAAAAACGCAAGGTAATTCTTAATGAAAATTAGGAGCTACTTACTAAGGTCATTTATGTGAGTAAATGGCAAATTAAAGGTGGTAACGCGAGCACTCGTCCTTTTATGGATGAGTGCTTTTTTGTTTGGAGGAAAGTACAATGCATAAAAAGAGAATTAGAAATAGAATAATTTGGTCACTAGTGGCAGTTTTAATTGTAATTGCTGGATGGTTTAGTTTTGGTCCAACCAGTAACACTGCCAAGAATCAAAAAGAAGTAGTAGTGGGTGTAGTTGGTCAAACAAAGCAAGACGCTGAAATTTGGAAAAGTGTAGCAGAAACTGCTGAAGAAGAGTATGGCATAAAAATTAAAATTAAGAATTTTACTGACTATAATCAACCAAATAAGGCACTTCAAAATGGTGATATTGATCTAAATGCTTTCCAGCACTATACATTTTTAAATGCATGGAATAAGGCAAATCATGGTTCACTAGTCGCAATTGGGAATACTTATATTGCTCCAATCAGGTTGTATTCAAAGAAATATAAGAGCATTAATGATTTGCCACAAGGCGCTACAATTGCAGTACCAAATGATGCATCTAATGAATCAAGAGCTTTATATGTCTTGAAAAATGCTGGACTAATTAACTTGAAAAAGGGCGTTAAACTTGCAACGGTAGCTGATATTACTTCAAATCCTAAGGGACTAAAAATTAAGGAAGTTAGTGCAGAACAAACAGCAAGAGTAATTGATGATGTAGATGCAAGTATTGTTAATAATACTTATGCCGTTCCTGCTAAATTAGGTGATAAGCAAACAATTTATATTGAGCCTTTGAATAAAGATTCTGAACAATGGATTAACATAATTGTTGCAAATAAAAAAGATAAGAATAATAAAATTTACAAGGATTTAGTTAAGGCATATCAAACTGAAAAAACTAAGAAATTATCTGACAAGCTTTATGGCAAGACTGAAGTTGCAGCCTGGGGATTGAAATTAAAGTAAGAGGAGGAGCAGTCTAATGGCAGCACAAATTGATTTGAAAAATATTACCGTTCAATTTGGACAGAATAAAGCAGTTAACGATGTAAGTTTAGAAATAAATAAGGGTGACATTTACGGCGTAATCGGATTTTCAGGGGCCGGTAAATCTACTTTGGTAAGAACAATTAACTTACTGCAATATCCTTCTGCTGGGTCAGTAGAGGTTAATGGAACGGTGTTGTTTAAAGACAATAAATTACAAATAAGCAAGAAGCAACTTCAAGAAAAAAGACGGAAAATTGGGATGATTTTTCAAAATTTCAACCTATTGAATGAAGAAACTGTTATTGAAAATGTTGCTTTTGCATTGCAGCATAGTCGTTTATCTGACCAGGAACTAGAGGAAAAATCTCTTCATTTGTTAGAATTAGTTGGCTTAAAAGATAAGGCAGATTTTTATCCAGCTCAGTTATCTGGAGGTCAGCAACAGCGTGTAGCTATTGCGCGTGCCCTGGCCAATGATCCTGATATTTTGATTTCTGATGAGGCAACGAGTGCCCTTGATCCAAAAACTACTAATCAAATCTTAGATTTATTATATGATCTAAATAAAAAATTAGGCCTAACTGTTGTTTTAATTACCCATGAAATGGATGCTGTAAAACGTGTAGCAAATAAAATTGCAGTAATGGAAAAGGGAAAAGTAATCGAAAAAGGTGAGTTGAGAGAGGTCTTCTTACATCCTCAAAAGCAACTTACGCGTCAATTTGTGGGTGGGGCTTTGCAGGCTCAACATATTTTGAATACTTATAACTTTGATAAATTAGCCGAGAACGCAGAATTGTATCAATTAGTTTATAGCATCAATGATGTAACTAAATCAGTTGTGGCTGATTTAGATGTTTCATTGAATACAAAAGCAAGTATTTTATATGGAAATGTAGAAGTTCTAAGTGGTGAACCAATAGGAACACTTGCAATTTTATTGAATTTAGATGAATTAAAGCAAAAAGAAGCTATTAAATTCTTGGAGAGTAAAAATGTTGTAGTAACGAAGTTAGATAAAGGAGTGCTGACTAATGATTAGTTTTTTCACTAAAAACTTTCCTAATGTAGTAGCCCTAGGTTGGGGCGGAGATGCTGGTTGGGGAACAGCTATTTTCCAAACCTTATTTATGACTTTTTGGTCAGCTATTTTTGGGGGAATTCTAGGTTTAATTTTTGGCTTATTATTAGTTTTAACAAAACCAAAAGGAATTTTAGCTAATAAAGTAGTTTATTGGATTGTTGATAAAATCGTATCGATTTTTAGAGCTGTACCATTTATTATTTTGCTAGCATTTGTTGCTCCAGTCACCCAAAAAATTGTTGGAACTCAAATTGGGATGAAAGCAGCTTTAGTACCATTAACTTTAGGTGTGTTCCCATTTTTTGCTAGACAAGTTCAAGTTGCACTTGAAAGTGTAGATAAAGGAAAGATTGAAGCTGCAGAAGCATTAGGTGCTTCAACCAAAGATATTATTTTTGACGTATATTTAAGAGAAAGTAGATCTGAATTAGCTCGAGTTTCAACCGTAACTTTGATTAGTTTAATTGGGTTAACTGCAATGGCAGGAGCTGTTGGTGCTGGTGGCTTAGGTAATACAGCCATTTCATATGGATACAATAGATTTAATAATGATGTGACTTTGGTAGCAACTTTATTAGTTTTATTATTGGTATTGATTGTTCAAGTTGTTGGAGATTTAGTTGCTAAGAAATTAAATCATCAAGAACGATAAGCGTATAGCATTGAAAAAGTATTTTTAGTATAATTTAATACAATTATATTAGCGAAGAATTATATTCTCCGCTTTTTGTATGCCCTTTCATTTAAATGTAGCTTATAATGAAGATAATGAAAACGGAGGACAAAAATATGGTGAAAAAAGGTTATCGTGTTGAAAGTGATACATTAGGCCCAGTAGAAATTCCTGAAAAGGCATTGTGGGGTCCACAAACACAAAGAAGTAAGGATAATTTCCATACTGGAGCGTTAATGCCAATTGGTATTATTCGTGCGCTTCTTCAAATAAAGCTAGCTGCTGCTCAAGCTAATATTGAAGCAGGAACTGAAACAGAAGAAAAGGGACGTGCCATTATTGAAGCAATTCATCAGCTACTTGATTTAAACAATGAAGAATTGCAACCATATTTTCCATTGCATGTCTATCAAACTGGATCAGGTACCCAAACTAATATGAATGTTAATGAAGTGGTGGCTAATCTTGCTAATAAAAATCATCCCGGTTTAGATATTTTACCTAATGATGACGTGAACATGGGACAATCATCAAATGATACTTTTCCAACTGCAATGAATTTAGTTGCAACACAAGCGTTAGACGACTTAAAACCTTCTATTAAACACTTGATTAAAGAACTAAAAGTGAAACAAGATGAGTATTGGACAACGGTTAAAGTAGGAAGAACTCACTTGCAAGATGCGGTTCCATTGACTTTTGGTCAGGAACTATCAGGCTATATTTCTGCTCTTAATCATGATTTATCCTACATTAACGAGTTAGAAGAAACACTTTATGAATTACCAATTGGAGGAACTGCTGTTGGCACTGGACTTAATGCAGCTCCTGGTATGGCAGAAGATATCGCTGAGCGTTTATCAAGAAAGTATGGACATAATTTTAAAGTTGATACAAATAAATTCTTTGGTTTAGCAAATCACTCAGGCTTAAATGTTGTGCATGGCGCTTTAAAAGCTTTGGCAGCTGATATGTTCAAAATTGCTCAAGATATTCGTTTCTTAGGATCTGGCCCAAGAGCTGGTTTAGGAGAACTTAATTTACCTGCAAACGAACCTGGTTCATCAATTATGCCAGGTAAAGTAAATCCGACTCAAGCAGAAGCTGTTACCATGGCATGTTTGAGAGTCTTTGGAAATGATACAACTATTACTATGGCTGCATCTCAAGGAAACTTTGAAATGAATGTCTTTAAGCCAGTGATGATTGCCGCATTTTTAGAGTCTGCCAATGTTTTATCTGGAACTATTTCTGGCTTTGCAGATAAGATGATTCATGGTATGACTGTTAATAAAGAAAGAATGGCTAAGGATGTAGCAAATTCATTAATGACAGTTACTGCACTTTCACCACATATTGGTTACCATGAAGCTGCTACTATTGCACAGACTGCAGCTAAAAATAATACGACTTTGCGTACAGCAGCTTTAAAGAGCGGCTTAGTTACTAAAGAACAATATGATAAGTGGATGAAACCAATTACCATGACTAATGCAATGAATACTAAGCCAATTGATGATTAAAAGAAGGAATAAAAATGGGATATAAATTTCCAACACAAACAGTAGATAAGTTACAAAAAAAATATGATGCAATTATTGTCGGAAGTGGTGGTACAGGATTAGCCGCAGCCATTCAAGCACACCAATATGGTTTGAATGTTGCAATTTTAGAAAAGAATGGCTTTTTAGGTGGAAACACTATGAGAGCTAGTTCTGGTATGAATGCTGCTGAAAGTATTGTTCAAGCTCGTTTAGGTGTAAACGATAGTATGCAAAAATTTTATGATGAGACGCTAAAAGGTGGCGGCCGCATGAATGACCGTGAAATGCTCCATTATTTTGTCGAGCATGCACCTTTGGCTATTGCGTGGCTTGAAGACTTAGGAATTAAAGTAGATGATTTAACAATTACAGGTGGTATGTCCCAAAAACGTACACACCGTCCATCCTCAATGGCACCAATTGGCGCATTTTTAGTTAATAATTTACTTAAAATTGCTGATGAAAAGAATATTCCAATTTTTACTGATGCTAAGGTGACTAAATTATTACAAGATGACAACAAGAAAATTAATGGAGTAGAAGTTAATAATGATCGGCAAGTAAAAGCTAAAGCAGTTTTACTTGCTACTGGTGGTTTTGGTGCTTCTAAAGATTTAATCGCTAAGTATCGACCAGATTTGCGTAACTATAAGACAACTAATCAACCTGGTGCGACTGGAGATGGCTTAAAATTAGCTAATAAAGTGGGAGCACAACTTGAGCAATTAGAGTTAGTCCAAGTTCACCCTACAGTTCAACAAGATACAGATCATGCGTATTTAATTGGTGAAGCAGTACGCGGTGAAGGAGCTATTTTAGTTGATCATCAAGGTAAGAGATTTGTTAATGAATTGAATACGCGAAAGATCGTATCAAATGCGATTACCAAAACTCCAGAACATTCAGCATATTTAATCTTTGACCAAGGGGTTAGAGATAGGGTTAAGGCAATTGAATTTTATGATTCAATTAATTTAGTTGTTCATGGAAACACTATTGAAGAATTAGCTGAAAACATTAAAGTGCCCGTTTCCAACCTTGAAGAAACACTTAAAAATTGGAATAAAGCAGTAGCAAATAATGATGATACAAAATTTGGCCGTACTACTGGAATGGCTGAGTTAGACCACGCACCATATTATGCAATTCATATTGCACCTGCAATTCATTACACAATGGGTGGAATTCATGTGGCACCTGATACCCGTGTCTATGATACTAACGGAAACTTTATTTCTGGTTTATATGCTGCTGGTGAAGTTAGTGGTGGCTTACACGGTAACAATCGAATTGGTGGTAATTCGATTGCTGAAACAATTATTTTTGGTCGTGAAGCTGGAAAAGCAATGGCATATTTAATTAAATAAAGCGCTTCCAATAGAAAGGCTATTTGTGTATACTTAAAGTGTAGAACTTAAGCTTTCATTTAAAGGAGTATATATAAAAATGAGTCGTAGAAAAGTATTTTTAGTTGGTGACGGCCGTGTTGGTTCAACTTTTGCAAATGACTTATTGCAAAATGTTAGAATTGATGAATTGGTAATTTGTGATGTAGTCAAAAAAGTTACTGAAGGGGATGCTTTAGATTTAGAAGATTTAGCCCCATTTGTTGGTCAATGCACTGTTAAGAGTGGAGATTATAGTGATGCAAAAGATGCCGATATTGCTGTAATTACTGCCGGAGCCGCAAGAAAACCTGGAATGACTAGACTAGATTTGGTAAAAACTAATGTTAAAATTTTAGAATCAATCATAAAACCAATTGTAGAATCTGGTTTTAACGGTATTTTTGTCGTTTCTGCTAATCCAGTAGATATTCTAACTACTTTAACTCAAAAGTTATCTGGTTTTCCTAAGAATAAAGTTATCGGAACCGGTACATCCCTTGATACAGCTCGCTTGCGTGTGGCTTTATCACATAAGACTGGTGTTAATGTTGATCATATTGATGCTTATGTTTTAGGTGAACATGGTGATACATCTTTTGAAAACTTTGATGAAGCAATTATTGATCATAAGCCTCTTCGTTCTTATAAAGAATTAGATGAAGAAACATTGGTTGAATTAGAGACTGATGTTCGTAAAAAGGGTGGTAAGATCATTGCTAATAAGGGAGCAACTTTTTATGGCGTTGCAATGTGCTTAACACAAATCTGTAAGGCAATCTTAGAAAATAAAGCTCTAGTGATGCCCCTATCTGCACCAATGACTGGAGAATACGGTATTCATGATCTTTACCTAGGCAGCCCAGCTGTAGTTACCGCTAATGGAATTAGTGATGTGATTGAGCTTCACTTATCAGAAGATGAAAAGAAGAAAATGGCTTATTCAGCAGCTAAGATGAAGGAAGTTGTTGACGGAATTGACCTTTAAACAATAATTTTAATAATTAAAAGCGTCTTGTACTTAAGTTGAGAGTGCAAGACGTTTTTTGTGTGATAAAATTTTAAAGGTATGATATTTAATCAAAGTTTGGGGACTATGAAAGTGAACAGTAAAGAAAGTAAAAATGAACGTGTAAATCAGCTCCATCATCAACATACTTTGTCGCATCATCATCATATGCGAATTCGGTGGCAGGATTTTTTTACTAGTGATAATATTACACCTGCTAAAAATGCGACTTTGGCCGAACGATCGGTAATTGTAGGGCATATTGGTATGATGCTTCTCTCTTGTGGGACCGGAGCGTGGCGTGTAAGATCAGCGATGAATACAATTGCTCGCTGTTTAGATATGACATGCAGCACGGATATTGGACTTGTTTCAATTGAATATACTTGTGTTGATGCGGATGGTAAGAGCTATACTCAAGCTCTAAGCTTACCATCAACAGGAGTGAATACGACTAAGTTGGACCGTATGGAAAACTTTGTTAGTCAGTTTAAAAAAGATAACGGAAATTGGACGATTGGGCAAATTCATAACCGATTAGAAGAGATTTCGACAATGAAGTCGCAATATGCTCCGTGGCAAGTTGGACTGGCTGCTGGTCTTGCATGTGCAGGATTTATTTTTTTACTAGGTGGCGGAATTTTTGAAGTTATTTGTGCTTTTTTAGGTGCAGGTTGCGGAAATTATATTCGTCGAAAAATGATTGATCGACATTTAACTATTTTAGCTAACATTACAGTAGCAGTTGCTGTAGCCTGCGCGGTATATGTGGGTAGTTTTTACTTAATTAGACTATTTTATCCAGTTAGCCTTCATCATTTAGATGGATACATTGGAGCCATGCTCTTTGTGATTCCAGGTTTTCCATTTATTACATCTGGACTGGATATTTCTAAGCTTGATATGAGATCAGGATTAGAGAGAATGGCTTATGCAATAATGATTATTGTTGTTGCAACTGCAGTTGGTTGGGTAATGGCTTTGATATTAAACCTGCATCCGCAAAACTTTGAGAAATTAGGACTAACACCATTAGTTTTAACTCTTTTAAGATTAGTTGCTAGTTTCTGCGGAGTTTTTGGCTTCTCAATTATGTTTAATTCTAGAATTCCAATGGCAACTGTTGCCGGGATTTCCGGAGCTATAGCAAATACTTTACGCTTAAGTTTGGTTGATTGGTCAAACGTTCCACCAGCTGTGGCTGCTTTTATCGGAGCCTTTGTTGCGGGAATGTTAGCTTCAATTATTAGACGTAAAACTGGTTTTCCGAGAATCGCTATTACGGTACCATCAATTGTAATTATGGTGCCGGGACTATATATGTACCGAGCTATGTTTAACTTAGGATTAACGTCATTAAATGCAGGAGCCTTGTGGATGGTTCAGGCTTTAATGATTGTAATTTGTTTACCATTAGGTTTAATTGCAGCTCGTATTTTAATGGATAAAGACTGGCGACATGCCGGATAGATTTTTATTAAAAAGTTGTCATGGAATTTAAACTATGGCAACTTTTTTCGTATAATTAATAGAACAAGAGAATTAAAGAGTGAGTGAAGAAGAATGCAAAAGAAAATATTATTGCTTTCAACGGGTGGAACAATTGCGTCTGTTGTTTCAGAAGCTGGGTTAGTGCCTAAAGAATCCGGTGAACAGTTAATCAATATGTTAGGGGAACTACCTTATGATATTACTGTCGAGGATATTCTCCAACTTGATTCATCTAATATTCAGCCTGAAGAATGGAAATTGATTGCTGAAAAAATTTATGAAAATCGAAATAAGTATGATGGGATTGTAGTATCTCATGGTACTGATACCATGGCCTATACAGCATCCATGCTTTCTTTTATGCTGCAAAATATTAATATTCCAGTTGTTTTAACTGGAAGTCAGGTTCCAATTAATGTGGTACTGAGTGATGCACCAGATAATTTGAAATTAGCCTTTGCAGCAGCTGCTAGTTGTCATCCTAATATTTATTTAGCTTTTGATCGAAAAGTTATGCTGGGGTGCAGAAGTGTTAAAGTAAGAACGATCAATTTTGATGCTTTTGAAAGTGTTAATGTACCACCAGTGGCTCGGGTAACATCTGATGGCCTAGTATTTTCTGACCAAAATGTACCTAAAAATACAAAAGATATGAAAGATACAACTTTAAACACTAGCATTAATCCTCATGTTTCTTTAGTTAAACTATTCCCGGGTTTTGATCCTAATTTGCTATTTGCAATGGTCGAAAGCGGATGTCAAGGAATTGTAATTGAAGCGTATGGTTTAGGCGGGATGAATTATATCCGAAGAAATATGGTAGCTGCAATTGGAAAGTTAATTAGAAGAGGAATACCGATTATTGCGACGAGTCAATGCTTATATGAGCGAAGCGATCTTACAAAATATGAAGTTGGGAGAGAAGCATTGCTTGAAGGAGCGATTAGTGCTCGGGATATGACTTCAGAGAGTGCGATTACTAAACTGATGTGGGGATTAGGCCAAAACTGGGATGTTCACCAGATTTCTGATTTTTTTAATACTGATGTAGCTGGTGAAGTAACGATTGAAAAAAACGACAATTTACAGATAGATTAATTTTTTAAGGATGCAAATGAAGGAAAACTTTAAACAACCAATTGGCTTAACACAAGCAGAAGTTGAGCAAAGAATTAAAGAGGGAAAAGTTAACCGAGCTGTTAATGATCAAGCTAAGACTACCTGGCAAATAATTAAAGAAAATACATTTACGTATTTTAACTTGATATTTTTAATATTAGCGATCTTGTTAGTGATCGTTGGAGAATACAAGGATTTAACATTTTTACCAGTTATTATCGCAAATATGATAATTGGGATTGTCCAAGAATTACGTGCAAAAAGTGTTTTAGACAAGTTAAATGTTATGAATACAACAAAAATAGCCGTAATTCGTGATAAAGAAGAAAAAATTGTGCCAATCGAAGATCTAGTTTTAGGGGATGTAATTGTACTTAAAACAGGGGATCAAATTCCTGCGGATGGGCAAGTTATTTCTGGAACATTACGAGTAAATGAAGCATTGCTAACTGGTGAAGCCGATGAAATAGAGAAAGATGTTGGCGCAGAGTTAATGTCTGGAAGCTTTGTAGTTGCAGGAAAAGCTTATGCGCGGCTTGAAAAGGTTGGTAAGAATTCTTATGTTTCTAAGCTAACTTTAGAAGCTAAAGCGATGAATTCAAAAGAGGGCTCTGAAATGGTGCGCTCAATTAATCGATTGATTAAATGGGTTGGAATCATCATCATCCCCTGTGGAATTGCCCTCTTCATTGTTGCCCGTTATGTAAATCATTTAAATTTAGCGGACAGTATTGTCTCAATGGAAGCAGCAATTATTGGAATGATCCCTGAAGGTCTGTATTTATTAACGACAATTGCTTTGGCATTAGCAGCTATGCGTTTAGCGCGTTCCCAAGTTATGCTTCATGATATGAAAAGTGTTGAAACATTAGCTCGGGTTAATGTGCTATGTGTTGATAAGACTGGAACGATTACGGAACCTAAAATGGAAGTAGAGGAAGTTATTCCAGTTAGTGTTACTAAAGAAAAGTTGAGCAAAGAAATTTCTATTTTTGCTCAAAATATGCCTCATGATAATGCAACTATCAAAGCTGTTGCAAAAGCATTTAACCAGAAATTTAATATTCAGGCTACGCAAATCATCCCTTTTACTTCGGTAAATAAATATAGTGGGGCAGTTATTAAGAACAACACTTTATTAATGGGTGCGCCTGAGTTTGTATTGCGGGATCAATTTGAAAATTACGAAAAAGAAATAAATCAATATACCCGACAAGGATATCGAGTTTTAGTTTTTGGAAAATATCCGCATGCACTAAGGGATGAAAAAGAAAAATTGGTAGAGCCTGTTGAGCTATTAGGTTATATTTTAATTTCTAATCCAATCCGTAAAGAAGCAAAAAGTACTTTTGAATATTTTGATCGTCAAGGGGTAAATATCAAGGTGATCTCTGGAGATAACCCGTTAACGGTAGCACGCGTTGCAAAGCAGGCCGGTATTCGGGATGCAGATAAGTTGATTGATGCAACCGAAATTGGTGAAGGCGACTATGAAGAAGTTGTTAAAAAATATAACGTTTTTGGACGTGTTAAACCTGATCAAAAGAAAAAGTTAATTAAAGCTCTTCAAAAAAATGGTAATACTGTTGCAATGACAGGAGATGGTGTTAACGACATTTTAGCAATGAAGACAGCAGATTGTTCAATTGCTATGGCATCAGGCAATAGTGCTGCTGTTCAAGCATCCCAAGTTGTTTTGTTAGATTCTGATTTTGCTAGAATGCCAAAAGTGGTAGATGAAGGTAGAAAAGTAGTTAATAACATTGAAAGATCAGCTAGTTTGTTCTTGGTAAAGAATATCTTTTCATTTTTAATGGCTATCTTTTCTCTTGCCTTTGCAATGTCTTATCCATTACGTCCGGCTCAAATAGCCTTAATTTCAGCATTTACTATTGGTCTACCATCATTCTTATTAGCTCTTGAAAATAATTACAACCGTATTCGCGGAAAATTTATTCCTAATGTATTGTCAAGGGCAATTCCTGGTGGAATTACAGATATGCTCGCGGTCTCAATTTTGGTAGTGGCAGATATGGTTTTAGAATTAGGAAGACCAGAAGTAGCTACAACGGCTACGATGTTATTAGTCGCAGTAGGGATGATGGTGCTATATCATATTTCTAGACCACTAAATAAATTTAGGTGGACTGTTTTAGGTGGATCCTTTTTAGCATTAGTTTTATCTATTATTTTCTTCCATAATTTATTTGCACTTTCACGTATCTCTGCAACTGCTGTTTTCTTATTGTTAGTTCTATTCTTTGCAGAAATTACTATATTTAGATTATTAAGTAAGTTTGCTGATGGTGTTAGAGAAGTATTAGTTGCATATGATCAAAAGGGTAAAGATTTAACTATTAATGACATTAAACAAGCCTATCGCAAGGGAAGAAATATGGTAAATATGTCAGTTCCTGAAGAATAAAAGTGGTAAATAAGTATTTTTTTCGCCTGGTTGAATGATACAATTAAACAGTTGAGACAATACTTATCAGAGGTAAGAAATGAAAAATCATAGTGTAGAAAAATATAAAAATAAAATAATAGATTATCTTATTCCGATAATTTTGAGTCTAGTAATTGCAACTGTTTTAATTTGGACTGAATTGACTACTCGATCTGGTCTTACTTTAGACGACACTGCTTTTCACTTTCATCGTTTTTATGATACTTACCAGCAAATACAGAATCATAACTTCTCTTACTTTCAAATGAATTATGGAATGGGTGAGAGTGGGCGAATAGTCAATGCTTTATATGGCCCATTCTTTGCTTATTTAATGGGAAGTTTACTTTTATTTTGTAGTTCTTGGCTTCGTTTTCAAATTCTTATAACCTACCTGATTTTTCTGGTTGGTGGTTTGGGAATCTATCGTTTAAGTCGAAAGGTTAAACTATCGCAAGTTGTTTCTTCAATAGTTACCACGCTATTTTTAACTACTGGTTATATTGCATATTGGCCGAGATCCAATGCTTTCAACTCATGGGGTGCTGTTTTAATACCATTCGTATTAATCCAAGGAATTAACCTGTTGAATAATCATAAAAATCGATTTAGCTGGATTAGTCTTGGAATTGTAATGGCAATTGTAGCTCAGATCCATTTATTAAGCACTTTCTTCTCCATTCTTGCCTTGATTCCTTTCTTTATTTACGGATTAGTTTTGAGTGAAAATAAGCGTCAGATGTGGATTGATGTCTTTAAAGCTGTTGGCTTATTCATTGTGTTAACAGCAAACGTATGGGGTGCATTTTTACTGCTCTATCCGACTAATCAAATGGCATCTCCGATCGATTACTCACCGGTTTTGACCGCTGTTAATCTATCTGTTGCTGGTACTTCAACAATGTGGACGTCAATCACTGAAGTCACATTGCTCCTATTTATTGTTCAACTAATTTATGTAATCTTTAACTTTAAGTCTTCTAAATTAAATACTTTTGTTACCTTAGAAGGCATAGTCTTTCTATATTTAAGTTCTAATTTGTTTCCATGGCAATTTGTGAAGGACACCCTACCAGCAGTAACTGGTTATTTACAATTTCCCAACAGGTTTACTGTCGTAGCATATCCTTTGCTATTTCTTGGAATTGGTTTAACACTGAATGAATTAATTAAGAGTCATGGTAAAAAAATTGGAATGATTGCGAGTGCATTAGCAATTGTAGTAGTGTTGTTTAATGTTAGAGCCGACTTTAATGAGATTAATAATAATATTACTTACAACAAAGGAATTACTAGCAATGCTAAGGAGATGAAGGAAAAGGGATTAGCTCCATATATCAATAAAGTAGAAATTAATAGTCCTGATTATCTACCAGTAAGAAAGAAGATCAAATCAAGTGATATTACTGGTATGTTAATGAGTATGTCTCTACAAAAAAATAATTTTGAGCAAAGGGCTCTTTCAAATGGGCGTTTAGAGCTTACTTGGAAAGACTCAACTTCTAAAGTAACTACACTTCCGATTTTTATTTATAAACAATCTGAGTTAAGTTTAAATAATAAAGTAATAAAACCAAAAGTGAATGAAATAGGGATGCCACAAGTTCAGTCAAGAAAAGGGAAAAATACAGCAATTCTTTCTTTTAAGACTCCAACTTGGTTTACAATTT
>ERZ778504.1649-NODE-1649-length-14899-cov-3.564336_pt1 | contig 14899 bp, 10 predicted proteins | sample MGYA00510046_ERZ778504 | MGnify/ENA primary metagenome ERZ778504 (study PRJEB29527, sample SAMN07138964) | mouse gut metagenome | material: feces | host: mouse | place: China:Nanjing | collected 2016-01-25 ...
ACTGACGGCGCCTGTCAGCATTGGTAAAATCGTACTTGGCAAGTATCTGGCGCTTGCTACAGTGCTTTTTGTGCCGACGGCGTTTATGGGGCTTCTGCCTCTGTTTCTCATGCAGGGCGGGGAGTTTCAACTGGGCGTTTCCTACGCTTCGCTTCTGGGCTTTTTCCTGTACGGGTGCCTTGCGCTGGCGGTGGGGCTCTTTCTCTCGTCGCTGACGGAGAGCGTGGTGATTGCGGCGGTGCTTTCCTTTGGTGCGCTGTTTCTCGGTTATATTATGCCGGGCCTATCGAATCTGCTCACCACTACGGGAACGTCTGCAGTGACTACGGCAATTGGCAAGGTGCTGTCCTGCTTTGATATGGTCAGCCGGTTTGACACCCTTTCCTCCGGCTATTTTGAGCTGGAGGCGGTGGCCTATTATCTGACGGCTATTGCTCTGGCACTGTTTTGTACGGCGCAGACCATTCAGAAGCGCCGTTACAATATTGCCGGAGGCGGTATAAAAGTCGGAGCTTACAGTGTCACGGGAATTTTGCTGGCGATTGCGCTGACTGTAGCGATTAATTTGGGGTTAAACTATGTGCCGGAGCAGTATTCCTCCTTTGATTTGACAGAAAACAGACTGTATGCACTGACGGACGCGACGAAGACGTTTCTTTCCGGGTTGTCCGAGGATGTGACGATTTATGTGCTGGCTGAGGAAGGCGCGGGGGATGCAGACTTTTCCAAAACGCTGGAGCGGGTGGCTGACCAGTCGGCACATATTAAAATAAAGTATGTCAGCCCGGCAAAGAATCCGAATTTTTATCAGAATTACACGGATGAGCAGCCGTCCACGGGCAGTTTGATCGTGGAGGGGGAAAAGCGCAGTACGGTGGTGGATTACGGGGATATTTATGCCTATGAGATGGACTATTCCACCTACAGCTACCAGACCACGGGTTATGACGGGGAAGGGCAGGTCGTTTCGGCTTTAGCCTACGTTACCACGGAGGATATGCCGGTTTTTTATGTGATCGGCGGACATGGGGAACTGGAGCTGGAGGAGAAGTTTGCCAATACCATAACAAAGGAAAACGCGTCCTATGAGACGCTGATGCTTTACTCGGTGGACGAAATTCCGGAGGACGCGCAGGGGATTATTCTGAATGCGCCAACAAGTGACTACTCGAAGGAAGACGCCGAAAAGGTTATCGCCTATCTGCAAAAGGGCGGCAATGCGTTGATTGTCCCGACTATGGCGGAAGGAGAGATGACGAACTTTAAGAGTATTCTGGATTTTTACGGAATTTCCGAGGTTGGTGGCACGATCGTTGAGCAGGACCGCAATTATTACTATCAGAATCCGTATTATCTCTTCCCTGAGATCGCATCGACGGAAGTGACGGCATCTCTGGCGGACGGCCTGGTATTTGCACCCTTTTCCAAGGGACTTTCCTATGACGAGGAAACCATGGATGAAATTCATTATACGCCGCTTTTAACGACAAGCAGCAGCGCGTTTTCCAAGACGGATATCACGGACAGCAGTGATTTTGAAAAAGGCGCAAACGATATTGACGGACCTTTTACCGTCAGTGTGGAGGTGGAGAAGAGCACGGAGGACGGCGGTATTTCCCACGCTTTTGTGGTGGGCGGTGAGAGTCTCTTCACCAGTCTTGCGGACGAGATGGCGCCTGGCAATAATGTGAAACTTTTTGGCAGCATGATCAGTATGCTTGCGGATCATGAATCCTCAGTGGCGATTCCTGTAAAGAGCCTTTCCATGCCGAACCTGGTGTTTACGGCGCAGACGGCATATATAGCGGCTGTTCTCTGCGTGATCGTGATTCCGCTTGCAACTCTTACGGCAGGGCTTGTGATCTGGCTGAAAAGACGTCGGCGCTGACGACTGGGTTTTTCCTCAGAATGATTGACTTCCGCAGGACTTTGTGTAAAAATGTACGTGATGGCAATGAGCAGTGCGCAGCCGTAAGATGAAAAAAAGGCAGCTTGCTGACAATATTTTCAGATTGCGGATGCATAGGGCGAAGTCCGCGAACCGAGTTTGCACTGTGGGGTAAAGTGCGCAGCGGAGACAGCCCGCAAACCGAGTTTGCACTGCGAAGAATGCATGAACGGAGGCATTATGAGAGGAATTGATACGCAGGTTCGGAAGAACAGAAGACGTATTTTTAAAGAGGTGGCGCATCTTGCCTATGAGTCGAAGAACTTGAAGGATGATATCGAGGCGCTGCCCTATAAGATTGTGGACTATGAAGAGTCCGAGTATGAGAACATTTACAGGGATCGCGCCATTGTGCGCGAGAGAATCCGTCTGGCCATGGGGCTTTCCCTGCGGCCGGAAAATGTGCCTGTGCATCTGACGCAGGGGCTTGAGGAGAGCAATATTTCTGAGAAATATTACGAGCCGCCGCTGATGCAGGTGATTCCTTCGGCGTGCAACGCCTGTCCGGAGAACAGCTACTATGTGACGAACCGCTGTATGGGATGCGTGGCGCATCCCTGCCGGGAGGTCTGCCCGCGAGGTGCGATTTCCATGGTAAACGGCCGCTCCGTGATCGACCCGGAAAAATGTATCAAATGCGGTAAATGTAAGGCGGTCTGTCCCTATGACGCCATTGCACATCAGGTGAGACCCTGTGCGGGTGCCTGCGGCGTGAATGCGATTAAGAATGATGAGAAGGGCCGCGCCGTGATTGACAATGACCTGTGCGTTTCCTGCGGACAGTGTATGGTGAACTGTCCGTTCGGGGCGATTGCGGATAAGTCCCAGATTTTCCAGCTGATCCGTGCGTTGCAGACGGGGGAGAAGATTATCGCCCAGGTGGCGCCGGCGTTTGCGGGACAGTTTGGCCCTGACGTGACGCCGGATATGCTGAAAACAGCCTTGAAGGAACTTGGGTTTTACGATGTGTACGAGACGGCTGTGGGCGCGGATATGGGCGCGATTGCGGAGGCGGAACACTACGCGAAGGAAGTGGCTGCGGGAAAACTGCCGTTCTCTCTGACATCCTGCTGTCCGTCATGGTCAGTGCTGGCGAAGAAATTCTTCCCGGAAACCATTGACAAGATATCGAACGCTTTGACGCCCATGGTGGCGACGGCGAGGGTGATCAAGGAGGAGCACCCGGATGCCAGAGTGGTCTTTATCGGTCCCTGCGCGTCCAAGAAGCTGGAGGCTTCCCGCAGGACGATCCGTTCGGATGTGGATTTCGTTATCACTTTCGAGGAGCTGACGGGGATATTTGAGGCAAAGGGCATCCTGTTAGATCAGATCAAGGCGATGGACGAGTGGAAGGGTGCGACCGGTGCGGGCCGCGGTTACGGTGTGGCGGGCGGCGTTGCCTCCGCCATCGAGGAGTGCGTGAGAGAGTACTACCCGGATGTGGAGGTACACATCGAGCACGCGGAAAGTTTGTCCGAATGCAAAAAGATGCTGATGCTTGCTAAGGCGGGTAAGAAAAACGGATGTCTGATTGAGGGTATGGCATGTCCCGGTGGCTGCGTGGCGGGTGCAGGTACGAATATTGCGATTCCGGCGGCGGCAAAGGCGGTGACATCCTTCAAGGCGGCGGCTGAGGAACGGATACCCGATCCGGGCATGCATCAGAAACGTGTCGAATAAAGTGAGAAGTACTTCTAAAACTCAGCAGCAGAGGCTGCTTTGCTAAGAAGTACTAGATTTGCTTCGCAAATCATTCTCACTTGGGAGAATGCCAAAATACGGCATTCTCCGCACAAAATTTTGGAGAATGAAGGAAAACGAGGATTATGGAAAAGATAAGAACAAGATATGCCCCCAGTCCCACGGGGCGTATGCATGTGGGGAATTTAAGAACAGCGCTTTATGCCTATCTGATTGCGAAGCACGAGGGCGGGGATTTTATCCTGCGCATTGAGGATACGGATCAGGAGCGCTATGTGGAGGGCGCGGTAGATATTATTTACCGCACGCTGGAGAACACGGGATTAGTACATGACGAAGGCCCTGACAAGGACGGCGGCGTGGGCCCCTATGTGCAGAGCGACCGCCAAAAGCAGGGCATTTATTTGGAATACGCGAAAAAGCTGATCGAGAAAGGCGAGGCGTATTATTGCTTTTGCGATAAAGAGAGACTGGCATCGCTTACACAGACGGTGGCCGGAAAGGAAATCAACGTCTACGACAAGCACTGTCTGGATTTGTCAAAAGAAGAGGTGGAGGCGAATCTTGCGGCGGGGAAACCGTATGTAATACGCCAGAATAACCCGACGGAGGGGCAGACCACTTTCCATGACGATATCTATGGGGACATCACGGTGGACAACGCGGAGCTCGATGACATGATCCTGATTAAGTCGGACGGTTATCCCACTTACAACTTTGCCAATGTGGTGGACGACCATCTGATGGGGATCACGCATGTGGTGCGGGGTAACGAATATCTGTCCTCCTCGCCGAAATATAACCGGCTTTACGACGCTTTTGGCTGGGAGGTGCCGGAGTATGTGCACTGTCCGCTGATCACGGACGAAAATCATCAGAAGCTGTCCAAACGGTGCGGGCATTCCTCCTACGAAGATCTGATTGAGCAGGGATTTCTCTCGGAGGCAATCGTCAACTTCGTGGCGTTGCTTGGCTGGAGTCCTGAGGACAATGAGGAGATTTTTTCGCTGGACGAGCTGATCAAACGCTTCGACTATCATCACCTCTCCAAGTCCCCGGCGGTGTTTGACTACACGACATTGAAATGGATGAACGGGGAATACTTAAAGGCGATGGATTTTGACCGCTTTTACGGAATGGCGGAGCCCTATCTGAAAGAAGCGGTGAAAAAGGACTACGACCTGAAAAAGATTGCCGCCATGGTGAAAACGAGAATTGAGATTTTCCCGGATATTAAGGAGCATGTGGACTTCTTCGATACGCTTCCGGACTATGACGTGGCGATGTATACACATAAGAAGATGAAGACCAACGCGGAAACGTCGCTTTCCGTCTTACAGGATCTTCTGCCGCGTCTGGAGGCGCAGGAGGATTACACGAACGACGCGCTTTATGCGGCTCTTTCCGCTTACGTGGAGGAGAAGGGATATAAAAACGGATATGTGATGTGGCCTGTGAGAACCGCCGTTTCCGGCAAGCAGATGACGCCGGGCGGGGCGACGGAGCTCATGGAAGTACTGGGAAAGGAAGAGTCCCTTGCGAGAATCCGCAAAGGGATCGAAATGCTTGAAAGGGTCTGAGCTTTCCTGCACGGCAAAGCAGGAGGAGGCAATCAGGCACGCGGAAGGCCCGGCAATGGTGTTAGCCGGGCCGGGCAGCGGAAAAACATTTGTCACAGTACACCGCATAAAGAGGCTCATCACATCACAGGGCGTCGATCCCGCCCATATCCTTGTTATTACGTTTACAAAGGCCGCCGCGCTGGAGATGCAGCAACGCTTTTTCCGGCTGATGGAAAAAGAAAACCTTCCGGTTTGGTTCGGCACGTTTCACGCAGTATTCTATCATATCTTGAAGCAATCGGCGCAGTATCGCGGATATACCATTATGACAGAGACAGAGAAAAGAAAGTTGATTCGGGATATCATACATAACCATAAGAGATTTGCCTATTTGCAGGAGGAGGACATTGAGGAGATTCTGACGGCCGTCAGCAGGTATAAGATAAAAACGGCGGAGGCGCAAAATGTGTCGGCTGGAGCGGATGGCAGAAAAGCTGAACGGGCGAAAGAGGAAGAAACAGGGAAGTTGTCCGGAATGCCGGAATTTCAAAAAATGAAGCGGGAAGATTTTCTGTTTCTTTATAAAGAATATCAAAGCTGGCTCAAGGAATTTTTTAAATTCGATTTTGACGATCTGATGACATCCTGCCTGTGGCTTTTGCAGAATGACGCGGAAACGCTGGCTGAGTGGCAGGCACAGTTTCGCTATATTCTGGTGGACGAGTTTCAGGATATCTCCCCAATCCAGTATGAAATCATCCGACTGCTGGCGGCATCGGAGAACAATCTCTTTGTGGTGGGGGATGACGACCAGTCCATTTACGGATTCCGCGGCGCAAGCCCTGACATCATGAAGCGGTTTCTCGCGGATTTTCCACAGGCGGAACAGATTTTGCTGGATGTGAATTTTCGCTGTCATGGGGCCATTGTGAGAGCGGCGTCAAGAGTGATCGCGGAGAATGCAAACCGCATTCCCAAGGAGATTTTTTCGGTGCACGAGGACGGTGCTGGGCTGCGGCTCTGCCGGACGGAGTCCGAAGATACACTCAGACAGACAGTCGCGGATATGCTTGTGGAGGAACAAAGATCGGGAACGCTTGCACAGTGCGCCGTGATCTGCCGGACGAATCTTGAGTGCGGCTTCTGGGCGCAGACGCTGCATGAGGCGGGAATCCCTTACACCATGAGAGAAAAGCCGAAAAACCGATTCAGTCATTTTGTGATACAGGATATCTGCGCTTATCTGGCGCTGGGGCAGGGCGATCATGTAAGGCGGCATTTCTTACGGGTGATGAACCGCCCTGTCAGATATATGAAGCGGGATAGTCTGCCGGAGACCAAGATAGAGCGGGAAGCTGTGATCCGTTATTATGCCGCTGCGCCTCTGATACAGGCGAGGGTGAAAAAATTTTTCCGTGAGATTGATAGTCTGGCGGGAAAACGGGTGTATCTGCAGATTCATTACATACGGAAGGTGATCGGGTATGAGTCCTTTTTGCAGGAGAAATACGGTTCGATAAAAGCGGAGGAGCTGATACAGATCGGGGAAGAGTTTGAGCAGTTCTCCAAAAAGTTTTCTTCAGTGCGGGAGATGAAAACCTATATGGAACAGTATGCGGAGGTGATCAGGGAGCCGGAAAAGAGTGTGGAGGGTGTGCAGCTTATGACCATGCACGCATCCAAAGGGCTGGAATTTCCGACGGTTTACGTGCCGGAGTGCAACGAAGGAAAGATACCCTCTGACAAGTCAAAAACGTCGGCTGAGATCGAGGAGGAGAGGCGGATGTTTTACGTGGCGATGACCCGTGCGAAAAATACACTCTGTCTCGTGTACCATGACAAAAAAACCGGAAAGGATGCGCCCTCCCGGTTCCTGAAGCCGTTGTTATCTTCGCCTTAGGCATCTATGCGGAGAATGCCGGAGGCATTCTCTTATGCGAGACTTAGTAATTCCAAGTCAGCTTGCCGACATTGCGTTTTCGTCCAATGGCGGGACGTCTTTAAAATTACTTTTCGTTTTTTTCACTTTCGTCCACAATCTCATCAAACTCCGCGGCATCCAGGAATTCGTCGAATGCGTCCGCAACGGCTTCGTATTCCTCATCGTCCGCAATGTAGCCGAGTTCCGGCTCCTCATTGGGATCTTTCGGGTTTTCGCTGTAGCGGTAGAACCAGACCTCACCGTCCGCGTTTTCCCCGGACTCATCAAGCGGCAGGAGAGCGATATAATCCTTTCCTGCCACGGTCAGAATTGTGACGACGGCGCAGGTGACCTGAGACCCGTCGTCAAGCTCTAAATCCACGGTCATTTCTTCCTTTTCGAGTTCTTCCTGTGTGGTTTTCTTTTCGTTCTTGCCCATAAGTACCTCCGTTTCGATAAAAACAGTATACCACAGATGCAGGAACAAAACCAGAAATAGATTTAGATTGAAATACCGTCCGTTGTTATTGTATAATAAAAATGACTTAAACTTTGATTCCCGGCAAGAATGACTGTGTGACGGGAACCCGGCTTGCAGGAACGGAGGATTTGATGCAGAAGACATTTCAGATAAAGGGTTTAGACAGGGCGCGTATCTATCCGCTGGGCGTGTCCTTGGAGGAAGAGGGGTTGCGGATTTCCGCAGTGTGCAACGGCAGGGGAGAGGAAGGAATTATCCTCTATGACAGAAAGCATCGGGAAGGGAGGCGTATTCCCTTTCAGGAAAACTGCCGGATCGGGTCGGTCTGTGCCATGATGCTGACCGGCTATCGGGATAAAAGCTGCAGCTATCTTTTTTACAGGGGAGAAGAGGTCTATCAGGATCCTTACTGTAAGCGGGTAGACAATGCTTACGGATACGGTGCGCCAAAGCCGACCCCGCCACGGTGTAAAGCAGTCGGCGAGCCCTACGAGTGGGGCAGCGATGGCAACATCCATATCCCCTATGAGGAGATGATTCTGTACGCGCTGCATGTGCGCGGGTATACGAAGCACCGGTCTTCCGGCGTAAAGCGGAAGGGAACATATGCCGGGCTGACGGAAAAGATTCCGTACTTGCAGGAGCTGGGTATCAATATGGTTCTGCTTATGCCCGCCTATGAGTTTGACGAAGTGATGCCTGAGAACAACACGGCACAGACCATGGAGCAGGCGGTTTTATCCTATACACAAAAGCTGCCGTCTCCCGGCGAGGAGGAAGAGAAAAAGCAGAGGATCAATTACTGGGGGTATCAGCCCGGACTTTATTATGTGCCAAAGAGCGCATATGCTTACAGCCGGGATGCGGTCGGAGAGTACAGGGACATGGTGCGCGCTTTTCACAGAGCCGGCATTGGCGTGGCGATGCAGTTTTATTTTCCGCCGGAAATGCGGTCTGTGGAAATTCTGGACATCCTGAAATATTGGGTATTGGAGTACCACATTGACGGCTTCCATCTGATGAGCGCGTCGCTGGATATGGCCTTAATTGCGGGAGAGCCGCTGCTTGCGGAGACGATGCTCCTCACAAGTGAGGGAAACGCCCATTGGGGCGCGGCGAAAACGCGGAATCTGGGCTGGCTCAGCGATGGGTTCCTATACAACATGCGGCGGTTTCTCAAGGGCGATGACAATATGATAAACCAGTTCCTTTTCCATGTGCGGGAAAACAAGGAAGAGCTTGGCATTGTGAACAGCATTGCAAGATGGGACGGTCTGCGGCTGATGGATCTGGTATCCTACGACCGCAAGCACAACGAGGAAAACGGCGAGGACAATAAGGATGGCGTGGACTACAACTGCAGCTGGAACTGCGGGATAGAAGGAAAAAGCCGAAAGAAGGGGATTCAGGAGCTTCGCCTGCGGCAGATGAAAAACGCCATGACCATTCTGCTGATGTCACAGGGAACGCCGCTGATTTACGGCGGAGACGAGTTTGCCAATACTCAGGGGGGAAACAACAACCCCTACTGTCAGGACAACGAGACGGCATGGATTAAATGGAATCAGACGGGCATGGGAAGGGAACTTCTCGATTATACGAAGTTTATGATCGGTATGCGGAGGGCGCACCGCATTTTGCACAGCAGGACGCTTCTTCGCGGGATAGATACCCTGTCCTGCGGTTTTCCGGATATCTCTTTTCACGGGCGGGAGGCGTGGCGGCCTGACACAAGTCCGGCCAGCCGTTGTGTGGGAATCATGTACTGCGGTTTCTATGCGATGGAAGGAGAGCGGGAGAGGGAATGCTTTTTCTATATCGCGGTCAACATGCATTGGCAGGTAGATTATCTGGGTCTGCCGAAGCTTCCGAAGGGAAAGCTGTGGACGTATTCGGCTTCCACGGGAAAAGAGATGCCGGAAATTGAGGAGAACGCGTCCTCTCAGGAAATCTGTGTGCCGGCCCGCACAATTGTGCTGTGCACCACAAAGGACGTGCCTGTGGAGACGGAAAAGACGGGGCGGAAAAGGCAAAGAAGAATAAAGGGGGATGACAGTGGCTGATGAACAAGGCATGGGAACACTTTAAGACGATTACGCACCATAAGCTTCTGGTTATGGACGGATGCTTTCGGGTAGGGCTTTACAGACAGGGGCTTCTCCATGACCTGTCAAAATACAGTCCGACGGAATTTATGGTGGGAGCGAAATATTATCAGGGAGACAGGAGCCCCAACAACGCGGAGAGGGAGGATATCGGGTATTCTTCGGCATGGCTTCATCATAAAGGCCGCAACAAGCACCACTATGAATATTGGATCGATTACAGCTCGAAAGAGATCGAAGGCGGCATGGCGCCTGCCCCGATGCCTACCCGCTATATTGTAGAGATGTTTATGGACCGTGTGGCTGCCTGTAAGATTTATCATGGGGACGCATACAAAGATCAGGATCCGCTGGCCTACTATGAGTCCTCCAAAACACCGCCTCCGCTTCACAAAAAGACGAAGCGGATGTTGGAATTTCTGCTGCATACGCTGGCGGAGCATGGGGAGGAGAAAACCTTCCGCTATATTCGCAAAAAAATATTGAAGAAGTAACCGCTCTTTTTCTCTCGCATAGGATATGGTATGAGAGAAAAAGGAGATGAAACCCTATGAATTGTTGTTGGTTGATACTTTTGTTGCTTTTCTGTGGCGGAAACGGAAACGGTTTCTTTGGACAGAATGGGAATGGCTGCGGCTGTGAGGAACCTGCGAGGCCGAAACCGCCATGTGCAAGGTCCGAATCTCCCTGCAGACCGGAACCTCCCTGCGGCAGACCGGATCCGGAGCCCTGCCCCTGTGAGGATTCCCGTTTTGAGCCCCGCTTTGAGCAGAGGCCTTTTGGCGGTAATGGTTCTACCTGCGGATGCGAGGGAGAAAGTAACTGAGAGTAAAGTGTCGAAAGGGATCGCGCAAGCGGTCCCTTTACGTTTCCTTGACGGAACCGAAGGGCGGTGATATATTATTTAAGTATGGGAGGAAAATGATTATGTTGGACGGAAATAAGATATTATTCAGCGGTATGCAGGCAACGGGGAACCTGACATTGGGGAATTATCTGGGGGCGCTGAAAAACTGGGTGACGCTCTGTGAAGAGTACCAGTGTTTTTATTCTGTGGTGGATCTGCATTCCATCACCATCAGACAGGATCCGGCGGAGCTGAGGAAGCGGGCGAGAAATCTCCTCACGCTCTACATTGCGGCAGGGATTGAACCCGAGAAGAACTGCCTTTATTATCAGTCCCATGTGTCGGGACACGCAGAGCTTGCCTGGATATTAAACTGCTTTACTTATATGGGGGAGTTAAACCGCATGACCCAGTTTAAGGACAAGGCGGCGAAACACGCGGACAACATCAACGCAGGACTTTTTACGTATCCTGTGCTGATGGCGGCGGATATTCTTCTATACCAGGCGGATGTGGTGCCTGTGGGGAAGGATCAGCTGCAGCATTTGGAAATCACCCGGGACATTGCACAGCGTTTTAACGCGATTTACGGCGATGTGTTTACGATTCCAGAGCCTTATATCGGAAAGGCGGGCGCGAAGATTATGAGCCTGCAGAACCCGGAGAAGAAGATGTCCAAGTCGGATGAAAATCCGAACGGCAGCATTTATCTGATGGACGATCCTGACACGGTGATCCGCAAGTTTAAGCGCGCGGTGACAGATTCGGAGGCGTGTGTCCGTTACAGCGAGGAACAGCCGGGCATCCGTAACTTGATCGACATTTACTGCGCCTGCACGGGAAAGACCCCGGAGGAGACGGAGAGAGAGTTCGACGGCAAGGGCTACGGCGACTTTAAGATGGCTGTGGGCGAGTCCGTTGTGGGCGTGCTAAAGCCCCTGCAGGAGAGATATGAGGAACTCGGCAAGAATAAGGATTACATCGACAAGATAATTAAGGAGAACGGTGAGAAGGCAGCGTACTTTGCCAATAAAACCTTACGGAAGGTACAGAAAAAGGTGGGCTTTCCCGAGAGAATCCGCTGACGGTAAATGCTGTAAATGTGACCGGAAAACACGAATTAAAAAGGAATGCAGCAGGGAGGAAATATGGATAATCAGATCAATCAGCAGGGAGGCGGCTACCAGCAGGGTAATACATACCAGCAGGGAAATGCCTATCAACAGGGCGGTGGTTACCAGCAGGGAAATGCCTATCAACAGGGCGGTGGTTACCAGCAGGGAAATGCCTATCAGCAGGGAGGCGGTTACCAGCAGGGCAATGTCTATCAGCAAGGTAATACTTACCAGCAAGGCAGTCCCTATCAACAGGGCAGCTCCTACCAACAGGGTAACTTCTATCAGCAGGGTGGTTCTTACGGGGGTAACGGTTACGGAAATGATAACGGCAATGCCGAGCCGCAGAAAGCGCCTAATATTTTTCAACAGTTTGCCTATTCCTTTGTGCCGAATCTGTACGACAGGCTGATAAAGGTGAAGGTAGGAAGTATGATCGGGTTTGTGACGCTGCTGGTGCTGGCGGCGACCTTACTTTCCTTTGTGTCCGTCATGGTTTCCTTTTCATCCGTAGACATGGAAGAGATTGCGGCACAGATGCCGGAATTTACGCTGGAGAACGGGCGGCTGTATATGGATGAGGACTTTATGTTGGACGAAGGTGGCGTGTTCGTGTACATGACGGAAGATATTGAAAGTTTTTCCTATGATGACGTCGATGAGATCATTGATGAGGGATATCACAGTGTGATGCTGGTGGGACGCGACCGCATTTCAATCATGAATAACGGGGAGTACCAGCAGATGGATTTCAGAGATTTAGGGGATAGCTTTTCACTGAGCAGAGAGTGGATTGCAACAGGACTGGCGCCGTTTGTTACAGTTATCATCGTCGTGGCGTACATTGTTTACTTTTTATGGCGGATTCTCTGGTATTTCCTGTGTGCGGCGGTTTATCTGTTGATTGCGATGCTCATTGCATCTGTCATGAGCAAACAGATACCGGGGGAAGTGTTGTTTCGGGTAGCGGTATACGCGAAGGTGCTGATGTTTGTTGTAGCGGCATTTCTTGACTTGATCCCTATGGTTGATATCCCAGTGTCCCTTTTGCTGCGAGCTGCAGTAACGACCGCGTTTATGGGCTTTGCGATCAAAAAACTGCCGGACAATCGTCCGGCCCCCGCGCCCATGATGGGGCAGGGGTGGCGGTAATTTTCCGTTACAATTCACTCTCACGCCAGATTTCGCCAATTTACGATTATCTGGTGCAAATTGTAACGATGATGTGTGCAAAATGCCCAAAAGCAGGCATTTTGGCGCTGAATCCGACACCATGCAGCAAGTGCATGGTGCGGGTGTGAAAAGTAACAATTTTTCCGATTTTCATGGCGGAGCAGTTTGTTGCGGCGCGATAAGCATGGAGAAATGAGGATTTCTGTCCGCAGCCTTTATCTCTGGAATGGTTCCGTGAAATAACCGGCTCCGGAAACAGGCTCACCGCCGGTGAGAAGGTGGATCACATCGCCCATCACCTGCACACGGAAGATGGCGTTGCCGTCCATCCGCTCCTCGCTTGCAAGGATGGTGACGGAGGTGGGCGCGAGGTAGAACCCATGCAGGAGAGGCACCGGGGAGATGCCCAGAAGATGGCTTAACATGATGCAGGTGACGCCCAGATGGCAGAAGATCACGATGGTATCTTCCGCATTGGCGGCGTCACTCTGTTTTTCGGGATCTGTCAGATAATAATTGTGATGTCTGGTGTAGCCATAGGAAGACAGGAGCTCGTCCAATCCTTTGCAGACTCCGTCGTATGCCGGGAGCAGTTCGTCGTTGGAGCGGTAGAGCGCTGTCTGCTTCCAGCCCTCCTTGTCGTACATCTCCGGGATTTCGGTCCAGTACGCGGGCATGAGATCCCAGGGGACGCCGTGGCGTCCCGTCACGGGATCGTCGATAAAATAAACAAACTCTTTCATCCATTCATAAGTAATGGCTTCACGGCCGACTGCTTCCAGAGAGTAGGAAGCAGTTTCCTTTGCCCTTCCCAATGGAGAACAGTAAAACTGTGTGATGTTTTCCCATTTTGCCACCCTCTTTGCCAAAAGTTTTGCCTCCCGGACACCCTTTTCCGTCAGGCAGTCTTTCTCATAATTCGGATCTCCGTGTCTGATAAATATGATTCTCATAAATCATTGCTCCTTTTTTTCCTAAATATTTTTTAAAGATTTCATTTTTATTTCTTTCTAACATGATATAATATACCAGACGCACAAGAAAAACAAGCGATGCCGCAGGCGGCATTTGTTTTTCTTGTGCGTGACACAGCAGGAAGGGAAAGGTTCAGGTATGAATATGTTTGGAAAAAAACGCGAAGTCAATATGGGGATTCCCAGGGGAAGGGGCGCGCTGACAGCAAAGATCGTGCTGGCGCTTGCCGTACTTGCCATCCTCGCCGGAAATTCCTACTATTCCATTCAGGAGGAGGAGCAGGCGGTGGTCTGTACTTTTGGTTCGCCCAAGGCGGTCACTACGCCGGGCCTGCACTTTAAGATTCCCTTTATCCAGACGGTGACAAAGGTGAATACTACGATTCAGGGATTTAACATCGGCTATCGGGACGGGACGGACGCGGATGATGTGGGGGATGATACCATTGAGGACGCACTGATGATTACGTCGGATTACAACTTTATCTATGTGGATTTCTACGCTGAATATAGAGTGACCGATCCGGTCAAGGCTCTTTACGCGTCGGAAAATCCGGCGCTTGTTCTGAAGAATATTGCCCAGAACTGTATCAGGACGACCATTGGTTCCTACAGCGTGGACAGTGTGCTTACCACGGGGAAGAATGAAATTCAGTCCAATATTAAGCAGATGATTCTGGATAAGCTGGAGATGTATGATATCGGCATCCAGCTTGTCAATATCACGATTCAGGATGCGACACCGCCCACCGCCGAGGTGGAGAATGCCTTCAAGGAAGTGGAGACGGCCAAGCAGGGCAAGGAGACAGCCCTGAATAACGCGAATAAATACAGGAACGAACAGATTCCAAATGCAGAGGCGGAGTCCGATAAAATTTTGCAGGACGCGGAGGCGAAAAAGCAGGAGCGCATCAACGAAGCCAACGGGCAGGCGGCCCGTTTTAACTCTATGTATCAGGAGTACGCGAAATATCCCGAGGTGACGAAGAAGCGCATGTTTTACGAGGCGATGGAGGACGTGCTTCCGGATGTGAAGGTAGTGATAGAGGGAGAAGGCGGAAATACCACCACG
>ERZ778504.1650-NODE-1650-length-14893-cov-6.645437_pt1 | contig 14893 bp, 12 predicted proteins | sample MGYA00510046_ERZ778504 | MGnify/ENA primary metagenome ERZ778504 (study PRJEB29527, sample SAMN07138964) | mouse gut metagenome | material: feces | host: mouse | place: China:Nanjing | collected 2016-01-25 ...
TAAGAACAATAAAGCCCTTAATGTTCCCCATTTGAGATTCCCGGAGTTTACAGGGAAGTGGAAGGATTGTTCAATTCAAGATTATGGAGAAGTTGTTACAGGGAACACTCCACCTACAAGCCATGCTGAATACTATGAAAATGGCACATATCTATGGGCTTCTCCTGCTGATTTAGGTATCAACAAAAATATTACTGAAACAAAGACCAAGTTATCTTTGTCTGGATTCAAGAAAACGAAAAATATTCCCAAAGGGGAGCGTTTTAGTCACTTGCATTGGCTCAACAATAGGAAAGATGGGAATGGCAACAGAAACAATGGCATCAAACCAACAAATCAATTCGATTGTAGTCAATGACAAAAGTAATTGTGACTTCGTTTACTACGCTATTTGTCGAGCTTTTCCTCGTTATTTGGCAGAAGTGGGTGTGCAAGCCGTCCCTATACTTTCCAAATCCAATTTTGAGAAGTTGCCTAATTACACGACGTGTCGAGAAGAACAAGACAAAATAGGTTACTTTCTTAATCTGCTTGACGAGCGCATCGCCACCCAAAACAAAATCATTGAGAAATTAGAAACCTTAATTAAGGGAATTGTAGATTTGTCATATGATAACAGCGCAACTACCAAGAAGCTCGGCAATGTTATCGCTCAAATATCTCAAAGGAACAAAAGTGGAAAAGAAATGGTAGTGTTATCAGTGAACAACAAACAAGGGTTTATTGAACAATCCGAACAATTTGAGGAGCGGATTATCGCAAGCGATGACACAAGCAACTATAAAATGGTCTGCATTAACGATTTTGCTTACAATCCAGCCCGAATAAATGTCGGCTCGATTGCACGGCTAAAAGATAAAGAATGTGGTATTGTAAGCCCTATGTATATATGTTTCCGAACATTGGGAAATATGCTACCTGAATATCTCGAACTATTTTTCAAAACCAAGCGATTCGCATTGGATGTAGACAAGCGTTTGGAGGGAAGTGTACGCTTATGCTTGTCATACGAAGGATTGTGTGAAATTGCTATTCCCATTATAGCCATTGAGAAGCAAAAAACTTTGGTTGAGAAAATAGCCTCCCTGTACTCTAAACTCGACATAGAGAAAAAATTTCTACGGAACTATAAAATGCAGAAACAATACCTGTTATCGCAAATGTTTATATAAACATCTGTGATAATAAAAACTCTTTTTGTTTTTGTAACTTCCTTTGAAATATAATCTCATTTTCTAATTTTGCAGACAATGCCGATAGTAGCTTTGCAATTTTATTCTGTTCGTTAGAATTGGGGATTGGGCAGAGAATGTGATTTATATCTTTTAGATATGCAGTTCGCATTGTTCCCTCCGTCACAACCCGTTCTATGGCTTTGGCAAACATGGTGGATGTCATAAAGTAATATAGGAACTCTACATTCATGTTTGCTTTGGGCGCAATTCCCAAGATCCCCTGTTTTGTGCAAACAGGATACTTATTTATTGATACTTTTCCAATCGTAGCTCCATTAGAATAGATTATAGAATTTGTAGGAACTATCCATGCAGATGATTTTTGCAACCCAAGCTCAGTAATATAATCTTTATTGGATTCGATATATTTGTTTTGCAAATCATCTATTTTTATGAATGGTATAGTTCCACTTTTATAATATTCGGGATTTGAAGTTGCAGGAGTGCCGCCTTCACCTGCACAGCTATAAACGTCCTTAAATGGAATTGTTGTGAATTTATAATAAGTAAAGATGAAATCTACAATTCCCTTAATTAAGGTTTCTAATTTCTCAATGATTTTGTTTTGGACTGTGATGCGCTCGTCTAAGAGTCGGAATAGCTCCGCTATTTTGGCGCGTTCTATATAATCATTTGGGACATAGAACTCAAATCTATTGAAATCCGAGGCGGTTATCTGATTTATTCTTGCACCGAGGTTTTCTGCAACTTGTGAAAAATATCTTTTTGTGCTGAGCAATGGTAGTATAAACAGGTTGTATTTAGAACGATACGCCATCATAAATGCTCCAAATGTATTGTTAGTATCTTTATTTTTTATTATGGCATTCTTTCCTATTAATCGTTGACTTCCGTTTCTTGCGCATACCAAAATGTCATCTTCTTTAGTTATAATTCGTTTTTTGATATTCTTATTGACACGAACCAGATCGGAGTAATCTATTGCTCCATCTTTAATATTTGAGGAGCGAAAGACTATAATTCCGTTATTTTCTACAACATCTGAGGGCTTATAAGTTAAGCCTACAATAGTTTCTCCTATTTCACCTAATGAATGTTTATACCACTCCCCTGTAAACTCCGGGAATCTCAAATGGGGAACATTAGCGAAAAAATAGCTGCAAAACCCACCTTATTTCTATCTTTCTGCTATATAATCTAACCTTTTTAAGATATGATAGCAGAAACCAGACTTTCGGGAATCGTCGCTTTGTGGAAAGAGGACAAAAAACAGTATGTAAAGCGTTCGACCTTTGCGGCCTACACGCTATTGATTGAAAACCACATCTTACCGGTATTCGGAGAAACGACACTCGTTGAGGAGCAGGACGTGCAAACTTTCGTATTTCGGAAACTCAACGAAGGATTGAGCCATAAAACGATTAAGGATATTTTAATCGTTCTGAAAATGATATTGCGTTTCGGCGTTAAGAATCAAATGATGGAATATCGGCAAATAGATATAAAGTTTCCGACCGAACGAAACAATCATTCGATAGACATATTGAGCCGTTCGCATCAAAAACAAATCATGGAATATATTCAATCCCACTTTACATTCAAGAACTTGGGTATTTATATCTGCCTGAGTGCCGGAATGCGCATCGGAGAAATTTGTGCGTTGACATGGGATGATTTGGATGTCGAAAACGGAATTATCCATGTTCAAAAAACGATTCAACGCATCTATATCGTGGGAGAATCCCGGAAACATACCGAGGTGATTCTCGATACCCCGAAAACAAAAAACTCAATTCGAGAGATTCCGATGACAAAGGATTTGCTGAAGATGCTTCGCCCCATCAAGAAAATAGTGAACGGATGTTTCTACGTTCTGACAAATGAGCCGACCCCAACAGAACCGCGTACCTATCGGAACTATTACAAACAATTCATGCAGTCGCTCGGTTTGCCTTCGATGAAATTTCACGGTCTGCGACATAGTTTCGCTACGCGTTGTATCGAAAGCAAATGCGACTATAAAACCGTAAGCGTTCTGTTGGGACATTCCAATATCAGTACGACGCTCAATCTATATGTGCATCCGAACTTGGAGCAAAAGAAAAAATGTATGGAGCAAATGTCCAGGCTATTACGTTAAAAACGCAGCAAACCGTGGCTAATTGTCACGGTTTGCTATATGGTCGGAAATCTGAAAGGTCCCTGGAATAGCCCGAATGGTCCGGAGATAAGCTGTTCGATTATGTAATCATGGATGAAGCGTCGCAGATTTCGGTTGAAATAGGAGCCTTGGCACTTATGTGCGCCCGAAATGCGGTGATTGTCGGTGATTCGATGCAGTTACCCAACGTCATTACCGATGCGGATAGGCTTCGATTGCAGGCTATCGGAGCAAAACATGCGGTAGATGCCCGCTATAATTGCGCAGGAATAAGTTTTTTGGAATCGGTCTGCCAAGTCCTTCCCAAGGCTCCGCAGACATTGTTGCGCGAACACTATCGCTGCCACCCGAAAATCATCAACTTCTGCAACCAAAAATTCTACGGCGGGCAACTTGCCATCATGACTGAAGACCGGGGCGAAGCCGATGTAATCTCCGCCTGGCGGACGGTCCCGGGCGATCACGCACGCGGTCAGTTTAATCAACGGGAAATCGAAGTCGTCGCACGTGAAGTGTTGCCGAACCTCCCCTACGATAGTGCTGAAATCGGTGTCATCACTCCCTACAACGAGCAGGTCTCGGCACTTAGCAATCGGTTAGGCGGAAATATCGACGTAGCAACGGTACACAAATTCCAGGGACGCGAGAAGGATGCTATCGTGATGTCCACCGTAGACGATACAATCAAAATATTCGTGGACGACCCAAACTTGTTGAATGTGGCCGTTTCGCGTGCCAAGCGCAAGTTTTGTTTAGTTGTCTCCGGTAACGAACAAACCGAAAGCCGTCATATCCCCGATTTGATAGCCTATATCGCATATAATAACTGCACGATAACGCAGAGCCGGATTTGTTCGGTTTTCGACCTGCTTTACGAACAATACGCCAAGGCCCGGCAGGCATTTCTCAAAAAACATCTCCGGATTTCGCGGTTCGACTCCGAGAATCTGACTTTCGGCCTGTTGGAAAGGATTCTGGCCGAGGATGCTCATTTTTGCCACCTGGGAATCATTTGTCATCAGCCCCTGTGGCAACTCATCCGCGACTGGTCGCTGCTCGACGACGATGAACGTCGCTACGCCTCCAATAGAGCTACGCATCTTGATTTTCTGATTTACAACCGGGTGAGCAAACAGCCCGTGCTGGCAATCGAAACCGACGGATACAAATTTCACAAGCAGGGCACCCGCCAAGCCGAACGCGATGAAAAGAAAGATCGCATCCTGGCCCAATACGGTCTTCCGCTGCTGCGGCTCTCGACTATCGGAACCGATGAGAAAGCGAAAATTCGAGCTCGGTTACATGAGATTCTGATATAAGACCGATGACCAATCGAAAATAAAACACGAAGCACAAGGGTTTTGGGTTCCTTGTGCTCCGGTCCTTTGTTCATTCTGTCGTAGATGGCTTTGTCGCAGAGATTAAGAATGAACATCGGAAGTGTTGCTGGTGTAATTGTTAAAAATGGGTGCGGAGCAGAAAAACGTTGCTGGGATGTGACGCAACTCAACCTCCGGGGCTCCGTTTCTCCGCACCCAGGGCCCGGCGGTCGTGGGGCAAGTCTTACGTGCAAACTATATATTATCAGTTATTCGGCAGACAGTCTTAAAAAACCAGGGCGGGGGGGGGCGACGGTCCCGGCCGCCCTTATATTTATTCCACAATATGTTGCAGCCGTAATTAGCTTGTGTTGAACACCCGCCCACGAAAACAAAAAGGGGCGCGGTGTCAATCTTCCTACCGTAGGCATTGGGATACCTGTAATCAGTCGATTGTCCTGCGCCCAGTTTGCCCTACCCGTCGAAACGGGCAGGACATAACTTGAGCTGACAACCTTTATACCTGATTACTGCAAAGTTCCCAATTTTACGGTAAGTATAAAGAGTTGTTTACCCTTTATGTCGTTATGTCCGTCGGCTAAGCCGAACTATTCTCTCGCAAATTTAGCATAAAAACCATGTTCATTATATGATTTCGGTGCAAATATAGGAAAAAATATTCTATTCCTACGAATTCATAGGAATAAAAATAGCGGGTTCGGAGTGTTCTTTGTAAAAAAATATTGAGTGAAGCATACAAACGATAAGTTATTGCACTCAATCGCGGCCCGGTTGAAACAGCTCCGAACCGATCGTGGTTATACCCAAGAAGTGGTTACCGATCAAACCGGAGTGAATGTTGGGCTGTATGAAATCGGAACTACAAATATTACGGTTATACTTTTGACTGTATTATGCAATTTTTACGAAGTGACATTGGAAGAATTTTTCCATAATATGGAATACGAAAAATAATATATACCTTTACTTCCAGTTCAGAATGACATATCGGCAATTTTCCGTTTCGTTATTTTGAACCGCAGGCAAAAGTTCTTGCTTTGACTGCAAAAATTATTTCCAAAAAGTAACACACGACGCAACTTCCGGGGCGGAAAGAAATCAGATTCTTTCCGCCTTTTTGTTCTATTTGATGTTGTCCAACATATTTTTCCCGATTCAATGAACGAACAACTTACCGCCATCCAAAACAAAATCTATGAAATCCGCGGCCAGCGCGCCATGCTCGATTTTGACCTTGCAGCACTTTATCAAGTCGAAACCCGCACACTCAAGCAAGCGGTACGGCGCAACATCGAAAATTTTCCCGAAGATTTCATGCTCCGACTGACTCCTGATGAGGCTAATTATTTGATAGCCATAGGGAGATCACAAAATGTGATACCCCCGGACTACAATATCGGCTCTACGGAAATGTTCGCATTTACAGAGGAAGGTGTAGCCATGCTTTCGGGTATATTGCGCAGTAAAGTTGCCGTGGATATCAATATTGCAATCATGCGTGCATTCGTAGCAATGCGCAACTACATTATGACGACCACGACCGTGACGGCCGAACTTGCGGAAATCCGGGCGAAGCTGGCGCTTCTGGAACGCAATGACGAAGACAATGCCGAAGCCGTGAACGACCTTTCGGAAGACATGCGCAAGGAACTGGACAATATCTACGAAGCGATTGCGGCTTTGTCAGTCAAGGTCCCCCAGGCCCGAAAACCCCGCCGGGCCATCGGGTACAAAACCGGAGAGGAGGAGTGAAAACAAAAAAGGTTGCAAACCACTGCTTGCAACCTCATCGGAATCCGATTCGCTGGCGGAGAGAGAGGGATTCGAACCCCCGGTACAGTTGCCCGTACACCGCATTTCGAGTGCGGCCCGATCGACCACTCCGGCATCTCTCCGAATAACGGAACCCGAAACCCGCGTTTCGGGACTGCAAATATAGAAATAATTTTTTATTAAAATACGCAAAGGTCCCGAAAAAAACGCACGAAACGAAAAAACACAAGGAAACACCGCGCAAAGAATTGCTGAACGCGAATAATTTTTACCTTTGCAAAAAAGGCATCCATCGAAAACAACGACGCAAAGGATTGCACCATTTTTGCCGTGGAAAGAGAAGCGGAGCGTACGGAAAGGGTCCGATAATTCCACGAAGCCATACTAAAACCGACACGGATTTCGTTGGATGGACAAACAGATGACGTTAAGAACAAGCGTGTTATGAAAAAATGGCTATTTATCATCGAAACGGCCGCGACGACGGTGTGGCTGACGGGATGCTCGTCGAGCTACTTTGCCGCGGCGGGATACGGAAACGACGACCTCTATGCCATTCACGACAAGGCGGAGATCGCCCGGCGCCAACAAGCGGAAGCCGAAAAGAAGAAAGCCGAGGCCGAAGCCCGCAGGGCGGAATGGGAAGCCCGGCTGGCCGAAGCGGAAGCCGAAGCAGTACAACGCCGCTACTACGAAACGACGTCGAACCCCTACGAAGATGTGCTGGCCGACACCTACGAAAGCGCCTACGCCCGACGCCTGCGAGGCTTCGAGTCGCCGACGTACCGGATGCCGTCGAGCTACTATGATTTCCGTTACGGCAGCTCGTTCCACTACGTGTCGGCCTACGACCCTGCGTTCTACAACGTGATGGTCATGGGCGACCAGGTGTGGGTCGAGCCCAAATACATCACCGCCATGTTCGGCACGTGGGGCCGTCCGTCGGTCTACGTGGACCCGTGGTACTACGGCTGGAACTGGCGCCCCCATTTCAGCTGGGGATTCTCGTTCGGCAGCTGGGGCTGGGGTTTCGGACCTTGGTACGACCCGTGGTACTATCCGGGCTGGGGTCATGGCTGGGGATGGGGGCACCCGCACTGGGGACCTCCGCACTGGGGCGGGCATCCGCATCGTCCCTACGCCTCGAACATCGTACACCGTGCCAATCCCAATACCCCGCCCTCGTCGGGCAGCCGCTACTACAACCGTGACCAACGTTTCGGCACCTACGGGACGAGCGGCACGCCGAACCGCGGCAGCAGCAGCGGCCATTTCGGCGTACGCAACCCGTCGTCGGGCAATCAGAACGCCCGGCCGGGCACCACGACGAACCGCGGCAACAACCGCGGCAGCTACTCGAATCCGTCGTACCGCAACAACTCGGGCGGCAACACCTACAACCGCGGCGGCTCGACGAACAACAATTCGGGAAGCTCGTACAACCGCGGCAGCAACAACTCGGGCTCGTCGTACAACTCGGGCAGCTACAATCGGGGCGGCAGCACGGGCGGCTCGTACAACCGCGGCGGCGGGGGCGGAAGCTCGCGCAACGCAGGCGGACGCTAAACAGACAAAACACCAAAAGCAATGAAACGCACACGCTGGATTATATGGGCCGCGATACTGGCCGTCGGGACCGCCACGGCCCAGACGAGCTACAACCGCGACATGGGCGGTCTGCTCATCGACCGCGACGTCATGACGCCGGCCGACCTGCTCGGCCTGTCGCAGACGCAGTTCAACTTCGGGACGTCGCGGGCGATGGCAATGGCGGGAGCTTTCACTTCGCTGGGAGCCGACGCCTCGTCGATGGCTATCAACCCGGCAGGACTGGGCATGTACCGCAAAAACGAAGTGACCTTCACGCCGATGATGACCTTCGCGCGAAGCACGACGCCGGATGCGGGTGCCTACGGCGGCAACAGGACCAACCGCTTTTCGGCCTCGAATTTAAGCGTGGTCATCAACGCGGTGAACCGCACCCGCGGGCTGATCGGGCTGAGCATCGGATTCGGCTACAACCGCATTGCCGACTTCAACTACGACTACTCCTACCAGCGTTCGGGGCAGGCCGCAACGGTGGCCGACGTCTATGCGCGGCAGATGGTGTGGAACCGTATCTCGAAAAACGACTTCTATGACGACGGCGGCCAGGGCAACTGGAACTGGGACCGCATAGCCCCCCAATACTGGAATGCCGCCCTCGCCTACCGGGCCTACATGATCGATCAAACGGGCGAAAACGCCTGGGCCCCGACGTGGATCGGCAACGGTGCCGACATCACGCACTACACCACCGTGAAGAGCCGCGGCTCGGCGGGCGAATTCGCGATGTCGGTAGGCGCCAACATCGAAAACAAACTTTACGTAGGCGCCACGGTGGGCATTCAGAGCATCCACCGGAAACTCTACGTCGACTACGCCGAAGACTACCGCTATGCCGACCCGAGCACGGAACACCCCTACGGCACCGACCCCTCGCTCGACTACCAGCTGCTCTATGCGAAACTCAACCAGGCCATGATTATAAACGGTGCGGGTGTGAACCTGAAAGTAGGTTTGGTCTACCGGCCGATTCCGGGCCTGCGGATCGGTGCGGCGTTCCACACGCCGACTTACTATTCGCTCGACCGCAAGTACCAGAGCTCGGCAGCCTCGATGGCTTTCGCCAACCGCAACACCGACCCCAACGTACGCCCCGACAGCAAGGGCTACATCTCCTCGGGCACGGAAAACATGACCACCCCGCTGCTCTACGACGAAAACCCCGACGGCTGGTCGTTCACCACCCCGGCCCGTCTGCTGCTGGGCGCATCCTACACGTTCGGCAGCCGGGCCATCCTGTCGGTGGACTACGAGCGCGACTGGTACAACGGAATCCGCATGAGCGACAACCCGATAGGCACCGAACTCAAGCACTCGTACAAGCAGACGTTCCGCGACATGCTCAAAGGCTCGAACATCGTCCGGGCAGGCGCGGAGTTCAAGGCGCTGCCGGGGCTGGCCCTGCGTGCCGGATTCGGATACAGCGGTTCGATGCTGCGCGACGAAAACACGATATTCGCACAGCCGGCCATCAAGAAGACGGTCTATTACAGCGCAGGCATCGGCTTGGCGCTGTCGCGGGTATGCACGCTCGACCTGGCCTACCAATACATGAAGCACACCACGACGGACTACTATCTGTTCTACGTGAACGAGACGGAAGACACCCCCACGGGGCCGCAGGATATGTTCGCGGAGAGTTCGCTCTACCGCACCGATTTCGCCCGTCACAACGTGGCGCTGTCGCTCAGCTTCCGGTTCTGACACTCCGGACCGACCCGGATGCTCGCCCCTGCCGCAACGGTTTGCGGCAGGGGCGATGCCGTTTCAGCCCAAGACATAAAAAAGGCCGTCCGGTTTCCCGGACAGCCCTGCGAAACAACCCGGTGGCCTACTCCCCACCGACCGGACCGTTCCGAACCGGAGGAATCAGTCCTGCTCGACCGGACGGCGGCGGGAACGGGACGCCGTCCCCTTTTTATCGTTTTCGGCCGGGGAATATTCGCACCATTCGAGGTTGCGTTCGGGCGTCGCGCGGCGAACTTCGCGGCTGCGCTCCTTGGCGAGCTTCCGATCGTCGCTGCGCACCGAAGCCAAGGTGCGCGACGTACCCTGCGGCTCGATTCGGGTGAGGCCGTCGGTCTCGCGGACCTGCCGGCAGGGGTCCTCGACATAAATCCACTCCTCGTCGAGCCCCGTGCTGCGGCCCTCGTTCCAAGGCCCGCGCGCGTCGTCGCCGACCGAGTGGTTGGAGTAGATGTTGCTGTAGCGGGGATCGCTCTGAAGCACTCCCGGCGGGAAATTGGGCTGAATGGTGTCGAGCGCCGCCTCGAACTGCTGGAAATGGGCGACCTCGCGCGTGAGGAGGAAGTTGAGCGTTGCGAGCACATCCTTGTCGTCGGTGAACTGCATGAGATACTCGTAGACGATTTTCGCCCGCGACTCGGCGGCGATGTTCGACCGAAGGTCGACCGTCAGGTCGCTGTTGGCGTTGACGTAGGAGCCCTGCCAGGGCACGCCGTTGCTGTCGGTGAGCCGGGGCCCGCCGCCCGTAATCACCCCGAACTGGGGATTGATGGAGAAGGCCTGGTGGATGAAATCGTCCTTGGAGAAATCGCCCTCGCCGAAGACGTCGTTACGCTCGGCGGCATCCTTGAGATTGCCGTTGACACCCGCCAGAAGCATCTGGATGGTAGCACCGACAATCTCCAGATGACCCAACTCCTCGGTGGCGATGTCCATCAGAAGATCGTACTTGTCGGGATAGGGGTTGTGGCAGGCGAACGCCTGCACGAAATACTGCATGGCCGCTTTCAACTCGCCGTTGCCGCCGCCGAACTGCTCGAGCAGCAAGCGCGCGAACCGGGGGTCGGGCCGCGAAACCCGGGCCTTGAACTGGAGTTCCTTGGAATGGTAGAACATACGCTTGTTTTTTTAGTTCGGTTTATTTCCGCCTGCAACGCCGCAGTCCGACGGCGGAACCTGCCGGAACCCGACAGAATCATGCGCCGAAAAGACCGCGGCATACTCCATCAAGTGCAAAAGGGCTGCCAAAAAGGGCAGGCGCAGCGAGCGGCGGGCCGCCGAGGTCTCCGAGCCGGGAAACAGCACAGGCGTCCGAAAATTGCGCACCGCGACGCGTTGCCATTATGAATAATATTTGCTAATTTTGCAGCACGAAAAAAGCTAAAACGCAAATCAGCACTATGGCAAAGGAACTCAAGGACCTGACCAAATCGGACGAGAACTACTCGCAATGGTACAACGACCTGGTGGTCAAGGCGGGGCTGGCCGAAAACTCGGCCGTACGCGGCTGCATGGTCATCAAACCCTACGGCTATGCCATCTGGGAAAAGATGCACGACGCTCTGGACCGAATGTTCAAGGAAACGGGCCATCAGAACGCCTACTTCCCGCTGTTCATCCCCAAGTCGTTCTTCTCCAAGGAAGCGCACCACGTGGAGGGATTTGCCAAGGAATGCGCCGTAGTGACCCACTACCGGCTCAAGAACGACCCCGAAGGCAAGGGAGTGGTGGTCGACCCGGACGCCAAGTTGGAAGAGGAGCTGATCGTACGTCCGACGTCGGAGACGATCATCTGGAACACCTATAAGAACTGGATTCAGTCGTACCGCGACCTGCCGATTCTGTGCAACCAGTGGGCCAACGTGGTCCGCTGGGAAATGCGTACGCGCCTGTTCCTGCGCACGGCCGAATTTCTGTGGCAGGAGGGCCACACGGCCCATGCGACGCGCGAGGAAGCCATCGAGGAAGCCACGAAGATGATTCACGTGTACCAAAAATTCGCCGAGGAATGGATGGCCGTGCCGGTGGTGGTGGGCCACAAATCGCCCAACGAGCGCTTCGCCGGAGCCGAGGACACGCTGACCATCGAAGCGCTGATGCAGGACGGCAAGGCCCTGCAAAGCGGCACGTCGCACTTCCTGGGGCAGAACTTCGCCAAGGCGTTCGACGTGCAGTATGTCAACAAGGAGGGCAAGCTGGAATACGTATGGGCTACCTCGTGGGGCGTTTCGACCCGTTTGATGGGTGCCCTTATCATGGCCCACTCGGACAACAACGGCCTGGTGCTGCCGCCGAAACTCGCGCCGATTCAGGTGGTGATGGTACCGATTTACAAGACGGCCGAGCAGCTGGCCGAAATCGTGGCCCGGTTCGAGCAAATCGCCGCCGAACTGCGGGCCAAAGGCATCAGCGTGAAAATCGACGACCGCGACAACGTACGCCCGGGCTTCAAGTTCGCGGAGTACGAGCTCAAGGGCGTACCTGTACGCTTAGCGATGGGCGGCCGCGACATGGAGAACGGCACGGTGGAACTCGTGCGCCGCGACACGCTGGGAAAAGAGACCCTTTCGCAGGAGGGGCTGGCCGGACATATCGAAACCCTGATGACCGAAATCCAGCACAACATTTTCCGCAAGGCGCTCGACTACCGCAATTCGATGATTACGCGCGTCGACACGTGGGACGAGTTCAAGCGCGTGCTCGACGAAAAGGGCGGCTTCATATCGGCCCACTGGGACGGCACGGTCGAGACGGAGGTGGCGATCAAGGAGGCCACGAAGGCCACCATCCGCTGCATCCCGGTCGACGCGGTCGACGAGGAGGGCACGTGCGTCTTCTCGGGCCGTCCGTCGCACCGCCGCGTGCTCTTCGCCCGCAGCTACTAAGCCGCGGCGCTCGGCAGAGATTCAGGGAACCGCTTCGGCCGGTTCCCTGCTTTTTATATCTTATCTCATCCGCCGCCGGCGCTTCCCGGCGCGGTTTTCCCCTCATCCCTTCGACCTATGTCCGCCACCGATCGCACCGACCCGGCGCACGTCCGCGCCCGCCGCATCTGCCGCGTCACCCTCGTGGGGTTCGCGGTCAACCTCTTTCTGTCGCTGGCCAAGCTGGGCGCGGGCCTTGCGGGGCGGAGCGGCGCGATGGTCGCCGACGCGGTGCACTCCTTCTCGGACCTGGCCACCGACGTGGTGGTGATCCTCTTCGCCCGCATCTCGGCCAAGCCCCGCGACGACGGGCACGACTACGGCCACGGCAAGTACGAGACGCTCGCCACGGTCCTCATCAGCCTCGCCCTCGCGGCCGTGGGCGCGGGGATCGCCCTGCGCAGCGTCGGGGCGATCCGCGCGGTGGCCTCCGGGGGCGTGCTGCCGCGCCCGGGGTGGGTGGCCCTCGCTGCGGCGGTCGTCTCCGTCGCGGCCAAGGAGCTGCTCTACCGCTACACCGTGCGCGAGGGGCGCGCGATCGACAGCCCGAGCGTCGTGGCCAACGCCTGGCACCACCGCAGCGACGCCCTCTCGTCGCTCGGCACGCTCCTGGGCATCGCCTGCGCCTGCTTCCTGGGCCCGGCGTGGCGCATCGCCGACCCGCTCGCGGCGCTCGTCGTCGCCCTCTTCATCTTCAAGGTGGCCTTCGCGCTGGTCCGCACGGGGCTCGACGAGCTGCTCGAGCGCTCGCTCCCGGCCGATGTCGAGGCCGAGATCCTGCGCATCGTGACTGCCGACAGCCGGGTGCAGGCGCCCCACAACCTCCGCACGCGCCATATCGGAGCCGCGATCGCCGTCGAGGTGCACATCCGCGTCGACGGGGCCATGTCGGTGGCTTGCTCCCACGCCCTGACGGTCGACATCGAGCGCCGCCTGCGCGAGCGCTTCGGGCAGGGCACGCTCATCGCGGTCCATGTCGAGCCGCTGAAGTAGCGGTCTCCTTTCGTTGCCTCTTTTCCTCCGTGCTGCGCCGCTTTTGCCCGTGCGTGGCATGGATTTTGCATTTCGACGGGCGTGTTCGATACGGCCGGAAACCCCGGCGGAGTAGAAAGAAATTTGGTTTTTCGGAAAAAAGTTTTTACCTTGCGATCGTAAGGCTTTCCGGGAGACCGAATTTTCGCGGTCCCGGCAGCGCTCAAACCTTAAAAACGGACGCCTATCGGGGAAATTCTACTCTTAGTAACTGACAAAAAGGAGAAAAGAGTATGAACATGCAAGTATTGAGTGACCAGACCTTGCTGAACCACTACCTTTCGGGGGACCGTAACGCCATATCCGAACTCATCGAGCGGCACAGCCGTCGCGTGCGCGACTACATCCACATGATGGTCAAGGACCGCGACGCCGCCGAGGATATTTTCCAGGAGACATTCATCAAAGCCGTGCGCGTGATCGACGAGGGGCGCTATGCCGACAGCGGCAAGTTCCTTTCGTGGGTGCTGCGCATCGCCCACAACCAGGTCATCGACTACTTCCGCGCCCGGCGCCAGGACCGTGCGGTCACCGCGACCGAGGCGGGTTACGACGTGCTCGGGTCGCTGCGCATCGCCGAAGGCACGGTCGAGGACGTGCTGGTGGGCGAGCAGATCGCCCGCGACATCCGTGCGCTGGTCGGGCTGCTGCCCGCCGAGCAGCGCGAGGTGGTGATGATGCGCTATTTCGCCAATCTGAGCTTCAAGGAGATCGCCGAGCAGACCGACGTGAGCATCAACACGGCGCTCGGACGCATGCGCTATGCGCTGATCAACCTGCGCCGCATGATCCGCGAAAAAAATCTGGTGCTCTCGTAGCCGCCGGCACAATATTTCCCGCCGCGGGGCCGTTATCCCGGTAAACGCTCAAACGCAATAGCCTATGGAGAATATGGACCCCGACAACGATCTGGACGGTGTTTCCGAAGAGGAGTTGATTCTGCGGGAGGTGATACAGGGCGATGCGGAACTCTACTATCTGCATCACTACCTCTCCGAGCTGCTCGCCGGAGGAGAAAATTTTTAAGGGTTAATTTTTTTGACGGGAAGGGAGCCTCGGTGGGCTCCCTTCGTCGTGCGGGGGTGGGTTGAAAATGGAAAGTTGAAAATTGAAGAT
>ERZ778504.1656-NODE-1656-length-14808-cov-4.176371_pt1 | contig 14808 bp, 10 predicted proteins | sample MGYA00510046_ERZ778504 | MGnify/ENA primary metagenome ERZ778504 (study PRJEB29527, sample SAMN07138964) | mouse gut metagenome | material: feces | host: mouse | place: China:Nanjing | collected 2016-01-25 ...
ATATTTTCCATCAAAATGTTTTACCAGTTTTGGGAGCGTATCCTGCCGAAGGATGGGAAGAATATTCTGTTTATGAGTGAGACCCGCGATGCTCTGTGGGGGAATTTAAAATATATAGACGATGGTCTCAAAAAGTATGGACTTGATAAGAAGTATAAGATAGAGTATTCTTTCCGCAAGGCAGTCGGAAACCATAAAAGTATTATGAGCTGGATCAAAGTAATTTATAAGATTGCGAGACAGGATTATATATTTGTAGATGATTATGTCCCTGTTTTTGGGTTTTTAAAATTAAATAAGCGTACAAAATTAATACAGGTATGGCATGCGGGGGAAGGGTTTAAGGCGGTAGGATACTGCAGGTTTGGAAAAGACGGTTCGCCGTTTCCAACAGGTTCCTGCCACAAACAATATGATTATGTGCTGACCGGATCAGATGGACTGGTAAAAGTATTCTCGGAAGTTTTTGGAATAGAGAAAGAGGCATTTCTTCCGGTTGGAATGCCAAGGCTGGACGGCTTTTTGGATGAAGGTGTAATTAAGGAGTTTAAAGAGGGATTCTATAAAAAGTATCCAAATCTGAAAGGTAAAAAAATTATCATGTTTGCTCCGACATACAGAGGACCGGGACAAAAGTACGCGTATTATGATTATTCTTGGTTAGACATGGATGACATCAGTGATTATTGCGGAGAAGATAAGATATTTCTTATAAAAATGCATCCGTTTGTGCAGGAGGCAATAAAAATACCGGAAAAATATAAGGACAGAATCGTAGATTTTTCATCTTATCCTAATATTAATGATCTATATTATATTACGGATGTATTGATTACGGATTATTCATCGAACTATTATGAATATTCTCTTCTTAAAAGACCGGTAGTATTTTTTACTCCGGACAGAGAATTGTATGAATTGTCGCGAGGAGTTCACAGAAGCGTAAAAGAGAGCGCTCCTGGAAAAGTATGCGATACGTTTGAAGAGATGATGCAGGCGCTTCGTGAAGAAGATTATGAAGTAGAAAAGATTTACAAGTTTGTAGAAAAGAATTTTGCGAATTATGACGGTCATGCCACAGATAAAGTGATCAAAAAGTTATTTTAGAAAGAAGTTTTCTACCGAAAAACACATGATGAGGGAAAGGAAAATGCATGGATCAATCGATCGGAGTATTCATGCAGAGGGTATTTTTTATGAGCCTGTTAACAATCAATATATTTTTAGAAAGCAGGGAAGAATTTTTTGAGAAAAATCAAGAGGCGTTAGATAGGGCAAAAGGAATAGAAGAATTAGAGATTCATTTAGGAGAAAAAGGCGAATGTTATGAACAGTATTGTTCGTTTTTGAACAATACAATGTCAAAGTACGTGATTTTTTACAATGAAAAAAATATACTTGGCATGGATCGGATAAAGGAAGCGTTAAGGGTACTTAACAATACGGATGAGGATATTCTGTCGCAGAAGATAATGAAGGAAAATTCTGAAGCGGACATGTATAAAACAGGCGGGATGAATCCGAATCCTTTTTATTTCGGAAGGTATATTTTTAAAACAGAGACATTAAAGAAAATAGCTGTTGAGGAAAAAGAAGCCCCTTTCTTTACCGATAAAATCGTGCTGGCTCTAACGCGTGAAAAAGAACAGATACCTGTAGTCAAGGCGATGGAGAACTATACAGAGGAAGGTCTGGAAAAACAAGCGCGTTACTATTTAAAACCATATGATGAAAATTGGTATATTCCATATTTCAGGAATTTTGCCCTGCCATGCGCCAGAAAAGGGGAGCTGACTCCGACAGAACAAAGACTGTTTGTCCATATGATATTAAGACGTTTCTTTATGAATCAAAACGAAAGAAATAAGTTTGTTCTGAGCGACGAACAGGTCGATATATTTTTTGATCAGGTCCGGGAGCTGACTCGGTATATTGATGACGTCTATCTGATTGAAACGCGCAAAAGACAGGGCTTTGTTAAATTTTTCGCGTATTTGCTGCTAAAAGAAAAGTATGGAAAAGAGCCGGAATTTGAAGTAAGAGCCTGTTCCGCTGATTCTAAGAAGTTAGAATATTTATTCGGGGAAAATGTATATGATGTTGATTGTCTGAAAGCGCGTATAAAAGCAATTAATTATAAAGAGGAACATCTTGTTATTGACGGAGAGATTATAGCGGATTACTGTCTGGATCATATCGAAGAAGATTTTGAAGTATTGGTGAATGGAGAAAAATGCGAATGGGAAAATACAGAATTGTACAATCTGGATGCCTTTTTCGGGAGGACTGTTCACCGTTACACGGCATTTCAATTTGAAATAGCGAAACAAGATCTGGATAAAAGGACCGGAATACAATTTAAAGGGCGCTTGAAAGGAAAGGAAATAACCATTCCTATCCAGTTCCACAGAAAAGTTTCGGCCAGACTGGAAAGAAGTCATTGGTCATATTGGACTTTTGAGGATAAGATTATAACATTTTCATCGGAGACAATTTGGATTGATGATCTCGTTCCCAAAAAAAAGTTTATACTGGAAACCGGATTGATTGCCAAAATGTTGTTTAAAGAAAAATCCGCCAAAAGAATCGAAGCAGTGAAATTGAGGCTGTTATACTGGATCAGCAGAAAACATTACAGGAAAAAGGAAAACTGGGTATTTTTTGACAAGCTGTATAAAGCGGGAGACAATGGAGAATATCTGTTTTCCTATTGTGTCAGGAACTGTCCGGACGTTAACAGTTATTATATCGTTACCAAAGAATCGTTAGATTACAAAAGACTGAAAAAGAAATATAGAAGACAGATATTGGTCTTCGGATCATTGCGTCAGAAATTAGTGCTGCTGAATACACAGATTGTGTTTGCCACACATGCGGGAGTGTGGCCGTACTGCGGATTTAAAGGATTGCAGAGATTTTTAAAGAATCTTTTGAACGCTGAGATCGTATGTATTCAGCATGGATTAACAATTCAAAATATAGCGCAGTATCAGAATCGGTTAAAAGATAACACGCATATGTATTTTTGCGCCTCAAAATATGAGATTGCCGGACTTAACAGAAAAGTATACGGTTATCAAAAGGGAGAACTTCGTCTGACAGGATGCCCAAGATATGACGGATTAAAAAATAATGACCAGAAACAAATATTAATCGCGCCCACTTGGAGAAGAAATATCGTAATTACAGGAAATGCTTTTGGAACATCAAAAGAATATAATCCTGAATTTAAGCATACGAAATATTTTGAGATATACAATCGTCTGATCAATGATCAAAGGCTGCTGGCTGCGGCAGAAAAGAATGGCTATAAGATCGTATTTCTGATACATCCGACGTTAAGCTCACAGGTTGACGATTATGACAAAAATGATTATACATCTATTATTCCGGCAGTATCGGAAGTGTCTTACGAGAAAATGTTAACGGAATCCAGTCTTATGGTGACAGACTATTCCGGTATTCAATTTGATTTTGCGTATATGAAAAAACCGGTATTATATTATCATCCCAATGAACTGCCGCCGCAGTATGAGGAAGGGATCTATAAATACGATATAATGGGATTTGGACCGATTGTTGAGGAATATGACAGCTTGATAGAGAGTTTGTGCGAAATGATCAATAACGGATGTAAAATGGAACGCGTATACCTTGACAGGGTAGAAGACTTTTTCCAATATACAGATGATTCAAATTGCGAAAGAATTATGAAAGAAATACGTGACTGGAAAGGATACCAGAGATGAGAAAAAGATTAAGCATGATTTTGATCGGCGCTGTTCTATTGTGTACTTCGCTGCCTGTATCTGCAGAAGAGTTTGAAAAAACGGATGAAACGGCAAAAGAGGCGGAGGATCAAAGAAAGGAAGATTCAAACAATACATCTCAAATTGAACCGGACAACACACCGGAAGAAGTTCCGGGGGATCCTTCAAAGAAAGATAGTATTGTTTTACCGGAAGAACCTTCAAAGAGTGATGACACAATACAAACAGAAGAGCCGGAAAACAAGGAAGAATCAGGAGGGACAGAAGAACCAGAAGAGACAGGAGAGTCAAAAGACACACCAGATGTATCTTGCTCGGAGTCAGACGATGAGGTTAAAAAAGAGACCAAAGAGATAGAATATAAAGCTGCTTTAGAAGCAAAGCATTATGATTTGGGTTCGGATACTATAGAAGTAAGGATGAAATCGGGAAATACAGAGTTTGTCTATACAGGTTTTCAAATAAAGCCAGAAGTGGAAGTCGTATACCATGCCGCGGCAGAAGATTTGGAGAAGACGGAAGGCAGAACTGAGGAAAATGAAAAGCTGATTGCCCCGGAATGTTATAAAATAGAGTATCTGAACAATGTCAAAACCGGCGAGGCTTCCATTGTACTGACCGGGAAAGACGGGGCAGATCAGGAAAGCGCGCAGACGGAGGAAAAGGAAGCTGATAGAAAAGAAGATACTTATACAGGTACAAAGACACTCAAGTTTAAGATTACTCCGGCGGATATCAAAAAGTGCAAACTGCAGACAGCTAAAACAGTTGATTATACCGGGAAACAGGTAAAGCCCAAAGTGACGCTTTCGTATCAGGGAAAGAATCTGGTATTAGGAAAAGATTATAAGGCTGCCTATTCAAATAATAAGAAGATGGGAACAGCAGCCATTCGTATCAATGGTATCGGTAATTTTAAAGGATCGAGAACAGTCAAGTTTCAGATTAAGTTCGGAACACCGGTAGTAAAGACAACTTCCAGTTATTCTAAGATTAATCTGAAATGGAAGAAAGTAGCGGCAGCTTCGGGATATGTCGTATACCGGAGTACATCGCCAAAGGGAAAATTCAAGAAAATATACACTTGTAAATCAGGTTCAAAGGTAAGTTATTCCGACAAAAAGGCGAACTTTGGAAAAACGTATTACTATAAAGTTCGTGCTTACAGAAATGTCAAGGTAAAAGAAAAGAAAAAAACAAAGACGAAGCAGGAATACAGCGCATGGTCTGCGGCCGTGAGTGAAAACAGGAAATTAGGCGCTGTTACGATCAAATCGGCAAAATGTTCGGCCGAGACTAAGGCAAAGGTTACCTGGAAAAAGGAGGCCGGGGCGCAGGGTTATGAGATCTATAAAAGCGAGGCGAAAGAAGGAAAGTATGTCTATGCAGGAAAAGTAAAGGGTGCGGGAAAAGTATCGTATACGGCAAAGAAGCTGAAGCCGGGAGTTGCATACTATTTTAAAGTAAGGGCATTCCGCAAGTCTGGTTCAAAGACATATTACGGAGGACTTTCGGCGGTAAAGAAAGAGACGTTTTCAGACGGGCAGAAGCTGTACACACTGTTCCCGGGCGGTGTTCCGACTACGAAAGCAGAGATGGAGCAATATCTTGTGACGATTACGGTGCCGATTAAGGATGCAGAAGGCATGCCGGGCACGATGCAGCTTCGGGTGCACAGAGCTTTAGAGAAGAAATTTATGAAAGCTTTTCAGGAAATGTATGCAGTCGGTTTTCCGGTAAGAGCGGAAGATACGGATACTTATAACTGGAGAAGTATGGCGTCAGGAAGGAATCGTTCGCACCACAGTTATGGTTGCGTTGTGGATTTGAACTGGAATTCCAATCCGATGATCGGTGTGACAGAAGGGAAATACAAGCCGGGTATCGATCCCTATTCTATCACTCCGCAGGTCGTGGCTATCTGGAAAAAACAGGGCTTTTATTGGGGAGGAAACTGGAAGTCAACGAAAGATTATATGCATTTTACATATACAAATCATTAATGGAAGGGAATTTCATTATGAAGCTAGTAGGAAAAAGAGGATTAGGATTATTGTTGGCGGTTTTATTAGCAGTGCTTTCGCCGGTGAACGTCTCCGCGGCGGATAAAGGTTTGGCGAAAGCGCCCAAAGCCGGCTGGAGATATGTCAAAGGATATAAGCTGTATTACAATAAAAAGGGAAAGCTTGTGAAGGATGTAAGCGGTATTATCGGAAAGCAGTCCTCCTATGTGATTAAGGTCAATAAGAAGAAAAATTGTGTGACAGTCTATGCAAAGGATGGAAAAAGAGGTTATATCATCCCGGTAAAAGCGTTCGTATGTTCCACAGGCAAGGCGACGCCAATCACAACGGCAAAAACTCCTTCCAAATACCGCTGGCATGCGCTGATGGGACATTGTTATGGGCAGTGGTGCACTCGCATCAAGAACGGGTATCTGTTTCATTCGGTTATGTACGGAAAGAAAAAAAATAATACCTTAAGTGTCAGTGCATATAATAAGCTGGGAACGACGGCATCGCATGGCTGCATCCGCATGAGAGCGGGAGATGCAAAATGGATTTATGATAATTGCAAACGGAAAACGAAGGTCATTATCTATAACAGTTCCAATCCCGGACCGCTCGGCAAGCCCAAAATAGAAAAGCTTCCGAAATGGCATAGATGGGATCCGACAGATCCGACAGCGAAAAAGCTTTGCAGAAAAAGAGGCTGTCATTAGAGGTTATGGAATGGATCTTAGGCAGCTTTTGGGCAAAGCGCAGAGTTTACATCGAGTGGAACCAGATGATATGTGCTGTATTGCTAGCATTTCTGGTTGCCGGATTGTACAATTATATCGGCGCACTGCCAGATGATACGGAAGAATTTATGAGGGAGCAGGCTGCGCCGGCAAAGGCTCTTCCGGCGATCAGAACTTTTGCAGAACTATCGCTTCTGCCCAAGGAAAGTGTAGCGGAAGAAAATGCCGGGCACGAAAGCAAGAGTGATCCGAAGGCTTCGGCAAAAGAACAGAATTTTGCCGTAAGTTACGGGTATACAGAACCGGATGAAAAGAAACGGACAAAGAATGTGAAGAAAGCGGCGAAGGCAGGAGCGAAAGCAATCCATTCAAGTGTGGAAAAGGAAACGGATGATCATGGAAAACATGCGGCAGGAGCGCTGCCGGATACTCCGGTTATGGATATCGTGACGAGAAATCCGGATATTATGACAGAAAATGCGGATATTGCAACAGGCAGGAAAGATCAAGATGGCAGCATAGCAAATGAAGAGACCGGGGCAAGTGATGCAGAGACAGGCAGAACAGATGCGGATAAAATGAATGCAGATAAAACGGATGCGGATCGAACAGAAGCAAATACAGATCAGAATGACAGAAAGCCTGTCGTTTTGCTGGAGCGTTTTCCGGGATTTCTAACAAATGAGAAAGGTCATATTGCAGGATACACAGATGCATCAAAGTTTCTGAAGGATCATCTTGTTGTATTACCCCGCAATGCGGCATGTACCGGCATCGAGAAAGGTGCGCTGAAAGGACTGGAGACGGATATTCATGAAATCTATATTCCGGCCAATATCACCTACATTGCTGAGGGCGCGCTGGATGAACTGGCGAAACTGTATTATATTGAGGCGGCGCCTGATAATTCCAGATTTTACAGTGAAAACGGTGTTTTGTATTACAGGAACGGCAAGGTGGCTGTGTATCCGAACAGATTGTAGAGAGCTTATTTTTTCTGAAAGAAAAATTTGTCAAAACGCCCAGACAGGAGCAGAGACTTGTCTGGGTGTTTTGATTTCATAAAGCGGCTGGTTACAGATGTTTTTTCAGTTCAGATACTTTCTTTTTCGCCTCAATGGAAAGATAGATGAGCCGGTTGGCCGGTGTCGGTATTCCATGCTTCTCGCCAAGACGGATCACGGTTCCGGCATATTCCTCAATCTCGATAGGACGTCCGGCCTCAACATCCTGGAGCATGGACATCTTCTTATGGGCAGGATAGCCCAAAAGAAACTGTATGATATCATCCCGGTCTTCTGTTGTAATATTGACTTTTTCTGCTTTTGCGAGTTCTACAATCTCATCGATGCAAAGCCTTATGATCTCTACGATCTCGTCTACTTGTTCAAAGTATCCGCATTCCACCCCAATCTCTACAGCGGCCTGAGAGCCTCCCGTGTTCAGCATCCATTTTCTCCACTGGATGCGTTTCATATCCTCATAGATATTCGCATTCAATCCTGCCGCTCTCAGACAATCGCATACCTGCGTTACTTCTGGTTCTGCGGGTTTATTATAAGCGTAACCAAGTTGTACTTCGCCGGGAGTGATGTAGTATACTTTATGGCCGGTCCGATGGGCATCTGTTCGGATCATGACACCGTAGAGTACGCGGTTATCCGGAAAATAGGATTGAAGACGCTCTGTTGCCATGATACCATTTAAGAGTGGTAAGATAATCGTCTCTTTCTGAATCAGCGGTCGGATATCTGTGATTACAGATTCCAGACTGTAGCTTTTCACTGCAACGATCAGAAGATCAAGATTAATATTTTGTGACTGGTCAGAATATACGGCAGGCTTTAGTGTACGGTCATTAATAGAAAGCCCGTTCTTTCGCATCCGCTCTGCCCGGCTTCCGGTTGCCAGCAAATAAAAATTGTCTGGATATGCAGGAAACAAATGAGAGATCAAAACACTGCCTACAGAGCCGGCTCCAATGACACCAATATTTTTTATCATAATCATCCCCCTTTGTTAAGATTCATCGTTGATTTCACATGCGAAACAGCGCATTTTTCCGTTTTTGTCAGGCGGTATGACATCCATCCATTCGAAATGAAGCGTAAATTCATCCTGAAACAGCTCTGCCATCTTTTCCCGGAAAAAGCTTTCAATGGTTTCTTTTGTGTTAGCATTATTATTTGGATCTTTTACAAGCTGTATACGCATATCATGGTAGGATTCCTGAATAAAACGAAACTGTGCGATTCCTACGATACCATTCGGAATCTTCATCAAATAGAGGGCGGAAGTCTCAGCGCTGTTTTCATGTCTTACAAGGTCGTTGACTCTTCCCTGAATGGATGTGATATAGCGCACGCCATCCAGCGTTACAGAAGTTGCCCGGTCGCCGATCTCATAATTAATGAAGGGGAAATCCTTCTTAAACAGTGTTGTAACGATGACTCGTCCGTCGTCGGTCAGCCGGTTCTCATCATCATAAATATTGACTACGTGAGTGTCGCTGTTGATATAGTAGAGTTCTTCGCCGGGAAGCTGGACAACACAACTTCCGGTCTCGGAACTTCCGTAAGCATCAAACAGACCGTCTCCGAACGTTTCCGTGAGAATCTTCCTTGTCATATCATCGACCATCTCGCTCACAGGAGTGTAAAGATTTGGCTTGTAAATCTTAAGATTATGTCGTTTTGCATAAAGTGCCATACGGACAAGACAGTTTCGGCGAAAGCATAAGACGTCAGGCCTGTACTCATTTAAGTCGTTGATAATATCACGGATGCCGTCGCCGACACAGTTATCCTCTGAGACTACTTTGCGGCGCATAAGACCGAATTTCTGTATGATCGAGTCTCCCTTCTTCGGATCGATCTTTTTATGGCTTGTGACAAAAGAAAAGAGCTTTCCGCGCAGAGGATGATATCCGCCATACATGAGTACCCGGATCCAGTTCGCGTCTACACAGGCGGATTCCCGCTGCGTTTGGATAAATTTTAAGGGAATGCCGGAAGAACCGCTGGTGGAAAGAATTGTCCACCGCTCATGCATCTCCGGGTGTTTTTCATATTCCTCCTGCATCCAAAGTCTGAGATCGGCCCGTGTTGTAATCGGGAATTTGACAAGATCCTCCGGAGTATGGAAGTCGTCAGGAGTGAGGTGATTCTCTTTAAAACGTTTGCGGTAAAATGGAATCTGATAGGCGCACTTCATCAATTCATGAACCTTTTTTCCCTGCCGCTTACGGATAAAATTGCGGTCAGTGGGAATTTTTTTGTCCAGCTTCATAAGATAATAAAATGTCATGACATTTTTAAGCTTTTTTTCGATTACAAATGCCATATATAAATTCTCCTTTCAAGGTTAATATGCTCAAATAACTGCGTATACAATTCTAACATAATTGTATGAGAAACTCAAGATATGCATAGCTTGCGAAAGAAGTGTTTTTATGTTAGTCTAATTTAAAGGCGATATTTGAAAAAGCAGATGTCCGCTCAGATATCTGGTAGAGGAAAGATCATATGAAGGATAACAAATTAAACAAACTTGCGCTGAAAGCAGGGATTTTTTATATTGTAGGGCAGCTTTTTATAAGAGGGCTTACATTTCTTACGACGCCTGTCTATACGCGTCTTTTAACCAGAGCTCAGTATGGAGAGATCAGAGTTTATGAGTCATGGCTTCTGATTATGGTGCCGGTGATGTCGCTCTGTCTCTTTCGGAGCGTAGATCGGGCCAAGTATGATATGGGAGAGAAATATAACGGATACGTCTCTTGTGTGCAGACACTTTCGTATTTTTCTATTTTTGGATTTTTTGGGATATGCATGCTTTTCAGGCCGCAGGTGCAGAAGCTCTGGGGAATGACGGATGTGATGTTTTTTATGGCATTTTTATATGTGTTCGGTTATACCAGCATCCTTTTCATGCAGCGGCGGGAGAAGCAAATGATGCGTTATAAAGCGAGCATTTTTATTACGACGGTCACGATTGTACCGGCTACGGTATTGTCTATTTTTCTTATCTACTGGGGACGTGTACACGGGTATCTTGACAAGCTGGTGGAGCTTCGTATATGGGGATTTTATGTGCCGCAGGTAATCGGCGGTCTGATCGTGGCAGTTCTTTTATGGAAGCAGGGGGGAAAGTTCATTCAGAGGGAATATTGGAAATACGCTCTGAAATACAGTCTGCCTCTGATTCCGGAAATGCTTTCGATCCAGATTATGAATCAGGCGGACAAGATCATGATCCAGTTTCTGGAAGGCTACGATTATACGGGTATCTTTGCGTTAGGGACAACGATTTCTTTCATCATATGGATTGTGGAGGATTCAGTATGGAATGCCTTTCTGCCGTGGATGTATGAGAAGATCTCACAGGGAGAGACGGCCGATATCGAAAACCCTTGGATGATCCTTATGCATGGCTTTGGAATCCTGTCGTGGTATCTGGTGGTTCTGGCGCCGGAGATTGTAGCGGTGCTCGGTTCTAAAGAATATCGTATGGCGGTGCTCCTCATTGCGCCTATGGTGACCGGGACACTGCTTCGGTTTTATAGCTATATCTATACGGCAATCCAAAACTATTATAAAAAGACTGCTTATGTGGCGGTGGGAACGATTTTTACGATGGTCATCAACGTGATTCTGAATTATGTGTGTATTATCCGGTTTGGATACATGGCGGCCGCTTATACGACGGCTGCAAGCTACTTTATCCTGCTGGTGCTTCAGGGATATCTGGAAAAGAAGATTACCGGAAGAAGGGTGGTCTCACTAAAAAAGAGCGTGATAATATCTGCTGTTTATCTCGCTCTTAATCTTGCTACAATGGAATTGTTCGTATTGCAGTGGTATATAAGGTACGGTATCATCCTTGCAGTAACAGTTCTTGCGGTAAAATGGATCCTGCCGCAATTTTTAAAGGTAGTGAAGGATTTCAAAAAATAGGTCTTTGTCTTTTCGTTATTCAACTTTTATTTCAATGTTTTTTAATGCCTCATGCAATGTGTCGACCGCCTGTTTTAAGGTGTCTCCTTTGGTGATGACATGGCCGATACGATGAGGGCCTACATGAAATTTGTAAACGCTGTCGCCGGGCTTATGATCAAATTGTACATCATAGATATTCGGGTTATCCGGGTTTTTGTCGGTCTGCTCCCTGATTGTGCCGTCCCTACTGCTCATAAGCAGCATACTGGCATTGGGTACTGCATGAGAATCACATTCAAATACAGTGTTCTCGCCCAAAGCACATTGCAGTATTTTCTCATAATAATCGAAACCGTAATAGATTGATACTAATTCTGCCAGACAAGTTGCCCCGGAACGTCCACCGATCTCAAGGACATAGGTTTTTCCGTCCTTCAGGATAAAATCTGCGTTGATGGCGCAGTTGTCAAGTCCCATCGCATGGATGGCGGCAGTGAGCTGTTCTCTTGCATCTGCAATTACGGAGGCGTCAAGTTCATAAGGGGCGAAATGTCCGATCGGAACTCCGGTATCGCCCTTGAATACGTAGTCGCCGTGGGGAAGGATAAAAGTGACCTCTCCGCGGTACACGAATGCCTGAGCGCCGAATTCTTCTCCCTCTATAAATTCTTCTACGATATAATAATCAGATCTCGTATTTTCCTTTACATTTTGTATGGCGGCATCAAAATCTGCCTCAGAATCAACTCTTACAATGCCGCGGCTTCCGGAGGAATCAACCGATTTGAAGATCAACGGGAAGCTTAAATCCGATACGCGGTAAGATACGTCATCTGCGCTGAGAGGGATTTCGCGGAACTTGGCTGTTCTGACACCATGCTCTTCATATTTTGATTTCATTAGGAGTTTGTTGGCGGCAATCTGTGCAGACTCAAAGGAAAGACCGCAAAGATTTAATTCGTCGCATACTTTTCCGATGGTAATCACAGCTACATCTGTGCCGGCGGTCACAACGCCGTCTATCTGTTCCTCTTTGGCGATTTCAAGTATTTTATCATAATCCGTCGTATTTTCATAATATACTTTGTCTGCCAATTCAAATCCGGGGTAATTGCCCGGAATGCTGACGACAATGGAGTAAATGCCAAGTTTGCGCGCAGTTTTGATGAGCGGAACCTGATAGATGCCGGCGCCAAGAATCATAATTTTTTTCATGTTAAGAATCCTCCTTTTGTGTATATATTTTTCGGACAACAAATTGCGGATAACGGCTCATACCGAGGAACATCCTGCCTAGATATTCACCGATCAGTCCCAGAAACAGCAGGTTGATTCCGGAAAAGAAGCAGATGGCCACCATCATGGAGGGCCAGCCAATCGCCATGGAGGGAACGAGAAGTTTCCGAATTACGATAAAAGCGGCTCCCAGTATTCCCAGCAGGGAAAAGATATAACCGCAGTAAGTGGCAAGCCTGAGCGGTACAATGGAGTATCCCATGATATTAGACCAAAGCCCGATGAGCTTTTTAAAGGTATAGTTGGAAGTTCCTACCTCCCGTTCAAAGTGCTTGACAGGAACGCTGCTGATATTGCGCGTTGTTCGAAGGAACAGTCCCTGCAAATGCGTGTATTGGCTTTTATACTGAATGACATAATCCCGGATGAACCTGCGTATGATCCAGAAACTGGATGTCTTCATATCCTTAGGCTTTCCAATGAGAATCCGCACGGACAAGTAATTGATATAACTTCCGAAATTGCGAAACAGACTGTGTTTTTTTTGAGGATAGTAGCCGTACACGATGTCATAGCCCTTGTCAAATTCCTCAAAGAGAACAGGGAGCTGGGAAGGATGCGTCTGCATATCGTCATCCATAGCGATCAGCGTATCGCCGTCAGCATAATTCAGCCCGGCCATCACCGCATTGTGCTGGCCGGAATTTTTAGCAAGCTCTACGATTTTTACGCAAGAGTAATCATCGGCGAGGGATTCCAACTCCTGAACGGTAGCTCCGCCGTCAGGGGAAAAATCGTCCACCAGCACGAATTCATAGGGGGTTCTTTTTTGACGCTCCAGTTCCTGAATCGTAAGTTCTACAACTTTGCGGATAGTCTTTGCGGAATTGTAGCAGGGTATAATGATTGAATATAACATCTTTTCTTTCGAGTCTCCTGTAATTATTGATAAAATTGGATTATCTTTTCGCATACAAAATACACATCTTCCGATTTTAGCCCGTAGTACATAGGAAGCCGGAGAAGCCGTTCGCTTTCTTTGGTAGTATAGATATCCTGCCCGCAAAATCTCGCGTACTGTTTGCCGGCCGGGGCGCTATGAAGCGGAATATAGTGGAAGACAGAATAAATATCCTGCCTTCTCAGATATTCGATCAGAGCGGTGCGTTCTTTTAAATCGGCTGCCTTTATGTAAAACATATGTGCATTATGTTTACAGTTATCAGGAACAACCGGGAGAGAAATCTTTCCGGCCTCTTTCAGAGGACTGAGAAGCTCATAATACAGAGTCCATGATTTCATGCGGTCATCAAATATGGTCTGTGCCTGTTCAAGCTGTGCAAACAGATATGCAGCATTCAGCTCGCTTGGAAGATAAGAGGAGCCCGCCGATACCCATGTATATTTATCGACCTGTCCGCGGAAGAATTTGCTTCGATTCGTTCCTTTTTCACGGATGATCTCAGCCTTTTCAATCATTTCTTTGTCCCGGATCAAAAGGCAGCCGCCTTCACCCATGCTATAGTTTTTTGTCTCATGGAAGCTAAAGCATCCAAAATTGCCAATGGTGCCTAAAGGTCTTCCTTTATATTCGGACATAACTCCCTGAGCGGCATCCTCGATGACTTTCAGATTATGCTGCCTGGCAATCTCCATGATCTTGTCCATCTCGCAGGAAACACCGGCATAATGAACAGGAACGATGGCCTTAGTCTTTGGCGTGACAGCTTCCTCAATCAGATTTTCGTCAATATTCAATGTATCTGGACGGATATCAACGAATACGACCGTGGCCCCGTTGAGCACAAAAGCATTGGCGGTAGACACGAACGTATAGGAGGGCATGATCACCTCGTCCCCCGGCTGAATGTCACAGAGCAGTGCGGCCATCTCAGTGGCATGCGTGCAGGATGTGGTAAGGAGCGCCTTTGACGTGCGGGTATGGGATTCTATCCATTCGTTACATTTTTTTGTGAATTCCCCATCGCCGCAGATTTTGTGGCTTGCGATGGCCTGCGCGATATATTCATTTTCCTTTCCCGTACAGGGAGGGATATTAAATTTAATCATTTTAACTTACATTCCTTTCGCTTCGCTCAGGCACAAATAGGCTATGAAATAG
>ERZ778504.1668-NODE-1668-length-14680-cov-7.062496_pt1 | contig 14680 bp, 13 predicted proteins | sample MGYA00510046_ERZ778504 | MGnify/ENA primary metagenome ERZ778504 (study PRJEB29527, sample SAMN07138964) | mouse gut metagenome | material: feces | host: mouse | place: China:Nanjing | collected 2016-01-25 ...
ATAGTAAAACCCCCTAAGTTAGATTCCTTTGTCCAACTTAGGGGGTTCACTTCACCAAGATATGCTTTTATTTATGTTGCTTTTGTTGTCGGTGCTTATAACCTAGGCCAAATGGCACCATATTTTCAGTCCCATTTTTGATCCGTTCAATGTTACCGTAGTGGCGAACAAAAACAAAGATCGTTAAAGCGATCGCAACGACTGAAAGTAGTGCATCTTTAAAGAAAAAGGATACGATCGTGATCAGTAAAAAGCCTAGCATACTAGCAACACTGACCATGCTGGAGATGTAAAGTGTCACTAAAAAAATCACCCAAGCAATAACGAAGAATAATGGATTATAAACTAATAAGACACCAACACTCGTGGCAACAGCTTTACCACCCTTAAAGCCAGCAAAGATCGGAAAGACATGTCCAATGATCGCTGCTAAACCGATCAAGAGCGGGTCAGCCGTTGAATGGAATAGGAAAGGTAATAGGGCAGCTAAGGTCCCTTTAAACATATCCATCAATAAAACGATCGTGCCAGCTTTTTTTCCTAAGACGCGAAATGTATTGGTCGTTCCCATATTGCCACTACCGTAATTGCGAACATCTTTACCATACATCAACTTCCCGATCCAAACACCTGATGGGATGGAGCCTAAAAAGTAGCCAATGATCAACATCAAGATGATCTTTAATGTCTCTGACAAAAAAATTCCTCCTCTAAAAAGCAATACGTTTTATTGTACTGGCTTTTTAATATAAATTCAATAAGGATCAGAAGATATAATTGAAAATAACAAAGATCCCAGCAGCTAAAAAGCCTAGCCCGATCACCAGAGTCATTGCCTTTAATTCCCCAGGTGCTTTGTCCCAAGCAATATTTTTTTCATTAGCCGTCAAAGCACCAGTATGGCGTAAAATAGCCATTGTAAAACCAGCAAGCAAAAACATTAGGCTCATTATGCCATAACCGACCAAAGAAATGATAGGTAATGTGGCTAAATTCCCGATCACCAGTAAGATAACGCTTAATAATAAACCAAGTGCAAAGAGCAAACGTTTATTCATATGATAAATTCTCCTTAAAACTAGTCTTATAAATATTATTACACTTTTTTAACCGCTTAACAAATGTTTGAGTAATTTACATAAAAAACTTGTGTTGTATTCAAACAAATAAATCGTTAAAATACATCTTGTGCAAGTTTCGTAGCATTTATGCTACTAGGGATGTCAACAGCGCCGGCTAAGACGAATTTGGGCGACCAAAATACGATGGCAGTTGTATGGTATCAAACTTCAGCTGAAGTAAAGACATTGTATGTACAAGGATATAATGTTGCCCGTGATAACCTGGCGACTAAGCTTGCTACACAGTCAGAAAAGCCGAAAGCTATCATTTTAGATATTAGCTATCATTTTAGATATTGATGAAACGGTATTAGACAATTCGCCATATTAAGCTTACAACGCTTTAAATAATCGATCCTATCCACACGGTTGGGATCGGTGGGTCAAGGCAGCTAAAGCTAAGGCTGTACCAGGAGCAAAAGACTTTTTGAATTATGCTAATGAGCAGGGCGTTCAAATTTACTATGTCAGTGATCGTGAACAGGGACAATTAAAGGCAACGATCAAGAATTTGACGGCTGAAGGGTTACCACAAGCTGATCGTGAGCATATCTTGCTCAAACAAAAGCAAGCTAAGACTAAAGAACAACGGCGACAACAAGTGGCACAACAGGCTGATGTTATCATGCTGTTTGGCGATGATCTTTCTGATTTTAACGATCCAGCTGAAAATACTGTCGCTGATCGCACAAATGATGTTATGCAAAATGCGACACAATTTGGAGATAAATATATCATTTTACCTAATCCAATGTATGGTAATTGGAAAGCGGCATTATACAACAACAATTACCAACAAAGTGATTTCAAAAAGAGTAAGTTACGTAAATCGCATTTAACTTACTTCGATCCAAAAACTAATAAGGTAAAACAAACGACTGTAACTACTAAATAATGAGCTAAAACTTGTGTACTTGAAAACTTGAATCTATCTCAGTCAGCCTGCAAGCTAGTAGGTTGACTCTTTATAGTATAGGGTGATCGGGGATGCTGTGTTTAAGATACGTTCGGCTAAAAAATATTATCAAAATAAAAGATCAGGATTGATTTATTAATTTAGAGAAAGTAACCAATTTATATTATTATATATATGTAGTTCCGTATAGGTGTTAAAGGTGGTGAGATGTAATGAGATTCTTTTTAGGTGCTATTGAATCTTTTGCAAGCTTAGTTGGTTGTATTTTTGGATTGATTTGGTATGGTATATTATTTTTTGTAGCTATTGCACTTATTCGTTGGGGGCTAGGTATTTATCAAAGATTAAGGGTTGCGTTACATTGAGAGTAGGTCAGTTTTTGTTACATTTAATATCGACTTTCTCACAACACATTCTAGTTTACATAATATACATTATAAAAAGTAGTTTTGGTAGCTAAAATAAACAGTTAGTATTATATACATAACTGTTTATTTTAGCTAGATCTTTATCACTAGCTCATCAGTATCGAGCCAGACTTCTTGACCTAGCGGAATCGTAAATATTGGCTGGGTATGTCCAAAATCTAGATCATACATTACGGGTATCTCTTTTAGGATCGGAAATTTATCCAAGATATATAACAATCGTTGCTCTGTCATCTGGGATGTTTTGGGAAAACGCCCTAATAAAAGCGCCCGTGGCCGTTTAGCTAGTTGTAATACTTGCGCCAACAACCTAGAAAAATCTAGCCAAGTTTCACCATCATCTGAAAATTCGAGCAAAATTATCTTATCCTCAAAATCTGGTTGATATGGCGTTCCAGCCAACAAAAACAACGTGTTGACATTACCGCCAACTGTTTGGCCATGGACACGCCCTGAGGTATAAACTTTCCAAGCCGTTGGGTAAAATGTCCGCTTGCTGTCGGATAAAAACCACTCATCGCTTGACCATGTCCGTGATGGTCGAAGCTCGTAATGCTTTTTTGTCAGTGCTTGTATAAAAGCGTTATCTTGATAAGCCCCTGCTTTATCTAGCATTTTCAACGTTATGTAAGCGGGTCCATAATAGGTAACTAGCCCTGTTTTAGCTGTGATCGCATTAGCAAGCGCTGTGAAATCTGAAAAACCACAGATGATCTTGGGATTATTGGCTATCAGATCAAAATCTAGGTATGGTAATAACTCATTTGATGTAAAACCACCGATCACTGTTTGGATCGCTTTGACATTAGGATCGCTAAATGCAGCATGAATATCATCTATCCGCTCAGAAATGCTGTTAGTGCCATCTAAAGTCATCCCTGATACATAGTTACCAAAAGTGACCTTAAAGCCCAGCTGTGTTAATTTTTCTTGTGCTGTTTGATTAGCAGCAAAACCACCGACACAATCAAGAGTACGACTAGGGGCAATGATCCTGATCTCATCATTTTGTTTCAAGCGTGCGGGTATCAACATAAACATCCCTACTTTCTAAAAGATATTGAACAAATTTTAGCATACAAATTTCATAAAATAAAAAATATCGACCCTAAGCCACTTGACTTTGGGTCGATATTAATTAATCACCATATGAATTGATATATTCGTGTGCATTATTCCAAAATGGAACTTTGACAACGCCTAAGATCTTAGAACGTGGTACAAAGCCATAGGAACGACTGTCATTGGAAACTTCACGATTATCACCTAAAACAAAGTATTCATCTTTAGGAACTGTAAATGCGCGTCCAGTACCAAGAGTCACACCCTTATCTTCGGCATTTGAGATCGATAAAGTTCCTTCTTTTTGTTGCTCAGTAGTGATATATCCTTGAGATTGGAATTTTCCGTTAACATAGAGTTTACCATCATTTTTGTATTCGATCTTATCGCCAGGTAAACCGATCACACGCTTAACGTATTTTGTGCCATCGGTCACACCAGGACGATCGTCAACGCCTTTAGCGCTGAAAACAACGACGGTATCACGTTTTATCTTAGCATGTTTTAACATGATCACGCGTTCGTTATTTTGGAGATTGGGATACATTGACAACCCATCGACTTTGACCAACGACAACAGGAAAGTGTGGATCAAAAGTGCAATAAGAAGTCCGACAACAACGGGCCTGATCCAACCCATAATATTTTTAAATGTTGACATCTAATTTTTCCTCCAACGTTTTTAAGTAATTAAAGCTGTTAACTTGTTCTAAAGCATCAGTCTGATCTTTTAAGACGATCTCAAAGATATTGGTCGCATCTTCATTCAGTAAAGGTAAAACATTTTTCCAAACGATCTTACCCTTACCAAGTTCTAAGCTATCATGTGTTTTACCTAACGAGTCAACTAAATGGTAATGAACGATATTTTGCTTCAAACGAGCTAAGGCGGTCATTAATTTAGTGTTATCCCCCTGCCACTTGATAAAGCAATGCGATGTATCAAAGGCTAAACGATAATCACGAGCTAAGATCTTAGCATCTAGCGCTTCATCCCCATAGTAAAATACTGGTGAGATCGAATTTTCAAACATTACATGCTCTTTACCAAGATCTTTAAAATGGTCTAAGCGCTTAAAAACGTATTCTTCAGCATGTTCTAAATCAGGATATAAACTGAGAAATTCAGCCGTTTGGCGCGAATAAGATCCATGGATCAATACTTGAACATTTTTGTCATAAGCTAATTGTAACAAATCTAAGGAACTTTGCTCAATAAATCGATACAGCTCTGGCAATTTAGCTTCAGGCGTCAAAAGTTCGGTAAAATACTCACGGTAACGCATGGGGTGATGTAATACGATATGGTTTATTCCCGCATCTTTGACTTGATCGATACCATAGGCCAAATGTTTCAGTCCATCCCTAGTAAAATCATTTTCAGCGGTATAGAATTCAAAAACATTTGGCTGATATTGTAGCCGATCCTTGATCTGTTCAGGGTCAGAACTAGCTTTCAAGCCTAGATCGATTTTTTTCATAAAATCAGCTCCTTCTCAAAAAAACCGGATAGGTCATACTACCGATCCAGTTTAAAATATATATCATTATTTATCGATATCTTCCATCCAACCAAGGGCGAGTGCGTTTTCGCCTAAATGAGTCCCGATAACGGGACCAAAATAGCTGATCTCGATCGAGTTGTTTGGATATTTTTTAGCAAGTTTAGCTTCCCATTCTTTGGCCGCTTCTTCGTTGTTAGCATGGATCACAAGCATTTTGATCGGATAAGTTAGATCTTTTGTATCTTCTTCAAATAGATCTTCAACACGTTTTAAAGCGCGTTTAGATGAACGAACTTTATCGAAAGCTACGATCTTGTCAGTCTCATCATCAAAAGTCAAGATCGGTTTGATCTTAAGTACACTACCGACAAAAGCTGCAGCGTTAGACAGTCGACCACCACGCACTAAGTTTTGAAGATCATCAACGACAAAATATTCGTTGATCGTTTTCTTTAAATGATCTAAACGAGCTAAGATCTCATCTAAATTTTTCCCTTGTTTGGCCATTCGAGCCGCTTCGATCGCTAAGTAACCCATCAACAGAACTGTGATCTCTGAATCTACAGGTACAACTTGGATATTATTGACCGTATCTTTGACTGTTTCCAAAGTTTGAACTAACCCAGAGATCGTACCGGCTAAGTGGATACTGATCACAGCATCATAGCCCTGGTCACCTAAAGACTCATAAAGTTCGATCAATTTGCCGATCGGTGGTTGTGAGGTACTAGGGAAAGTTTCCGAAGTCCGTAACTTTTCATAAAATTCTTCAGTAGTAATATCAATACCTTCATCATAGCTTTTACCATCGAGAATAAACGGGATAGGAACGATATGGATATCATTTTCTTTGATCTGTTCCGCGCTTAGATAGGCTGTACTGTCGGTAACAACAGCTATTTTCATAAAATTACACCTACTTTAATTATTATTGCAAATCCTATCATAACACACAAATAAGTTAGTTACTAGCACAGTTCTTACTCGTGCGCGTTCAACAAGCCACTTTTAGACGAGCTTTAAGAATAAATTATATCATTAGATAACAAACTTTACACAGATAACTTTGCTCTTTTTTGAAATAAAGGCTACAATATTAAGTGAAACTTTTTAAAGGAGGCTTTTAACATGGCATTTGATGGTATTTTTACCCGTGCAATGGCTAACGAATTAAATGAGCTTCTCTTAGAGGGACGCGTGATGAAGATCTCGCAACCTTACGCCAATGAAGTCATCCTAACGATTCGCCAAAATCGCCATAATTATCCTGTTTTATTATCAGCCCATCCCAATTATGCGCGTGTTCAGGTCACTGAGATCCCATATACCAATCCCCCCGTCCCGACTAATTTTACGATGGTCTTACGTAAGTATTTAGAAGGTGCTAAGCTAGTAAAACTTGAGCAATTGAATTGTGATCGAGTTCTCAATTTCTATTTTATGACTCGAAATGAACTCGGTGATCGGTTACCGTTGATCTTAAGCGTTGAGATCATGGGACGTTATAGCAATATCATCTTGGTAGAACAAGAGACCAATAAGATCTTAGATACTGTAAAGCATGTCGGGATGAATCAAAATCGTTATCGGACGCTATTACCCGGGGCTACCTATAAGAATCCCCCTGCCCAAACTAAACGCGATCCTTTTTCAGATCAAGATAAGCTTTATTTAGAGTTAGTTAAAGATCACCCGAATCGAGAAGTCTTAGCTATGCAACTTGTCAAGACGTATCAAGGACTATCGCGGCAAAGCGCCCTACAATTAGCTAAGATGCTTCATGAAGAGCGCGACCTAAGCACTAGTTTTAACGCCTTTTTAGAACAAACTAAGCATCCCAAAGCTAATATCTTTACCGAAAAAAATAAGCTAGCCTTTGATATTTTTACACACCATACGACTCAACAAGAATTTGTGACTTTAAGTGAGATGCTTGATAGCTACTATCAAGAAAAAGCTGTACGTGATCGTGTTTTTCACCAAGGTGCAAAATTGATCCATATAGTTAAAAAAGAATTGTCTAAAAACCAAACTAAGCTTAAAAAATTGACTAAGGAGCTCAAAAATACGGATAAAGCCGATGGTCTTCGGGTCAAAGGTGAATTGCTGACGACTTATCTTTATCAGGTAAAGCCAAATGCGACAAGTGTGACGCTACCTAATTATTATGATGGTGAAAAGCCCGTCAAAATTACCCTCTCCCCCCAACTTTCACCAGCGCAAAACTCACAAAAGTATTTCAAAAAATACCAAAAACTAAAAAATGCGGTTACGCACATAGAGCAACAATTAGCTTTAACTAAAGCTGAGATCGCATATTTAGAAAGTGTACAGATGCAATTAGAACTAGCCCAACCAAGTGATCTAAATGACATCGAACTCGAATTACAAACAGCAGGTTATTTGACCCAAACTAAGCAACAAAAAAAGCGTAAACCAAAATTAAGCAAACCAGAAACCTTTGTTGCTACTGACGGGACTGAGATCTCAGTCGGGAAAAATAATTTGCAAAATGATCGTTTGTCGTTAAAAACAGCACAAAAAAATCACTATTGGCTCCACGTAAAAGACATCCCTGGCTCTCATGTGATCGTGCATAGTTCCCAGCCGACCCAAGAAACCTTACTGCAAGCTGCTAGTCTAGCGGCCTACTATTCTAAGGCTCGTAGCTCAGCCAATGTTCCTGTCGATTACGTACAAGTTCGCCATCTTAGAAAGCCTAATGGTGCTAAACCAGGTTTTGTGATCTATGAAGGCCAAAAGACCCTTTATGTTACGCCAGACAAAGCACTAGTAGCTAAATTAAAAAATTAAATATATCCAAAAAGAGTATGCTATCAACTTGGATAACATACTCTTTTTGCTTATTCAGTTTCAGTATTTTCTAGCGTATAGAGTCGTATATTTTGTGGTTCACCCTCGGTCTTAGCATCAAACACATATGATCCATTAGAATAGCGCTCATTAAAGTTATGGGCATTTGGTTCAACGGTGATCACTTTTTCAGTCTCAGTGGTAACTTCTAATCGTTGATCAGGTACGATCAAAAATGCAGTGAATACTCGATGTGGTTTGCTCTTTAGTTCCCGTAAGATCTGTACTCCCCGGCGAGCACGTGAGGTCATTGGAATTTCAGTGACTTTCATCTTCTTAAATGATCCTCGTGTCGTTAATAATCCAAGTGCACTTTGCTCATCGGCTAATAAGACAGCCACTAAAGTATCATCACGTAGATCCATACATTTGACCCCCGCTGCTCGTGCTCCTGTTGTTGGAACTTCAGCTAGATCATAACGTAGACCGTAACCATTATAAGATACACAGACTAATTGTTTGTTTTCAGTTGTGTAATACAATGAAATAACTTCATCAGTCGGTGTTTTGAGTGTGATATAACGGCTAGCCCGTGACTTGTAAGTCCGACCAGGTTTTAGATCGACTAGTGCGGTCTGCTTGATAAAGCCTTCTTTAGTTGCAAAGACAAAGTTTCCTGGTTCGTCTAAACTCTTGAAAACTTTAGCAAAAATGACACGCTCATCTACATCTAGACCCACCGTTTGTGAGAGATGTTCCCCTGTATCTTTAAAGCGGGCTTCGGTGATCTCGTGAACTGGACGATAGATCACATTTCCCTTGTTGGTAAAGATAAAGAGATGATCTAACGTGTTGACCGTCGTTTGGAGGACTGGTTCATCGTCTTCGCGTAAGCCATTATCATTAGCATCTGATGCATTGAAAGAACGCAATGATGAGCGTTTAACATAACCCTCACGTGAAATCTGAACGATCACATCTTCTTGAGCAACTAAGACTTCAGTTTCGATCTTAAGAGAGGCGATCTTAGCTTGGATCTCAGTTTTACGTGGAGATGCGTACTTTTTGGCGATCGTTTGTAATTCTTGGCGAATGACTTTATCTAATTCCTTAGGATCACTTAAGATCTTTTCGTATTTAGCGATCGCTTTTTTAAGAGTAGCTGCTTCGTTTTCAAGTTCAGTCACGTCAGTATTCGTTAACCGATACAATTGTAGGGCAACGATCGCGTCAGCTTGTTTTTCAGTGAAATCAAACTGCTGAACTAAATTCTTAGTAGCATCTTTACGATTTTTAGAAGCACGAATGACTTTGATGACTTGATCTAAGATCGATAAAGCTTTGATCAGCCCAATAACGATATGTTCTCTTTGTTTAGCTTTATTTAGATCAAATTCAGTCCGTTTAGTTGTAACTGCTCGTTGATGCTCTAAATATGAAGTCAAGATCTGTTTTAAGCCAACATGTTTAGGGCGCATATGATCGATCGCGACCATGTTGAAGTTATAGGAGATTTGAAGATCAGTATTTTTGAAGAGATAATTCAAGATCCCTTCAGCATTGGCATTTTTCTTTAGCTCGATCACGATCCGTAAACCGTCACGGTCACTTTCATCCCGAACTTCAGCGATCCCTTCAACTTTTTTGAGTAACCGGATCTCATCTATTTTTTTGACTAAAACGGCTTTATTAACTTCATAAGGTATCTCAGTGACTACGAGCGAAGATTTTCCACCACGGAGGGCTTCGATCGCAGTCTTGGCGCGCAACATCGCACGACCACGACCAGTTTCATAGGCTTTCTTGATTCCATCTAAACCTTGCAAGATCCCACCGGTCGGGAAATCAGGTCCCTTGATAAATTGCATCAACTCTTCTAAGCTTGCTTCAGGGTGTTTCATCAAGTAGATCGTTGCTTGGATCGTTTCATCTAAGTTGTGGGTCGGGATCTCGGTTGCGTATCCCGCTGAGATCCCTGTAGCACCGTTTACTAATAAGTTAGGGAAACGGGCCGGTAAAACAGTTGGTTCATATTCCGTATCATCAAAGTTTAGGACCATATCAACTGTCTTTTTATCGATATCTTTAAGCATTTCAGCAGCGATCATTGACAGACGTGCTTCAGTATAACGCATCGCAGCAGGCGGATCGCCATCCATTGAACCGTTATTACCGTGCATTTCGATCAACGGCTCGCGTAACTTCCAATCTTGACTCAAACGCACCATTGCTTCGTAGATCGAACTATCGCCGTGGGGATGGAAATTACCCATCACGTTCCCCACAGATTTAGCCGATTTTCTAAATGGTTTATCGAATGTATTTTTATCTTCGTGCATTGCAAATAAGATCCGGCGTTGCACGGGTTTTAACCCATCCCGAATATCAGGTAAGGCGCGCTCTTGGATGATGTATTTAGAATAACGTCCAAAACGTTCACCCATAACGGCTTCCAAGGATAGTTCTTGGATATTTTGTTCAGACATTTACAAATTTCTCCTAACTATGCTTTATCTTCTGTTTCATGAGCTTTATTAGCTAAAGTCGTATCTAATAAGCTTCCATCTTCTTCTAAGGTGAACTGGACATTTTTCTCGATCCATTTGCGTCGTGGCTCGACTTTATCACCCATCAAGGTCGTGACCCGCTTTTCAGCTAGGGCATCATCATCGATCTTGACTCTGACCAAAGTTCTTGTTTTTGGATCCATCGTTGTTTCCCAAAGTTGATCAGCATTCATTTCACCGAGACCTTTGAAGCGTTGTAAGGTATAACCCTTACCGATCGCTTTAGCTTGTTTTTCCAATTCCTCGTCAGTCCAAGCGTAACGTACTTGAAGTTTTTTATTAACACTTTTTTGGAGCTTATATAATGGAGGTAAAGCGATATATACTCGTCCTGCATTGATCATTGGACGCATGTATTTATAGAAGAAAGTCAATAATAGCGTCTGGATGTGGGCACCGTCAGTATCGGCATCGGTCATGATGATGATCTTGTCATAGTTGGCATCTTCAAGCTCAAATTCAGCACCAACACCTGCACCGATCGTATAGATCATCGTGTTGATCTCTTCATTTTTCAAGATATCTTGCAACTTAGCCTTTTGTGTATTTAAAACTTTCCCACGTAACGGTAGGATCGCTTGGAATTTACGGTCACGCCCTTGTTTAGCAGATCCACCAGCTGAATCACCTTCGACAAGGAACAATTCATTGCGTTTAGCGTTACGTGATTGCGCAGGAGTCAATTTACCTGAAAGTAATCGATCTTTTTTATGCCGTTTTTTGCCATTTCGACTTTCATCTCGCGCTTTACGAGCAGCTTCCCGAGCCTCTCTAGCTTTGATAGATTTTTTAACAAGATCTTTAGCGAAATCGCCATTTTCCAGCAAATAGTAGTTTAATTGCTCATTGACAATGTTATCAACGATCGTCCGAGCTTCAGGAGTCCCCAACTTACCCTTTGTTTGTCCTTCAAATTGCAATAATTCTTCAGGAATGCGGACAGAAACGATGGCTGAAAGGCCTTCACGAACATCGCTACCTTCAAGATTTTTATCTTTGCCTTTTAAAAGGCCAACTTTACGCGCGTATTCATTGAACGCTTTAGTCCAAGCCGCTTTCATCCCTGCTTCATGTGTTCCACCATCTTTAGTACGGACATTATTAACAAATGACATGATATTTTCTGAGTAACCATCATTGTATTGACCAGCCACTTCAACTTCGACACCATCTTTTTGCCCTTCAAAATACATCACATCGCCTAATGTATCTTTGTCTTCATTTAAATAGGAAACAAACTCTTTGATCCCGTCTTCAAATAAGAAGACATCTTGAGTATCTGTTCGTTCATCAGTCAAAACGATCTTGACACCTTTTAATAAGAAGGCCGATTCACGTAGCCGTTCTGCTAAAGTATCATAATTGAATTTTGTTGTTGAAAAGATCTCCGGATCAGGCTTAAAAGTGACTGTAGTTCCACTGTTTTTCTTTGTTTTGCCTAATTTTTTGAGAGTTCCGACTGGTTGACCGCCATTTTCAAAATCTTCTTCGTACTCAACACCATCACGAACTGTATTGACAGTCAAGCTAGAAGATAGTGCGTTTACAACGGAAGCCCCAACACCGTGAAGACCACCCGATGTTTTATAGTCACCTTGACCAAATTTTCCCCCAGCATGTAACACTGTGAAAATAACTTCGACCGTTGGGATCCCCATGGCATGCATCCCAACTGGCATCCCGCGCCCGTAATCAACGACTGTGATCGAATCATCGGGATGGATCGTAACATCGATCTCTTTACCATAACCAGATAAGGCTTCATCAACTGCATTATCGACAATTTCATAAACTAAGTGATGCAATCCGCGACCATCAGTGGAACCAATATACATCCCCGGCCGTTTTCTAACTGCTTCTAAGCCCTTTAAGACTTGAATGGAGTCATCACCGTATTTTACTTTACTCATACATTCATTTCCTTTATCAAATTTAAAAGTCACGTTATCTATCTTACCGCATCCAAAGGATAACTATCAATATAAATTAATGTTATCTTGAACTTGGTAGATCTCAGATAAAGTGTCATCAGCAAAAACTTTGTACATTTCAGCAAAAGTCTTTGCTAGGTCTTGCTTTAGTAGATCACGTTCAGGTAACCAGAAGATCTCACCTTCACTTGATGATCTAAGGTCACCTGAAAATTTGGTTGCGCGATAAAGCAAAACTATGTAGCGGGTCTCATTGACAAAGAATTGCTTGATCCCACAAAGCTTGGGGTCTAATAAAGTCAGACCCGTTTCTTCAAAAAATTCCCGGATCATTGCTTGGTGAAATGATTCACCCGACTCAACATGTCCGCCTGGAAAAGTGATCCCCGGCCATTCCTTTTTACGGCGGTTTTCAACTAGCACTTGTTCGCCGTTGCGTAATAAACACATATTGGTGAGCTCGATCGTCTCGGTTCGTGCCATTAAATTCACTCCTTTATACAACGCTGAGAAACGCATTTAAACGCAGCGTTCACGTTCTACTTAATAGATTATCAATCTTAGCGCAAAATATCAAACGATATCTTTTACCGAACATATATTCTATATTATACACAAATATTAGCAAAATGGGGATACTTTTGGCTAAAAAAACTTTCAACTTCCGCTAATGTTAATTTGCGGAAGTTGGATTTTAGGTATAAAAAAGTGTGCTCAGCTGGCTGCCGCTAAGCACACTAACTATTATTGACGTTTATTTTTATAGATCATAAATTCCCCAATCGTCATAAAGACCACTAGCATCCCCAGTTCGAGTAATCATGAATTTTTTAAACTAAAGAGTTGCAAGGTTGCGGTGGCAAGTAACGAGCCACTTGTGTCGCCCAACATAAAGATGAACCCCATCAAACTCTCGGCCCTGGTCAAATGTTCTTCACCAATTTTTTGAACTAATGATGATGGTTGCAATTAATATGATGAGCAAGACGGTCAATAGCGGTCCGCGATAAACACAATTTAGTGTAGCCAAGATGAGGGATAGAAATTGCAGCATCATTAATTGCTCATAACTTAACTTTTCACCTTAAAAAAGAACCAATAATTAAGAAATGAAGATTTAAAGCTAATATACGGCTTTAAATGCAAGACCAAAGAAATCATCAGAAAACCCAATTATTTATCTTTGGAGCGATATATCACAATTTCTCTACCTATCATAAAGCTCACCAAAATCCCCAATTCAAGTAACCAGGTCAGCCTTAAACCAAAAAGTTGTAAGCAGATCGTTGCTTGTAAGGTACCAAATGGCGCAGCGAGTAACAAGATAAAATTATTGAGACTTTCGACCCGCGTCAAGTGTTCTTCGTCGATCTGTTGAATGAGATCTGTATAATATCTAGGGGCCATATAGCCACTCAAAAGCGTACCGATCAGCTTTAAGACTAAAACATTGACTAGCGAGAGTTCAAAAAAACAGCTGATCATAGCTAAGAAACTCGTTATGTTGATCAATATGATAATTTGGTCATACTTTATTTTTTCTAGCCAACTGATCCGCAAAAAGGACCCTAAAATCAGACCGATAAATGAAATGAATTGCCAAATAGCCAAGGTTTGCGCATAACTACCAAAGCGTAGCTCATTATTTGAGGCCATGGCTACGTTTAGCAATAACAGATAGCTAGCATAAATCATCTTACTTTCCGCTAACAGCCAAACTATTTTTAGCAAATGTCGCTCTTGCATATGCGTATATGCAAGTTTCATCTTTTTAAAAAAATCTTTGATCGAAAAATGTTCTTTGACTGTTCTTAAAGTTTTTACCGTATCATCGAACTTGATCTTTCGAATAAAAAATAATCCTAGGGCAAAAGTTAAGGCATTCAACAACGAAAGCGAAAAAAACTGACCAGGAAATAAAGTTAGCCATGCTGCTCCTAAGAATTGACCAAGAACTAAGCTCAAACTAAATAAAACAATATCTAAAGAAGAGATCGCACGCCGTTCACTGTGATCGATCCAAGTCTTCGAAAATGGAGCAAACATATTGCTGATATAGCCATCAATACTATCAGATGCCACATTAGAAAAAAGGATCAGCACAAATAAAGCTAGTGGCATTTGTACACGCAGCATCAAAAAAGCGATCACAAAATAGATCAAGACTTGAAACAAGTTAAGCCAAGCTGCTTTCTTAAGCCTTCGTGTTTCGCGGTCGGTCAGATATGCTAATATTGGATCAAAAAAACCAGGCAAATTTTCAAATAATTTAACAAGCGCGATCGCTAAAGTACTATATGTTTGTTTAGCAGCTAAAGTCAATAAAGCCAAGTTGT
>ERZ778504.1683-NODE-1683-length-14522-cov-4.264257_pt1 | contig 14522 bp, 9 predicted proteins | sample MGYA00510046_ERZ778504 | MGnify/ENA primary metagenome ERZ778504 (study PRJEB29527, sample SAMN07138964) | mouse gut metagenome | material: feces | host: mouse | place: China:Nanjing | collected 2016-01-25 ...
AAAAAATAAATTATCTTACGGCCTATAAGATTAGCCGAAAATATAAAGGTCAATTCGATTTGATTCATGCTAATTCATCACTTGCATTTTTCGGTTGCTATCTAAAACAAAGATTGCAGATTCCACTTGTTTGGCATTTGCGTGAATTTGGCGATGTAGATTATCCGTTATCATTTATAGGTGGAAATGAGTATTCTAAATGCTGTTATGAAAACGCGGATGCCTTAATAGCTATATCGAAAACTATTCAGAGCCATTATAGTAAAACCATAGCTCCTAATGGTAGGTATAGGTTAATCTATAATGGTGTGGATGAGGCAGTGATACCTTCAAAAAAAATGACAGACAAGTCGGAGAGACCTCTTAGATTATGTATTGTCGGAGGTGTGACGAAAGGTAAAAATCATCGTGATTTGATTGAGGCTGTTGCATTGATGCCGAAAGGAAGTGTCGAAGTTGATATTATAGGAAGTGGCGATGATACTTTACAGGAAGAATTGACGATATTGGCTGAAAAACTAGGAGTATCTGATATAATACGTTTTTGTGGCCAGGATAATGATATTTGTGCAAAATTGTCAAAATATGACGTAGGCCTTGTTACCAGCATCAATGAAGCTTTTGGGCGAATTATAATTGAATATATGCTTGCCGGATTGGTTGTAGTGGCCTCTAATGCAGGCGCATGTCCTGAATTGATTGATGATGGACTTAATGGATTATTATATGAATTAGGTAATCCGTCAAGTTTGGCAAATTGTCTTACACGTTTGGTGAATGATCATGAGTTGTTGGAAAGACTTGGTAAAGCCGGTCATGCCAAAGCAATGAGTCAATTTACAGCAAAAAATAATGCGACAGAAGTGTATAATTTATACAAAGAGTTGACATCCGATAAGTAAAAGAATATGCAGAAATATAGTTATGCGGCTCTTGCAGCACCAGGTGTTGATTTGGGCTTTGTCAGACTGTCAGGCCCCGGACTTGCCAACTGCCTTTTCATGGCTTGTCGTGCCTATCTTGATGCTAAGGATTTAGGGCTTGAGTTTGTAGACCCTACCTGGCGAAAAATTTCTATTGGCCCTTATTTACGTGGCGAACGAGATAAAAGGGCATATTCAGACCTATTCACTCATCGAGGAGTCAGCGGTTTAAAGAAAATGTGGCTTTTGGCGCGTATGAAAGTTGGTATGGCAAAAGATGTTCATGTCGTGCCTGATATTTCAGGTTACTTTATTCCGCTGTATGGTCGTCACAAAGAAGTCAAGGAGTATATCGATTCGATTACGATCCCTGAGACTATAAGTTTATTGCAAGGAGTCGATTTGTCTCATCATATTGCAGTCCATGTCCGACTTGGAGATTATAATCAATCTTTGCGCATTCCGTTGGAATGGTATGACGGTATAATCAATAAATTATTGGAGCTTGACCCAACATTGAAATTTGCGTTATTCTCTGATGGCACTGATGAAGAATTGGCACTATTATTACGTCATCCTGAGGTTGCACGTCATTTCTATGGTAACGCATTTGCCGATATGACAGCTATCTCAAAATGTCGTATGTTGATTGCTTCCGATTCTACATTTTCGGCATGGGGAGCTTATCTTGGTCAAATACCAATAATATTTAATCGTCGACATTTTCCTCCGGTGTATCCGGAAAATTCTATCACTGAAGTCATTGTGCCAAACGAGATAGACGCATATTCATTTACTATTGCAAAATTGGTTGATTAATGATACCATATTTTTTATTTCTTTTATTCCTACTTATTTTCTATTGTGGTAATAAGCCTATATGTATGCTTATTGTCATGATTGCATTTGCGGTATTACGTTATGATACAGGATGGGATTATGGCATGTATGAACATATTGTAAATACACCGTCATTTTGGGATAATGCAGATACAAGTCGTTTTTCACTTGTATGGAGAGGTCTTTTTGCATTATCAAATAAACTTAATGCCCCACATTTGGCTATAGCTGTCGCGAATGTGTTAACATATGTGGTTCTATATATTAGTTTATGTGTGTTGAAGCTCACAAAGACTCAAAAATTGCATGCGTTGTTGGTATATTGTCTTTGGAATGATTTCTATTTATCATCGTTCAGTACGATTAGGCAAGCATTGTCAATGACAATCGGTTTGTTAGTATTTGCATTTATACAGAGGAAAAAGTTGTTGATGAGCTTATTGTCGTGCCTAATAGCTGTACATGTCCATACGTCTGCTGTAATATTGATACTGCTATATCCAATATATTTTCTAAGAAGACAACTTAATTTTAAATGGCTGTGTATCTCAGTTATTTTAATCGGTGTTGTACTCGCATGTATTGAAAGTGTATTGACTTCATTGACAGATGTCGGATTAAATAAATATGAAATATATCTAAAATGGCAAGATAATTTTGGCGGTAAATTAATATATCTAAACGTTATGTTGGCCATATATTTTATGCTGGTTTTCTATAGAAATAAACATATTTCTGAGATGGAGAAACAGTGTTATTTTATGGTACTGAGTGGTATTTTCGGAGGGATTGCTATATATATATATGGAGGATCAATCGTGTTTGCGAGAATGCTTTCGTATTTTACAATATTTATGATTTTTATATTGTTCTCATCAATAAATATATTTAAAGAACGAGTAAAGATTAGATTTCTTTTGAATTGTGTATTGGTAATATTTTTCATTACTTATTTAGGGATTATATCAAAAGGGGGAGGAAATACATTGAGTCCGTATGTTCCATATAAATGTATATTATTAAAAAATAGCTGATATAAAATTTATCTCTCCTTTTTTAAAGTAGTACAATTTATACGGTAGGTATAATGATTCTGTATTCTATAATCATGAAAATTATCATTATAAAAATACGATGGAAATAAAACTAATTATTATATCTAATTTTTTGAATCCTCATCAATATCCGTTGTCTCAGGAGTTATATAAACTTACTGATGAAGGCTTTCGCTTTATTGAATTGGAAAAAATACCGAACACATTTGTAAAATCCGGATATCCTGAGTACGATAATGTTCCATGGCTTATAAGGGCATGGGAATCTGAATCAAACCAGAAAGAAGTCGAAGAATTAGTGATAAATACTCCTACGATGATTGCCGGTGGTTGTGCCGCAGTTGAAAAATATATAGGTAAGAGATTAAAACACAATAAACTGACACTGAAATATTCGGAAAGATGGTTAAAAAGGGGCATAATAAATGTTCTTTCTCCTAATATATTTCGTCCAATTATAAGTTATTGGCTCCATTTTCGCAATAAACCATATTATTTGCTGTGTGCCAGTGCTTTCACAAGCTCTGATTCAAGTAAGTTTGGGACCTTTAAAAACAAGGCATTTAAATGGGGCTATTTTCCGGCAACCGATGGTGTGAAAGATAATGAATCGAACTATTCGGTGTTTCATGATGGAACAGGAGTATTTAAAATAATGACAGTTTGCAGAATGCTGAATTGGAAAAGGCCCGAAATGATGATAGAGGCAGCGAAATATTTAAGGGATAATGATGTGAAATTCATTATGGATATGTATGGCTCTGGCGAAAGATTGAATCTTGTCAAGCAATTGATAGATAGGTACAATCTTAATAACAATGTTGTTTTGCATGGTAATATCCCGAATGAAAAGATCCATGAAGAAATGAAACATCACCATTGTCTTCTTTTCACATCTAATCAGCGAGAAGGATGGGGGGCTGTCGTCAATGAGGCTATGGCTAATGGCTGCGTAGTAGTAGGTGCATCAAAGATAGGGTCGATCCCATATCTCATAAAAGACGGAATGAATGGTGTGGTGTTTGAGGACGGTAATCAGGACGATTTAAATAAAAAGCTACATTATTGCGCGATACATATTACTGAATGTGAAAGTTTGGCAAAAGAAGCCCGTAATACAATTTCTACAGTATGGAGTCCCAACGAGGCTGCAAAAAGATTGCTTGTACTTGCTGATGCTTTGAATAACAAAAAAAAGACTCCATATAAAGATGGACCATGCTCATTGGCTCCACTATTATAGATTTCATATGCTAATAAACGTGTTTATAAGTAGATATCAGATATGCCCAAGTTACTCCAGATAAATGTGACCGCCAATCAAGGGTCTACCGGGAAGATAGCCGAGCAGGTTGGCCGGCTTGCTATCAGCCAAGGGTGGGATTCTTGGATTGCGTATGGTCGGGGATTGCCTCAGAGTCAGTCTCAACTGATAAGGATTGGCAATGACCTTGACATGCGCATACATGGGGTGCAGTCAAGGCTGCTGGACAACCATGGACTCGCATCAAAAGCGGTGACGAGGCATTTTATAGAGGAGGCAAGACGCATCAATCCCGATGTCATACATCTGCACAACATTCATGGTTATTATCTGAATTATCCGTTGCTCTTTGACTATCTTAAGGAGTGGGGAGGACCTGTGGTGTGGACTCTTCATGACTGTTGGCCCTTTACAGGCCATTGCGCTTACTTCATGATGAGTGGATGTGAGAAGTGGACTGAGGGGTGTCACAACTGTGAGAGCCTGCGGGCCTATCCGGCATCTTTGCTAAAGGATGGCTCGAGGAGAAACTATGAATTGAAAAAAAATATATTCACATCGTTGGGCGACAGACTCACACTTGTGCCTGTGTCACATTATGTGGGTGATTACATAGGTCGTTCATTTTTTGGCGATACGCGATGTGAAGTGATACACAATGGCATTGATATTGACGTTTTCAAGCCTTGTGCGCCAAAGGAGAAGCTTGTTCTTGGTGTTGCGAATGTATGGGAGCAGCGTAAGGGGTTATTTGACTTTTATAAATTGCGCGAGCTTTTGCCAAGGGAATACAAAATACTACTTGTCGGATTGACCAAAAAGCAGATTGCCGGATTGCCCGAGGGTATTGACGGACTGTCGAGAACTGAAAATCAGACGGAGCTTGCAAAACTGTATTCCAAGTCGGTCGCATTGGTTAATCCTACATATGAGGACAACTATCCGACAGTCAATCTTGAGGCCATAGCATGTGGCACTCCTGTGATAACTTATCGTACAGGGGGCTCTCCCGAATCAATAACTCCCGGCACAGGAGTTGTTATTGATCAGGGAGATGTCAGAGGTATTGCTGATGCCGTATTGCAGTTTGAACGGTCAGGCTTGCCATCGGTCGATGATTGTCGCGCTTATGCCGTGGCGCATTTCGACCAGCGAGATTGCTTTAAGGCCTATCTTGAAATGTATGATCGGTTGCGAATCCGATTATGTTAGAGTGAGTTTTTATTCCCGACTTCCAATAATTCAGCTATAGACGTTATACAGAATATTGTGTGTGGTATAGTGTGATATAGCTTTTTCTACAAATCTGACACTGTTATTTCTCACGACTAAAACATCAATTTATGAAAATATCTATCGTCACTGCTACTTACAATAGCGGTGAGTCTCTAAGGGATACTCTGGAGAGTGTCTTGTCTCAGACATATGATGATTATGAGCATATTATTGTTGACGGCGGTTCGACTGACAATACTTTGGACATACTCCGTGAGTATGAGCCTCGATATAACGGGCGGTTGAAGTGGCACTCCGAGCCCGACCGCGGCATATATGACGCGATGAACAAGGGCATCGCCCGCGCCACCGGCGAGCTGGTGGGGCTGCTCAATTCTGACGATTTCTACACCTCTGACGATGTATTGGCCTCTATCGCAGAAAATTATCAATCGGGAGGGGTAGATGCCGTGTATGGCGACGTGTGTTATGTCCATCCCCACGACCTCAAAAAGATGGTGCGCCGTTACAGTTCCGCATCGTTCAGCCGCTGGAAGATGCGCCTCGGCTTCATGCCTGCCCATCCGTCATTCTACTGTCGCAGAAGTGTGTATATGCGTCTCGGGATGTTTGACCTGCGCTTTAAGATTGCTGCCGATTTCGAGCAGTTGCTGAGGCTGATATTTGTCAATAATATCAAGACTAAGTATATCCCCAAGACTTTCGTCACAATGCGCACGGGCGGAGCGTCGACCTCGGGTCTGAGCAGCCACAAGCAGATATATCACGACCATATGATGGCCTATAAGGTCAACGGTGTGTATTCCAACTGTATGCTCGAGTCGATGCGATATATGTGTAAAATCTGCGAGCGCATCAGAGACAAAATCGCGCTCTGACCGATACATAGGGGGTGGAGATACATAAGGACAAAAGTCTCACAGGAAACAAAAGTTTTTTAAGTTATAGGGGTAAATAAATGATTGCCCTGACAGCTTAAAAAACTTTTGTTTCCTGTGAGACTTTTGTCCTTATGTATATCCACTCAGGGGGTTAAATCTTCCCGAGGGCGCGGGTCTCGCGGTCGCAGTCTTGCTGGAGGAGGGGGCGGAGCAGGGCGGCACGCTCGGGCGAAATCATGTTGAGGTCGATGTAACGGTCTTCCGCGTCGGTGTATTGTCGGGTGTCACTTACAGGCTCGGAGGTCTTGAACGAGGGAGAGGTCGTGGACGGGGTCGAGCCGTTGGAGCCGCTGTTGTCAAGGCCGGGAATGGGGCGGTCGATGGTGAGCGGTGCCTCCCCGCGGGCATGGGCCGCGGGGTTGAAGCGATAGAGCGGCCAATAGCCGGCCTCGACGGCGCGACGCTCCTCGATGATGGAGTGGCCGAGTCCCGGACGTATGCCGTGGTTGATACACGGACAGTAGGCTATGACTATGGCCGGGCCGGGATAGCGTTCGGCCTCGACGAGCGCGTCGATGGTCTGCTGATAGTTGGCTCCGAGAGCTACCGAAGCCACATAGACGTTGCCATAGGTCATCATCATGCGGCCGAGATTCTTTTTGGGGGTCGACTTGCCGTCGGCCGAATATTTGGCGACACATGAGCGCGGTGTGGCTTTGGAGGTCTGCCCGCCGGTGTTGGAGTAACACTCGGTGTCCAAGACGAGAATCTTGATCGGTTCGCCCGAGGCAAGCACATGGTCCAGTCCGCCGAAGTCGATGTCGTAGGCCCAGCCGTCGCCGCCTATGGCCCATACCGATTTTACGGCGAGCATGTCGGCACACTCGAGTAGCTCGGCATATTGCGGGGCGGCGTCGCGCACCGGACTGAGCATCGCCACGAGCTGAGAGGCTGTCGAGGCCGAAAGCTCGGGGTCGTCCTTGGCGTCATACCATGCCTGAAGCGGTGCCTTGAGATAGGGCATGGTCTTGTCGGAGTCAATCATGTCGCGCACCATCATCTCGACGCGTGCGCGCCGTTGCTTCATTGATACAAGCATGCCGAAACCATACTCGGCGTTGTCCTCGAAGAGCGAATTGCCCCACGCCGGCCCGCGGCCCGTGCGGTCGGTACAGTAGGCGTTGGAGGGATAGTTGGCACCCCATATGGAGCTGCATCCGGTGGCGTTGGCTATGAGCAACCGTGGCCCGAAGAGCTGGGTGAGTAGCTTGACGTAAGGGGTCTCGCCACATCCGGCACATGCGCCCGAGAACTCCAGACACGGTGTGCGCAACTGCGAGCCGTTGACTGTGGCCGCCGACAGCAGCGTGTCCTTGGGCGTGACATTGGCGCGGAGCCATTCGAGATGCTGACGCTCCGAGTCGGCCACCAGGCTGACGGGGGTCATGGTCAGGGCATGGCCCGGACAGATGAGCGAGCATGACGAGCAGCCGAGGCAGTCGTCGGTATAATTCTGTATCCTGAACTTGTAGCCCGACAGTGCGGGCGAGCCGTGAGCATCCTTGCATATGAGTCCGTCGGGCGCGGCTTCGGCTTCTGACTTGTCAAGCAGGAAGGGGCGTATGGCTGCGTGAGGACACACAAGACTGCATTCGGTGCACTCCACACATTTGTCGGCGTCCCATACGGGCACCCGCGTGGCTATGCGCCGGTGTTCATAGGCGGTGGTGCCCATCGGCATGGTGCCGTCGGGCGAGAAGGCCGAGACGGGAATGCTGTCGCCGTGTCCGTGGATGCACGGTGTGTGGATGTTGAGTATGAAATCCTTAAGCCGGGGGTCGGAGATGTGTGGGGTGGGGGATGGCTGCGAGTCGTCGGTCGTGGTCCACCCTTCGATGGCTGTGTAATCAATCTCCTGGAGTGCGTCGACAGCCATCTCTATGGCTTGCAGGTTGCGCTCCACCACTTCGCCCCCCTCGTGTATGTAGGTTGTCTTGATTTTTTCCTGAAGTTGAGGATAGGTGATGTTAAACGGGATTATTTCACTCAGATATAGCAGCACGGTCTCCATCGGCATGTTGATTCTCGGCAGCATGCCCACCTTTGCGGCTATGGCATCGGCGTCGATGTTGTAGAACCTCACATGTCTCTCAGCCATCTGCCGGCGCATGGCGAGAGGCAGACGGGTGGTCATCTGCTCGGGAGTCCATGGCGAGTTGAGCACAAACACTCCCCCGTCGCGTATATTGTCGAGCATGGAGAAACGGTGTACGTATGACGCCTTGTGACACCCCACATAGTCGGCGTCCTTGATGCTGTAGGCCGAGGTGACCGGTGAGTGACCGATGCGCAGTTGAGATATGGTGTAGCCGCCCGATTTCTTGGCCGAGTAGCTGAAATAGGCCTGGGCATATACGCCGGGAGTATTTCCGAGTATGGCGGCTACCTGCTTGGTGCCACCCACGGTGCCGTCGTTGCCTATGCCGTAGAGTATTGCCTGATAAGTGCCGGCAGTTGTCGATGTGTCGATGCTTTCGGACACGTCGAGCGACAGATGGGTCACATCGTCATTGATGCCTACGGTGAATGTCTCTTTGGGCGTCGGCCGGGCCATTTCGTCAAATATGGCTTTTACCATCGAGGGGTCAAATTCTTTGCTCGACAGGCCGTAGCGTCCGCCGATGACTTTTGGCTGCACTCCTTGCGGGGCATATCCGTAGAGGGCCGACTTCACGTCCTCGCATAATGGCTCGTGCTGCGCGCCCGGCTCTTTGGTGCGGTCCATGACGGCGACTGTCCTGACTGTCGGAGGTAGTGCTGTACGCAAGGCCTCGGTGGGGAAAGGCCTGTAGAGTCTCACCTTTATAACGCCTGTCTTGTAGCCCCGTTCATTGTTGAGATAATCGACTGTTTCGCTTACCACATCGGCTCCCGACCCCATGATTACAACCACTCTGTCGGCATCGGGCGCGCCGTGATAGTCCACGAGATGATAATGACGGCCTGTGGCATTGCCTACACGGTCCATCGCAGCCTGGACGATGGCCGGAAAAGCGTCATAAAGCCTGTTGGCCGCCTCGCGGTTCTGAAAATACACGTCGGGATTCTGGGCCGAGCCGCGCAGGTCGGGATGCTCCGGATTCATGCCTCGACGGCGGAAACTCTTGACTTTATCCCAGTTGACCAGCGGGCGCATGGTGTCATAGTCAATCACCGAGATAGTATTCATCTCGGACGATGTGCGCCATCCGTCAAAAAAGTGCAGCACCGGGAGCGAACCGTCGATGGCAGCGAGGTGTGCCACGAGCGCAAGGTCCATGGTCTCCTGCACCGAGGCTGAGGCAAGCATAGCAAATCCGGTGGCACGGCATGCCATCACATCCTGATGGTCTCCGAAAATCGACAGCGCGTGGGTGGCAAGCGAGCGACACCCCACATGAAACACTGCGGGCAGCAGTTCTCCGGCTATCTTATACATGTTAGGCACCATCAGCATCAGTCCTTGCGAGGCGGTAAAGGTCGTGGCCAGAGCACCGGCCGCCAGTGCGCCGTGGACTGCACCGGCCGCTCCGAGCTCACTCTCCATCTCCCTTACTTCCAGAGCCTGCCCCATGAGGTTGCGACGTCCGGCCATGCCCCACTTCTGGGCTGTCTCGCCCATCGAGGCGACCGGAGTGATGGGATAAATTGTCGCAACGTCGCTCAGCGCGTAGGCCACGTGTGCCGCCGCGGTGCATCCGTCAAGTATCTCTTTTTTCATAATGTCGAATGTGTAATTTTGTTGAAGATGAAATGTGGAATGTTGAAATGGACACGGCTGCTATCCAACGGCCAATCCATTCAACATTCCACAATCTATGAAATCTATGTCGGTAATCAGAATCCGCCGCCCACACACAGGTCGGTTATCCACAACCACAACGGGCAGAATCCGATAAACAATATTACTGAAAGCGTCAGTGAAGAGGTGCCGGTAGCGACATAGGTGTCGTACTCGTCGGCGATGATAATACCCGAGAATGCGGGAGGAAGCGCACCGGCTACAACGAGCATCTTGAGGTTGGTCGGATCCATGTGGAATACGAGACCGAGTATGAGAAGCACGGCCGGCATCATGACCATCTTGAGTATAGAACCGAGCACTGCCTGCCAGTTGATCTGAACCTTGATTGACGACAGTGTTATACCCGCCGAGAATACGGCCATTGAGGCGTTGGCTCCTTTTATAAGGTCAAATGACGGACTTGCCCAGGCCGGCCAGGGTATGCCGACGAGCACCCATATCACAGCGAGAATAGGAGCCCAGGCTACCGGCTGTTCGAGAGCGTGTAGCACAGGTATCCACGCGCTCTGCTTCTTGGTCGAGCCGGGCTGCTGCTTTTCGAGCGATGCGTTCATGAGCGACAGACCTACAGGGATGCCGACGGCATTGACCACGATGCTGACAATCGCAACCACGAGAGCCACCGAAGGTGTAGTGCCGAAGATAGGTTCCAGAACGGCAAATCCGAGGAAGCCGATTGTAGGCGAGCCGCTGATAAGGGCCGAAATGGCTGCATCGGCACCCGTGTTTTTCTTAAACATTTTGAATACATAGTACACGACCATAAAGCAGGCCATGATACCGAACAGTGAGATGAGCGACAGTTTGATGTCGCGTGCCAGCATCTCGCGTGTCGACTGCACGATGGAGACGAACAGTGCGGCAGGAAGTGCATAGTCAAGCACTACCTTGTTGAATTTTTTCGAGTCATCGCCCGTAAAAATTCCCTTCTTTCCCGAGATGTAGCCTGCAAGCATGACTACGATGATAGGAACGATTGCATATAGAATAATGTGTTCCATAATGTAGGGGGTGATAAAAAATGAATAGATGGAGAGAATAGGAGAGGGGGCGAGAGAGACTGACGTCTGCGATTATTGAGAAGATGGCGTCGGTCAAAGAGAGTTCTCGCCCCCTTGTAGTAAGGGCCTATACTGTGATGTCCTGGAGCGGAGCCGGGTTGAGATATCCGATGTGGCCGGATTCCTTGCCCGAATCGGCTGCAAGCTGCACATCAATCAGACTCGGCTTCTTGCTTGCGATACTCTCGTTGAGGGCCTGGGTGAGCTGTTCGGGGGTGGTGACATAATAGGTCTTGGCTCCGAAAGCCTCACCGAGTTTGTCATAGCGGGCATGTATGTCAAGAGTTGTCGGTGCCGGGTCGGATGTCTTGTCGAGAGGCACACCGATACCGTTATATATACCGCCGTTGTTGAGTATGACCACTGTTACCGGCAGATTGAAGCGACATATTGTCGAGAAGTCCATTCCCGAGAATCCGAAAGCCGAGTCGCCCTCGACGGCTACCACCTGCTTGCCGGTTGCGACTGCAGCTCCGATGGCCGAACCGATGCCCATACCCATGATGGCCCATGTGGCACAGTCTACTCGGTGACGCGGCAGCGACATGTCTACAGCATCGCGGGTGTCGTCAAGCGTGTTTGCACCCTCGTTGACAAGAATAATGTCGGGATTGCTTTCAAGTATAGGCTTGATGGCTCCGATGGCGGTCCAGTGATCCATTGGCGAGGCATCCTTGTTGGCTTGGAGCCGCGCGCTGAACTTGGCGTTTTTCTCTTTGGTTTCGGCCTGTAGCGAAGTGAGCCATGCAGGATCGGTGCTCATAGTCTTGCCCTCGAGTTTGGCAAGGATTGCATCGAGTGCGAGCCCCATGTCGCCGACCACAGGTGCGGCGATAGGCACGTTCACATCGATTTCCTGGGGTTCTACATCAAGCTGTATGAACTTTATGGCCGGATTCCATTTACCCTTGCCGAACGATAGCATCCAGTTGAGGCGTGCTCCGATTACCATCACCACATCTGCCTCTTTCATGATAGTCGAGCGGCATGACAGCGCGCTCAGCGGTCCGGCGTCAGGCATAAGACCCTTGGCCATGGACATTGGCAGATAGGGAATGTTATACTTCTCGACAAGAGTCTTGATTTTGTCATCTACCTGAGCATATGCCGCACCCTTGCCGAGCAGAATGGCCGGACGCTTGGCTGAAGACAGTATCTCGACGGCACGGTCGACCGACTGTTGGTTGGGAGCTACTGGCGAATAGACGTCGACAGGCTGATAAAGCAGCTTCTCGGCATCCTCACGGTTCATTATCTGGCCGAGAGCGGGGGTGGTCATGTCGATATATACGCCACCGGGGCGGCCCGATACTGCCGCTCTGTATGCACGGGCTACGGCTGAGGGGATATCCTCGGCCTTGCTGCAGCGAAATACGGCTTTGACCACCGGCTTGGCTGTATTGAACTGGTCAAGCTGTTCGTAGGTGCCCATGTTCATGTCGACCATCGTCGGATCTGACGCGCCTGAAATCTGAATCATAGGGTAACAGTTGACCGTGGCGTTGGCTGTGGCTGTAAGTCCGTTCATGAATCCGAGCGATGACACTGTCATGAGCACACCGGGTTTCTTTGTGAGAAATCCTTCGGTAGCTGCGGCCATGCCGGCCTGTTGTTCGTGACGAAATCCGACAAAACGTATGCCTTGGCCCTGTATGAGATAGGCGGCCTCGGTGATAGGAATACCCACGAGTCCATACACATTTTCTATGCCTACATTCTTGAGTGCGCGTGCCAGCACATACATACCGGTCACTTGATCAGGATAGTGGGGAGCCTGAGCGGCAGGAGCCGGGGTGGTATTGGGTGTTGCCATTGTAATCTGATTTTGGATGAATATGATGTTTAATGATAAAAAGAGAGGACAACCGTCAATCCCGGTCTCGGACAGCGAGACAATTGACTGATTGTCCCCTCTATAAAGTCAGGTGGTTTTGAAGCCTAAACTTTGTTACGTTGATATAAGCGGTTTGACCTATTTGGCTACAGGGGCGGTAGTGCCGTTCTTGGCAAATTCGGCTATTTGTTCGTCAGTATATCCGTAAGCCTTGAGCACTTCGGTAGTGTTGCCGCCAAGCTCGGGGCACGGACCGTAGACCGGCTGGTAGTTGCTCATTGTGAAAGGCACTCCGACAGTGACAAATTCGCCGATTTTGCCACCCTGGTTGATTTTTACCAACGTGTTGCCGTCATAGAGCGACTCGTCCGACATCAGCTCCTTGGTAGAGAGCACCGGACCGACAGGCACACCATACTTGCCGAGAAGTTCGGTGACCTCAAATTTTGTCTTGTCAGCCGTCCATGCGCCTATACGCTGATATATCTCATCCTTGTGCTTGTCGCGGGCATCGGCCGTGTTGAAATCAGGATTGGTGAGCCAGTCCTCAAATCCGAATGCCTGACATGCCAGCTCAAAGTCCTTGGCCCCGCGCTGGAGGATGATGTAGACATAATTGTTTGCATCAATGGCTGAGTCCAGATCGCCGGCCGGCTTGCACTTGTAGGTCCAACCGAGCACGCCGCCGCCCTCGATGTTGCCCGAACGAGGCACACAATCACCGAATTTGCCGTTGGGATACTGCGGGAACTGGGTGAGATATCCGATTTTATCAAGAGTAAGCTGGTCACGTGTCTTGATACGACACAGGTTAAGGCAAGCGTTGTGCATGGACTGATATACATAACAACCCTCGCCGGTCTTTTCACGCTGCACAAGTGCGGCGAGTATACCTATGGTAAGATGCATGCCGGTGTTGGAGTCGCCGAGCGCGGCACCGCTCTGGGTCGGCACATTGTATTCACCGTCATACCAGCCTGTGGTCGATGCTGCCGCCGCAGTCACCTGGGCTATAGGCTCATAGGCCTTGAGGTCTTTGTATTTGGATGACTGCGGGAAACCCTTGATGGTGCCGTATATACACTTAGGGTTAAGTTTGTGTACAGTCTCCCAGTCAAAGCCGAGTTTATCCATGGCTCCGGGGTGTAGGTTTTCGATAAAAATGTCGGCCGACTGGATAAGTTTGGTCAGAATAGCCTTGCCGTCGGGAGTTTTTGCATCAAGTGCAAGAGACTTTTTGTCGGAATTGAGCTGCAGGAAGTAATAGCTCGGACAATTAGGGTCAAATTGCAGCTCCTTACGTGTGGCATCACCCACGCCCGGGCGTTCAATCTTTATCACATCGGCACCGAGCCATGCGAGTAATTGTGTACAAGAAGGTCCAGACTGGACTTCGGTGAAATCAATCACTTTGATTCCTTGGAGAGGTGCATTGTTCATAATAGTAACAAGTTTTTTTAAGTTTCCTGCATGCGGGAGAGCAGGAGAGATATGTTTTTGAATTGATGATACAATCTTATCGTCTGTCGAAACGGGCAGTCTCGTCCGATTTCTAATGATAGAACAATATGCATGCGAAAAAGT
>ERZ778504.1684-NODE-1684-length-14507-cov-4.597080_pt1 | contig 14507 bp, 1 predicted proteins | sample MGYA00510046_ERZ778504 | MGnify/ENA primary metagenome ERZ778504 (study PRJEB29527, sample SAMN07138964) | mouse gut metagenome | material: feces | host: mouse | place: China:Nanjing | collected 2016-01-25 ...
AGAGGTCAGATAGTTATAAATACTTTTTAGTAAAATATAGATTTCTGCAAATCTATGGGATTCAATCTTGATTATTGTAAGTTAATCAATAATGGTCTTGAGATTGTATTTGTTTAATTCTCATGTCTTTATATCTATTTTGCTTTTTCTTGTAGTAGCATTTTGTAAAGAAATATTTTTACAGAAACCTATATTTTTTTATAAAAATGTGAAAATAAACAGATTATTTTTTACTTTTGGCGGTACTTATGGCGGTAAGTATGTAGTGTAAGCTACATTATATACAGAATGTTGATTTATTCTCGAATGAAAACCTAGGAAATTTTCGAATCGGAAGAATAGATACAACAGGCTCTTCGTAAATAGTACGTGGACTGTTTATTTGTTTTCCGATTGGGTTTTCCTAGGACCTTCATTCAGACAAAGACAGTGTCACGTACTTTTTTTTATACGTGTGTGTTGGTCTGCGGGTTTAAATCTTTTCTGGTTGTTTTTAAGTGAATGAAAATGTCTGTCGCTGTGCCATAAGTGGACAGAAGGGAAGTTGTGTAGCTTTAATTTGCCGTGTCACGAATTATAGCTATAAATTAATTGAGTTCAGTTTTGGATTACCCTTTGTCGGAATGATAAAGGGCAGTAGTTTTTTCAGAATTGAATGTTTATTCGTTAAAATATATCATCATGAAGACAAAGAGGTCTGATGTAATTTGTGTTACAAAACAGAAACGGAAGTTTTGTCGTGTAAGAGAATTATTGTTGCTTGTTGTTATTTTTTTTGTGGGTTATGCGGAGGTTTCGGCCAATAATATTCGTATCAACGGTAAGCCGAAAGTGACGGGGTTCATCGGGAGCGATACGGCTGTAGTTGAATTGAATCTTTCCTGGGACAATTCGTGGCGGGATGATTTCAACTGGGATGCTGCCTGGATATTTCTGAAATACAAAAAGCGGGGAGCGGCTTCCGAGTGGCATCATGGCTATTTGCTGCGCGAAGGGCATGAAGCTGTGGCTTTAGGCGGGAATGAAGGCGGCGGTTATACGTTTATGTTCGGGGAAGTGGGTTCGGGAGCGAATGCTAAGGTTACGGGGGTGTATCTGATGCGGGACTTGATTTCCGAGGGGAAGGTGAATGTCCGTCTGCGCCTCAAATGGGTTATAAATGCTAATCCGCAGAATCCGTTAAAAATTTCCGATTTCGGCGATCACTTGAATAATATATATGTTGCTGTGCATGCTATTGAGATGGTATATGTGCCTTATGGTGCGTATTATTTAGGTGATCTTTATTCTCATGGCAGTTTGCAGAATAGGGTGATAGGTTCACCTCTTCCAGCTCTTTATGATATAATAGATAACAATTCCGGTTTTGAATACAGCATTAAGAATCCGATAGCAAATGGTAGTGTTGCAAATATTGCAGACCGGAATCCTGCTGCAGCCTATCCTAACAGTACACTTTATTTTAATGCAGTTGGCGGTGGTTGGGTGCAGATAGATTTTAAAACTCCTAAAACCATTCGTTATTTTGGCGTTTCAGCTGCGTCGAATTATTGTTCGGGTAGTCAAGATTGCCGTCCTAAGGGGAATTGGTATTTGACGGGTTCTAACGATTCTTTGACATGGACGCGCTTATATACTGGTATCAATACAGATTGGAAAGGAACAAGTGTTGCTTATCCTGTACAGAACACTTTGAAAGTGACGTATCCGGGAAGTTACCGTTATTACCGTATAGAAATGTCAGGGGCAGTACGTACGGATGACGGTATTGTAATACAAAGTATTGCAATGACAGAAAAAGACTTGGAATCTTGTATGATAGACCGGGAGGACGCTTTGTCATTAGCAACAATCGGAACTGCGTGGACGGGGAGTGTTGGGGCTAATTATCCGAAAGGGTATGCGGGGTTTTATGTGATGAAGTATGAGACGAGCCAAGAGGAGTATGTGGAGTTTTTGAATTCTTTGACGCTGGTGCAGCAAAAGGCTCATGTGGCAAATAATAATTTTGAGCAGATGAAGCGGGGGGATTATGTTTTCGGGGATTTGAAGATACCGAATTGTCGTAATGGTATTGTATTTATAGAGCAAAAAGGGAAAGGTGGTCCTGCCGTTTTCGGAAATAACCTGAATCAAGGGAATGAATTCTTTTCTGTGGATGATGGACAGACGCTGGCTTGTAATTATATGAGTCCTTACGATATGCTGGCCTATTGTGATTGGAGTGGTTTGCGTCCGATGAGTGAGTTGGAATATGAAAAGGCCTGTCGTCGTCCTTATCCACAGTTACCGGATAAAGGGGAATACGCTTGGAATGCAGGGAACGGTGTTAATTCGTTGTTGTCGGAAAATGATTTGATTTACAGGGGTTCGGAAACGGAACAGGCTTCCCGGAAACATACAAATGTAAATAGTGGCGGGTATTTGAATGGTCCGGTGCGTTGTGGTATGTTCGGGACGGCACAGACGAATCAGTCGCAGTCAGGGGCTACGTATTGGGGGGTAATGGACATGAGCGGTAATTTGTGGGAGATGTGTTACAATGTAACAGCGAACGGAGCGAAATTTATTAGTAATAACTTCGATTATTCACACGGGAACGGAGAGTTGAATGCTGCCGGGGCGACGGACATTGCAGCTGCTTACTGGCCCTCCGTGATTGGTGCGATTGGGGTCCGGGGAGGAAGTTTTAGTAGTGCAGACAGTTTGTTGCGTACGTCCGATCGGACCTTTGCAGCAGGAGATTATTTTATGGCAATGACGCAACGGGACAGTACTGTTGGTTTCCGCGGGGTTCGGGGGGTATTGAATACGACCGGTTTTGACGGGGGAGGAATTATTTTGCCGAATGGTACGAATACAGATACGACTTGTGTCGGCTCGGAGGTTGAATTGACGGGTGTTTTGCCCAATAATAGCATTGGGAAACTCTCTTACGTATGGTATGTAAGTGAAGATAACGGCACTTCGTGGAAATTGATAGAAGGAGCGTCAAGTGCAAGTTTGAAATATTCTGATTTTGTAAATACAAACACGACAGCTACATACAGGCTATATAAATTTAGACGTAAAGTTACATGTGCTGTGGGAGAAGCAGAAACACAGGCTAGTGTTTACGTAGCGCCTCTTCCCTGGACGGTTAATTTGGATATTTATACGAATGTTTATCCCTCTTTTACGGTTACGTCTACGTGGGCTAATATGCCGCAAGCGCATTGGAAACTGGATCATGCTCCGGCAGGAATCTCGATTGCTGATAAAGGAGTAATGTCAGGGTTAACGGAAAATTCCGTTTTTTGGGCGGAAGTGGCAGTTTCAGCGGATAAGTGTCCGGGCGTTAATTATGATAAGAAGATTATAGTTCGTAGAGACTTTACGGGAGTTGGAAGTGGAAGTATTGCTTTGGAGGCGGGTAAATATGTGATGGAGTGTTGGGGAGCACAAGGTGGGCGTAGTCGCGCCAATGGAAGGTTATCTGGTCAAGGGGGTGCCGGTGGGTATAGTTATGGAGAGATACATTTAATGTCTCCTGTGGTATTTTATACAAATGTGGGAGGAATAGGAGGAAATGGCGCTTCTTATTGTAAAAGGTGTGGTGGAGGAGCAGGAGGTTGGAATGGCGGCGGTGTTGGTGGAGGAGATGATACGGATGATGCAGGAGGTGGTGGTGGTGGAGCCAGTGATATTCGTTTGGTGAATGGTGATCTTTATTCCAGAATCATGGTAGCTGGCGGTGGTGGCGGTGGTCAATGGAGTTCAACTGGTTTTGCTGGTGGTGGTTTGACAGGAGGTGGTTCAAAGGCTACCCAAACTTCCGGAAATGCTTTTGGTGTTGGTGGTAAAGGTGCATATGGAGGAAATAATGCTTCTGGCGGCGGTGGCGGCGGAGGTGGTTATTATGGCGCGGCTTCAAATGGTAGAGGAGTTGGATGTGGTGGATCTGGGTTTATTTCAGGTATGTTGGGGTGTAATGCAATCGCTGGGAATGGAGATCTGACAGCAACAGGGCAACCGAATCATTATAGTGGTTTTATTTTTCAGAATGCTATTATGAAGAATGGGATACGTACAGGAAATGGTTTGGTACGAATCAGTCCGGTCGTTCCATAGGGAGAAACGGGATTGCATTTGAAAATCCGGGTTGTTGCAAGGTGCTGGAAAGCAAGATTGTAGCAAAATTTGTTCCTGCAAGATTGCGCCGGATGAAATGATAGGACGGATGATATGTCGCGGATAGCGATAAGTAATATATAAGGAATATAAAAATGTCAAGGATTTTATTCTTCGTATTGATATTTCCGCTTTTTACCTGGATGTCTGTTCAGGCACAAACGGATTCGTGGGTGCACAAGAATCGAAAATACAAGGGCGGCACGCAGCAGGACGGGTATGTGATGGAGGGCCACGATTTTTTTATTGAAAAAGTTGTGAGGCCTGAGATTGTGTGCGAGGGGACGGATGCCGTGTTGACGGTGGAGTATGACGGGACGTTTGCTTACCGGTATGAGTGGTATAAATACGGGGTGAATAATCCTTTGAGTACGAATGATACCTTGACGTTGAGTAGTGTGACGACGGCGAGCCGGGGAAAATACTATTGTTCGGTGATTGATATCCGGACGGGACAGGTCAAGCGTTCGGATACGGTGGAGTTGAAGGTGAAGAAGCGGCCGACCATCGTGACGAATCCGAAAGACAGCCTGTTGATGTGTTGGGGCGATACCATTGCGTTAAATGCGACAGGGAGTGAGGCAGATAAAGAATCGGGGGATACGTACAGTTATTCGTGGACGGGAGCTTCCATTGTGACGCCTTCCAACCAAGCGGTGATAAGCGTTGGACCGCGGAATTCCGGAAAGTATGTCGTGACGGTGGACAATGACGGATGCTCGGCGACGGGTGAGGTGTGGATTGAGGTGTACCGTCCTGTGGTGGATTTGCCGGATTATGTGTATATATCGGAGGGGAATACGCTGGAGTTGAATGCGGATGTTCCGGCGGGGTCGCGTCTGGTTTGGGAGGCCGAGGGGAATGTGTTTGAAGATATTAACCCGTTCCGCTATCCGAATATTCGCAATTCGATGGAGGTGAAGGTGAAGATGCTGAATGAGGGGTGTGAGGCGGAGGACAATTGCAAGGTGTATGTGAAGCGCGGACGGGGATACAAGGGTGGTATGCAGGACGGGTATGTGATGGGCTGTATTGAGCCGACTATTTTGTTGCAGGACAGGAGTGTGGCCAGTTGTGAGTCGGATACGGCAGAGTTGAACATTGTTGCAGAAGGAAGTACGTTGCGCTACATTTGGCAGAAATACAATACGACGACTAAAATGTTTGAGGATTTCGTACCTCCTGCCGGGAGCAGCGTGGAAGGTTTGGGATCACATAATCTGAAATTTACACCTTTGACCTTGGATGATAACGGGATGTATATGTGTAAGTTGCAGAACGAGTGCGGCGTGGTGTTGAGCGACACGTTTTATCTGAGTGTGGGCGGGCGTCCCGTTTTCCAATCGCGTTTGAACAAGGAATGGGGGAAATGTGCCAATTCGATGGACAGTACCCATTTGAACGTAGCTGTTGTGGATCCGTTGGGTGGGGAACTGAAATATGCCTGGTACAAGGTAGATACGATGTTTCATCCAGCTCGTTATACACTTTTGGCTGATACGCATACTTACAATAAGCCTTATCTGAAATTGTTGCTGAACCAGAAGGAGAAGGAGGGGGTATATCTGGTGAGTGCGAGCAATGAATGCGGGGATGCGCGTGATAGTGTGTTTGTTCCGGTTAATACTCCCATCCGTATAACCTATCTGAATGTGGAGAAACCCGGCAATATTATTACTGGATGTGTGGAGCATAGTGCGGAATTTTATATCGAAACGCAGGGAGGTGGGAATGAACATTATTATTTGAAAAAAATTACCAAACTCCATTCTCAGTTTCCTTTGAAGTATGATGCTCAGTTTGTAGCAGGTGGTTCAAGGAAGGTGGCTCTGAATAATCTGAAAAAATCGGATGAAGGTTGGTATGTATGGGAAGTGGCAAATGAATGTGGAAAAGATACCAGTGATATTATTAGTTTACGAATAGACGAACCACCTGTGATTACAAGTATTTCGGACAGTTTAGTAAGTTTGTGTGAAGGGGAGGGTACGGTATTGAAGTGTGAGGGTACGTCTCCTTTTACGAATTTGACATATGAGTGGTATAAAAATGGTATTTCAACCGGAAGAAAGGGGACGACTTATGCTATCAACCGGGCTACGGAGGCGGATGCTGGCAATTATACCTGCTGGCTGACGAACAGTTGTCCGGCGGTAGAGAGCCCGGTGATTCGGGTGGAGGTGAAGAAGTATCCGGTGGTGCTGACGCGGCCTTATTTTCGGAGTAGTTATTGTGAGGGGGATTCGGTTCAAGTGGAAGTGAAGGTGTCGAATGCGGTTCCGGTTGATAGTATACGCTGGTTTCACGGGAATATTCCGGTTGTAGATATACCTGGTAGGGTTTGGGGAAGTTCGACAACAGTGTTGCATATAGATACGATCCTGGAAGCGGATAAAGGGGAGTATCGGTTAGTGGCTTATAATGAGTGTGGAGAGACGAAAAGTGCGGTCGGTATGCTGGTTGTAGATCTTCCTGCCCGTTTTGTAAAGGATATGAGCGGTTACACGGATTTGGTGTTATGTGTAGGGGATCGGCAGGCATTGTCAGTGGCGGCTACGGGTACGAAACCGATACGTTACAGGTGGACGCATGATCGTAAGGTCGTGGCTGACGGCTATGAGAGTACTATTTATTTGGATAATGTGTCGGTGGATACATCGGGGATTTATTGTTGTGAGGTTCAAAACCGGTGTGATGGAGATGTTACGTGTGCTACCATTATGGTGACTCATCCCGATACGTTCCGTTTTGAGTTGAATTCAGCAAGGAATACCCTTTGTGCTTCAGAGTCGGAGGGGTTGACGGCTGTATTGAAGGGCTCGGATACAACAACGACTTACCTGTTGTATAAAAAGCCGGGGCAGTTGGTGGCCAGTATTTACGGCGGAGACATCCGTCCCAAGGGCGGTTTCATTGAGTTTGTGAATTTGAGAGGAGGTATTTATTATGTGGATGCAGTGCAGAATGGTTGTACTTACCGTATGCCAGGTGAAGTGGAGATTATCGAGAATCCGGATCCGCTGAAGTATGTGTTGTTTATTTCCAAGCATTTTTGTAAGGGGCTCCATCAGGCGGAGGTGAGCCTGAAAGGGAGTGAGAACGACCTGATGATGGAGTACCAGTTGCAGAAATGGAACGGTACGCTGTGGGTGCCTTATTTGAATAAGATCCGGGGTACCGGGGATACGTTGACGTGGTCGGGGATTCCGGCGGGGACGTATAAGGTGACAGCCACGAACGGCGTGACTGGGTGCCAATTGGATATGACGGGTATTGTGGAGGTGCTTGAACGCGATTTGCCCGGGGCGTATGCGTTGACGGCGCAGGACAATGACAGTGTGTATTGTGCTAACGCGAATCCAGATGTGGTTTTGACTTTGCGGGGTTCAGAGCCCATGACGAAATATACTTTGTTGAAGAGTGACGGTACGGTTTACCGGGCAGGTGTAGCCGATACGGTGTGGCGGAATGTGGAGGCTGGTGTCTATTTTGTGCGGGCGGAGAATCAATGGGGCTGTACGCGGGATATGGGGGCGCAGAGCGTGATAACCCAGCAACCGCCTTACCAGACTTCGATTACGGGAGGTTTTGTGTATTGCCGTGATCAGAAGGATTCCGCTACGATTGAGATTCCGGTGACCCAGCAGGGGGTGTTATATAAGGTGTTCCGAGAAAGCCCGAAAGAGGTGTATGCCGATACGATGGGCACGGGGGCGCATGTTGTGTTGAAAGTGCCGATGGAGGAGAAACGCTATTATGTGCTGGCTCAGGATACGACACCAGAGCGTTGTAGTATTTATCTTTTGGATACGGTGGAGTTCCGGATGAGCCGTTTGCTGGTAGCTGGAAATCCGGGAGAGGTATATATCCCGAACGGGACGTCTACCCAGTTGCATACGGTGGTGACGGGAGCAGAGGGGCATGTATCGTATAAATGGGAACCTGCCGGGAAGTTGGCAGCGGGTGAAGATACTGTTGCGCATCCCCATACTGTGACGCTGACTACCCGGGAGGATTACCGGGTGGTGGTGAAGGACCAGAGCGGTTGTATTGCCGATACCTTGGTGAGTGTGATTATGAAGGACGGCAAGTTGGCGATAGATATCCGCGAACCGGACCGGGTGACTACGGTTGATACGGTTCACGTGTGTGTCGACCAGGAAATCAGTTTGTATGCTTGGGTGAATGGCGGTACGGGTGTGTATTCATACAGATGGTGGGATGAATTGAAGGATACGGTTTCGGCGCAGCAATTGCTGACAGGGTATTCGCGCACGGCTGACGGCTGGTTGCATCTGGACGTGAAGAGCGGGGATATTACGGAGACTGACAGTGTGTGGGTGAAGGTTTATGATAATCCCACGCAGTTTGCTATCGTGGATACGGGGTTGGTGTGTGTGCAAACGGGCAGTACGTATCAGATTGAATTGACCGGGGGAGAGCCGGGTGTGGATTATATTCTTTCTTACAGCAGCAACGGTAGCGTGTTTACGGATATAGACACGATCCAGCGTGCTTCGGCTTCGCGGGTTGTTTTCTCTTTGGCTAATGCTGCCGGTCGGGAGGGGTATTATCGTGTCCGGGCGAAGTTGTCGCATGTGAATTTGGTATGTTGGATTGACATGGAGGGAGAGGTGAATATCCGGAAGGCTCCTACAATTTTTATCGTGTCCCAAGATCAGGAGTATTGTGAAGGGGAGTTGGCCCAGGATTCCGTGTGGTTGTCCGGCAGCGAGAAGGGGATTATGTATAACCTGTACCGTTTGCCGGCAGCGTTTGTGCAGGGGAATGTTGCAGGAAGCGGCGATTCGTTGCTGTTTGCGGGTGATTACGGTACGGGTGAGTATTATGTGACGGCCAGGAAGGGCGTGTGTGAGGTGAGTATGCGTGATACGGTGAAGATTGAGCGTCGTCCGTTGCCGGCAGCGGTGAATATGTTGGATAAGGATGGTCATTGTAATGGCGGCTGTCCCGAAAAGATCCGCATTGCGCGGGCGGTTGCAGGCGTGGATTATGTGTTGATGCGTATCCGGAGCGGCGTGCCGCAGGTGTTGGAGACAATCAACGGAATCGATACGATAGCTTTCGGTACGTATTGTGATCCGGGCGAGTATTATGTGGTGAGCCGTGACCAGGTGACGGGATGTGAGCGGGAGAATACCGACCGTTTGCGTTTGTCCGGAACTTTGACGGATAGGGATGTGACGCCGGAAGTTTTTTATTGTGATTCAGAGTCGGGATACAAAGGGGTGTTGAAGGTGTTGAATCCGCAGGACGGTGTGGAATATAAGTTGTATACGGAGTGGGACAATTTGGCTGGCGTGTTTGATTCCGTGGCGGTGGACGGGTTGTATTTGCGGGAGAATTTGTCCGCAGGGAAGTATTATGTGATAGCGTCGAACGATAGTTGCCGGTTGCGGTTGTCGGATACGGTGCATGTGAGGAAGCTGATGCTGCCGAAGGATTCCCTTTTGCCGGATTATACGCTGTGTGAGGGCGACGGACAGTTACTGATGTCGGTGGTGACGACGAAGGATTACCATTATGAATTGTGGCGGGACAGTTCCGGGGTAAAGGCTTTGCTGAAAGAGAAGATTTCTTCTGCCGACGGGCAGCAAATCGATATGGGACCGTATGGTGAGATTGGAACTTATTTTGTGAAGGTGAAGGATATGGTCTACGGCTGCGAATGGCAGCTGCCGGGTGATTTCCGTATTTATGACGGGTTGAAGGAGTTTGATATTACCGGCGATACGTTGTATTGCGCTGCTGATAGCGGCGTGGTCATCGCCATCAACGGGACGGAGAATAATGTGAAGTATGTGTTGGAGAAGAAAGGTGCCGGTGGGGTGTATGAAGAAGTGACGGATTTGAAGGGACGGGGTTTGCCTGTGGCTTTTGACGGTTTGCATTCGGCGGGAGAATACCGGGTGAAAGCGGTGAGGGGCTGTGAGAAATGGATGAACGGTACGCTGGTGGTGAAGGAGAAGGGCATGCCTTCCGATTCGACGGTGCTGGCATTGGTCGGAAACGGGTGTGCCGACAGTACGGTGTTGATACGTCTGCACAAGACGGAGACCAATGTGGAGTATACGTTATGGTATAAGAAGGCGGTGATTTTGGATACGCTGACAGGTACAGGCGATTCCATCCAGTGGGACATCAGTCCGGCGAAGGTGGGGGTATACGAGGTGATGGCGGATAAGGACGGGTGTATCACGCGTTTCCCGACGCAGGTGGAAATCGGCGAGCGTCCGTTTGTTTCGGATGTGTATGGCGACACGTTGCTGTGTGCCAACGGAACTGGGGAGCTGTATATGGATTCCTGGGATGCACAGGCGGTGTATACGCTGTGCCGGGAGGATGGTACGAAGGTATTGACGGGCAGGGTTTCTGGAGGAAAGATGTTGTTTACCCCTATGCCTGTGGGTAGTTTTTATGTGGAAGCCGCCCGGGGCAATTGTGTGGTGAAGGGCGATGCCTATACTATCGATTCGTTGCCGGTTCCGGCGTTGGATTCTACGTTCTGGGTTATCAGCGATTGTGCTCCGCGCGATAGCGGCTTTATCCGTATTACCGGCATGGCGGATTCGCTCCGGTATGTACTGCGGAATTCGTCGAATGATACGTTGATGAATTACAAAGGAAATAAGACAGACACGTTGTTCACCCATTTAAGTCCGAACCGCTATTGCATAACGGCGAAGAATGAACAAAGCGGTTGTTTTTCCGACCCGTTGTGTGCGGAGATTATGGAGGGAGTGACGGCCGATTCGCTGACGGGTGATTTCGCGTATTGCGGGGATGAGGGCGTGAAGTTGCGTTTGTCGGGCATTGAAAAGAATATGTTGTATAGTATCCTGGATTCTACGGGTAGCGTGATAGAGCAGGTACGTTGGGGAGATTCGGGATTTACTAAAAATTATAAGAAAGGGAAGTATGTGTTCCGGAAGGAACGCACCGGATTTATGGGCGGATGTTTTGAGGTGGATACGGTGGTGATTGAGCGGTATGATCTCCCGCAGGATATGTTCCGGGTGGAGGTGCGGAATGCCGACAGTATTTATTTGTGTGCGGAGCAGGATTATGTGGTGGATTTGTACCGGACGGAGGCGGGCTACCGTTATATTTTGGTGAAGAACCCGGGCACGGCGAATATGGTGTATTTGGACACGGTGGCTGGCGGCGGCACGCCCGTGACGTTCGGCTATCTGATAAATGAAGAGGGATATTACCGGGTGTATGAGGAGTTACAGGTGGGCGGTTGCGGCCGTTATGGAGACACGACGTTGAAAGTGACGGCGCCTCCCCGGCAGATAACGGTGGAGAATTGCAGCTATTGTGTGGATGAGGGGGCTGCGGTGGCTTCGGACAGTTGCAGGGTACGCATCAGCGGGTTGACGAACGGCATAAGATACAGTTTCAATCAGGATACGGTGTTCGGACCGGGAACCAAGTTGTTCAAACCGGCATCGGCAGGGGATTATCTGGTGATGGCGGAGGATTTGTATACGCATTGTAAGGACACGGTGGGTAAAGTGCACATCCAGGCCAATACCGCCCCGAAACTCTTTACCGTGGGTATGGTGTGCGATACCGCCGGACATATCCGGCTGACGGACGGCAATGAACAGGATTCGGTGAAATATTATTTGTATAAAGATGGACAGCAGATTGCTGGACCGTTGCGGGATACCAATAATACAGGCATTGATTTCGGCAAGTATAGCGAGTATGGCGTGTATAAGATAAAGGCCGTCAATAAGTACGGTTGTGAGGTGTGGATGAGGGACAGCGCCACGTTGTTCGAGAAGCTGTCAGACGGCGTGCTGGAGGTGGAAGGCCGTTATTGTCAAAACGGGACGGACGGGGTGGTCATTAAGTATACGGAGAGCAGTAAGGGCTGGAAGTATTATTTGACGAAAGGGCCGTGGACGAGTGATACGCTTGCCGGTACCGGAGCGGAATTGAGGTGGGACAGCATTAACCACCGGATTCTGTCGCAGGGACGGTATGATTTGTATGCCCTGAATGCCTGTGCGGATAAACCCATTGCCAGTGTGGAGGTGAAGGCCAATCCGTTGCCTTCGGTGTTTGATTTGGTCGGTAAGAAGGGGGAAGCGGTTTGTAAGGGGAGTGAGTTGCCGATTAAATTGAAAGACAGTGAAGTGGGAGTCACCTATCATTTGATATATGTGCAGCAGGGCAAGGAGCAGATTTTGGATAGCATGCCGGGTACGGGGTATGAATTGGATTTTGGCAATTATTCTGCTGTGGGGCAGTATATCGTGTATGGCGAGGTGGATAGCAGCGGTTGCCGTTTGAAGATGGATGACAAGCTGTTCAGTCCGGGAAAAATGCCTGAGAAGGTGGGCATCAAGGGGAACGATGTCTGTCTCGGCGTGGATACTCCTGCTGAAGTGGCAATTACGATAGACGGTATGCCTCAGAATGGCGTACGGTATATCTTGCGCTATTCAGGATTGATGGGTGATATGGATGTGGATACACTGATGGGGACGACCGCGTTTACCGTGCAGACGGATACGGGCTGCTATCATGTGGTGGCGGAAGATACGCTTTCCGGTTGCCAGCAGGAAATGGAGGAATTGTATTGTATCGGTAATCCGCCCGAGAAACCGGTGATTGTCGATGTTCCGGGAGATACCGTTGTCTTGTGCCGCGGAGAGGAGCATTGTATCACGGTGGATACGACGGTGATGGGCGTGAAGTACCGTTTGTTGAGAGACGGCGGGATGTTCGGCGGTTCGGTAGCTGGAATGGGATGGAGCCTGGAAATCGGTTGCGGGGATGAAAGTGGCGTATATAAGGTGGAGGCGTATGTGGGAGACGGACATTGCCGGGCGGTTTCGGATGACAGTGTGATTTTGAAGGTGAATGAATTACCGGGCTTGATGCTGGATGAAAGGGAGTATGAGTATTGTGAGTATGGGCAGGGCGTACAGATAACAGTGGCTTATCCGACCTATCCGACCTTTACCTACCGTTTGTATTCTCCTGCACATGTCTTGCTGGATACTATAGTGGGGGATACGGCTAATAGAGCGTTTACTTTTGCCGGAACATACAGGGATTCGGGCTATTATTATATTGAAGTAGCGGCACCAACCGCTTGTTTACGGGAAGATAGTGTTGAGGTGAAAGTGAATAAATTGCCTGAACCTTATATGCTTAATTCGACAAATGGTAAATATTTGTGTGTAGATGGGCTGGTGGATATTTTCTTAGTGAATAGTGAGTTGAATATTGAGTATTTCTTATATCGGGAGAGAGCGGGATTAGCAGATACACTGGTCGGTCAGAAGTTCGGAACGGGCGATACGCTGGTATTGGCGACAGTGGATCGTGCGGGAATATATAAGGTGGTTGGGAAGAATATCAATACCGGATGTGAAAACAATATGCTGAAAAACTTTGAATTGTTGCAGGCTGATACGGTACGTATTTATCCCTTGGAAGGCATGACTACAGGTTATTGTTATACAGACGGCAGAAAAGGAAGTCTTCGGTTGACTACGAGTCAGAAAGGAGTGCTTTATGAATTGTATCGTGACGGTGATGCATTGAACATGAAGCAATATGGTACGGGTGGTGAGTTAGTATGGCTGGGATTGGACGGAAAGCCTTGCAGTAATCAGCCAGGTGTGGAAGATAAAGGATATATCTACGAAATAAAAGGAACGGATACCTTGACGGATTGTGAGAAATGGATGCGAGGACAGATCGGTATTGTTGAAGAATCAGATCCTCAGATAGAGGCTTATCATCCGAATTACGATATTTTGAGGTGCGAAAATCAAAATGTCTTCTTTAGTGTTACGGCTGTGGGATGTGGATTGAATTATGCCTGGAAGCAGAATGATGTGGTGGTGAAGGATACGACGGAGAATTTTTATAACATTGAACACATTGCGGCGAGCGATTACGGTATGTATAATTGTACGGTGTCAAACTCTTGTGGATCTGTTTCTACACCCGGAATCGTATTGAGGGTGCGGGATACACTGGAGATGGTAAGACCGATGGGCAATGTGGCTGTTTGCGGGGATGTCGGGCAAGATTTGATACTGACGGCTTATATTCTGAATGGGACTTCGCATGAATGGTATAAAATTATAGACGGGCAGTCCCAGTTGGTAGGGTTGGATTCGTGGTACAAGCTGACGGATGTTACCCAGGCGGATACAGGTGTGTATGTTTATAAGAGCTGGAACGAATGTGGGGATATGACAGATACGTGCCGCATTGTGGTGGATAAGGACCCGACGGTGTCCGCGCCTCCGTTCCGTACGGACACGATTTGTGCGGGAAGTCTC
>ERZ778504.1692-NODE-1692-length-14456-cov-6.675648_pt1 | contig 14456 bp, 11 predicted proteins | sample MGYA00510046_ERZ778504 | MGnify/ENA primary metagenome ERZ778504 (study PRJEB29527, sample SAMN07138964) | mouse gut metagenome | material: feces | host: mouse | place: China:Nanjing | collected 2016-01-25 ...
GGATTTGCGGTTTCCCAACCCCGGACAGTAGGGACACAGACGCCGGATTATTCAACGAAAATACACATTTTTATATGCGGACAATTTACGATGGCGGCGAAAGCTATAAAGATACAGAAGCCTCTTTTCAGGACATTGTCAAACATCTGTCCGTAGAAATGAAAGGTCAGTTTGAAAATAATGTATTCCACGCAGATGAGATACGGATTGTAAAGGTAGCCTGACTCTTGTTTGAATGTCAGCAGCATCTTATCCCGCTCTGCCAGAACGCAATAACAAATACCGGACAACAACGACCAGAATGCCGCTGTTGCCCGGTATTTTTACGACTTTCATCTCAGGAAAATTTTGTATGATTCCGCCGGTATGTCTCATTGTCCTTCTGGCTTAACTCGTTCTCTACCTGCGCCAGCTCCCGCTGCAGCTCCTGAACCTTTTTCCTGTCCCCGGATGCGGACTGTATCTGCTGCCTGAGCTGCTTCTGCTGCTCTTTCAGCTTTTCGATTTCCCTGTCAACCTCTCCGGTGTCACCCGTACACGTTTCGGGTTTGCCACCATTCTCGGAACTGTCTGCCTTTTTGTCAGACGGTTCTTTTTCATCTGCCTGACCGGACTTTTTAGGGTCGTCAAAAAAGATTTTGCGATTGCCGTTTTCGTCCTCTCCAATCCAGTACAAGCCGGTGGGCTTTGCCCCCGATTTTTCACTGCTGATATACTCGTCCTGCGCAGGCGTCTTCTCCTCCTGTCCTGCCTTTAATTCCTCTGCCCTGCTGGTTTTGTCCAGAGGCTGTTCCTCCTTGAGCCGCTCCAAATAACTGGTCTGGGCACTGCCATAACTTCCATTGATTTCCATTGCCATACTCGTACCTCCATAATTTTTTATTGGCTTTCGGAATCTTCTTTACCCCCGCTTTCGCACATCGGGGATAAAGAAACTCCTGCCTGCCTTGCATTATGGTTTTCGACACTACCGGGCAGTGAATGAACCCATTTGCCGTGAGATGCATTCCGGGTGCTGTGGAATGATTAACAGTACGCTAAGATTAAATACTTTTGCCTGCGTCCTGATGCTCATTGTGCCATGGTATTTCTCTGCCACCGCCTTGATATTGGACAAGCCTGTTCCCTTTTTGAAGGAACGGCTGCCCCGAAAGCTATTCTCGACTTCCAGCAAAAGAAAATCCCCCTGAATACGCCCCGCCACACGGATATACTTTTCCGCATTGCTGTCCAGCATCCTGCAGGCGTAGATTGCATTATCCAGTGCATTTGACAGGATAATGCAAAAATCAATATCCCGTATGTGACATGGATACGGCAGAACCAGCGGACAGCTGACCGTGATGCCCATGCTCTTTGCAATGCCCAGTTTATTTCCAAGCAGAATGTCCGCCACCGGATTATTCGTGCTGCACGGAAAAGACAATTCTCCTGTCATTTCCTCCATGTCCCCAATATAGTTTAGCGCCTGCTGTGTCTCTCCGTGCTGCAAGAGTTCCTTCACGACCGCGATGTGGTTTTTGATGTCATGGCGAAAGGACTTTGTCTTGTCATAGTGCGCCTTTGCCTCCTCCACATACTGATTCAGCGAGTGCTCCTCCTGTTCGAGAAGCGACAGTTCGGTGCTGAGGCGGAAATTTTGCAGCAGCCTCGCAAAAAAACGGAAACCGACAAGCATCTGGACGCTTCCCATGATATATTCATTAAAAATATCCATATATTCAGCCATCTGGCTACCCCTGCACTGTCTTTTATAGTAAACGCAAATATATTTGCGTTTGCCCGCTGCTATACTGGCGGTCGAAAAGGCTGACCGCTCAGTATCATGTGATGCACACAGCCGCATATGGAAATATGCCGCTTCGCACCGTACGCTACAGCCGCACCACCAGATTTTGCACCAGCCTTGCGCAGTGTGCCGCCGCCGCGCGCTCAAACTCCGGATAATCCATGTGTGCACTGCCGTCCGCCTTGTCCGAAATCGCGCGGAGCACCACATAAGGAATCCTGTTCAAAAACGCCGCATGCGCGATTGCCGCGCCCTCCATCTCCGCACAGGAGCCGTCAAACTGCCCAATCAGCCTGTCCTTTACTGCACCGTCCGAGATGAACTGGTCACCACTGACAACACGTCCCTCATACACGCCAATCTCTGGGTTCACCTCGCGGCAGACTGCGATTGCCGTCTCGGCGAGTGTCCTGTCCGCCTTAAAAAAGGAAGTCTCCATCTGCGGAATAATGCCCGGCTCATAGCCAAGTGCGCTGACATCCATGTCATGTTCGCAGGCATCCGTGGAAACCACGATGTCGCCGATATTGATTTCGGCGCGCAGCGAACCGGCAACGCCCGTGTTAATTACGGCGTCCACCGCAAACAAGTCTGCCAGAATCTGCACACAGATGCCCGCGTTGACTTTTCCGATTCCGCACTGTACGATGACAACATCCTTTCCGTTCAACACGCCCTCATGGAACTTCATGCCAGCCTTGTCCACCACATTTTTCAGCTCCATCTTTGATTTTAGCTCTGCCACTTCCAGCTCCATTGCTCCGATAATTCCTATTTTGTTCATTTTTTCATCCTCCTATTTTGTTGTTCAGCTGAACCTGTAAATACACTCATGACAGATGAAATCTGCCGTGAGTATTGCACCAACCGCAGCCGCAAAGCGGCATATTTCCTATCTGAAAAATTATCATATAAGATTTTTCAGATTGTGGCTTGTTCGCATCACCTTATACTGAGCGGTCAGTCTTTTCAACCGCCAGTATAATATCTGCAACAATACTTTCTAAATCTTTTTCGTCTGTAATCGACACTTCATTTAGCACATCCGATGAATCCTCCGTTCCTATTTTCAGTACAATTCCAAAATCCCCATAATCCCTCAGGCGGCATCATGCAGTTTCAAAACGTACTGTCATGAATCTACAAACCTGATTTCCGAAGCTTCTGCAAAATCAGGTCATACTGCCCGTACATTTTCTGTACTTCGTTTTCCAACGTGTAATAATGCCCGATGTATGGGATAAGCAGTACCAGAAGCAGCCCAATCAGCGCCAGTATGGGTATGTATTCGGCTATGCAGTAGACCGCCAGCCCAATCATTGTCAATAGCGCGAACGTAACTGTCACAATCAGGTGTATCAGCCGCTCATGCTGAAAAAATGACACCTGTGTCAGATGTTCGCACAGAACGGTATTCCAGTCTGTATCTGCCGGCGAATGCGCCAGCAGTGCGTCGATTCGCTGGCGGTAGGTTATGATTCTGTTTTTCATTTTATCTGTTTCCCCCTGTCACCGAAATAGTTCGTCATTTCCCCCTGAAATGCAGAATGTCTCGGGAATTTTTTCTTATACGCTGCAAATACTTCACGCTTTGCCCCCTGTACACCCATCGCTTCCTTGTTCTCCGCGGTCAGCGCAAGCAGCACTGCGGCTTCACGGTAATGGCTTCTGTGCTGTCCGCCAACAATGGCATCCGCCCTGCTGTACACAATTCTTTCCGCCCATGTAAGATAGTTCTTTCTCTCGTCCTGCCCCATTGGAAAATACTGTCTCCAGCGCTGGAAATAATTCCAGAATGTGCTTACCTTGCGCATGCGGCTCTCCTCAGCAACTGCACTTTCAAAACGCATGGGGTTGTACGAAACAGCATCATCCACAAATCCGACCTCTTTTGCGACCACAGATGCCGCCTTTGACGGCTGCGGATTTTCATACAAATATAAAAGGAACAATCGGATTCCCCGGTCAATGAAACTGGAACTCCATCCCAATGACCCCGATGGATTTTTTGATGCCCGTTTCGCAGTATCAAAATCACCGGCGTAAAAACAAAGCTCATAATACTCCCAATTGCCGACCCGGTTCTGGCAGAGCTCCTTGTTCCTGGTATTGTCTGCTCCCCCGCCTTTTGCCACAGACAACAGCGCTTCCTGTCCCCGCATCCCATACTGCTCTGCCATTTCCCTGGTGCCAAACAGACGCAAAAAATTTCGAACGGTCGAGTCTGAATAAAAACATTCCCAGCAAAACAGCATCATTTGTTCGTCATGCGACAGACAATCTGCGGCATATGCCGCTTTCAGCGCAATCTCTCCCCTGATTTTCAGGCTTTTATTCAGTTTTGCCAGTGCCGACGCACCGATTTTTTCAATCTGTTCATATTCATGATTCCTGTCATATGCCTCCATGGTATTCAGGTACAGGGACGGATGCGTGCCACACGCTTTGTCTGCCATGGCGGCAAGCCCCTCTATCCCATCCCGATACAGGACAGCCTCCCGCAGGAGTCCTGCCTCCACATCCCCTCTTTTGGTTTTTAAAAGTGCAATCCAATCATCCCAGAACTTTTCTGTCCCTTCGAGATTCTCACGTCCCACATGCAGCATGTCCTCAAGATGCAAGTTTTGAAATGACCTGTGTGAAAAATACAGATACAAATTCTCCGCACGTTTGTCCGCATCAAGTACCTGATAATCTGCATAGAGCGCCAGCAAAGCAAGCTGCCTGAGGTCTGTCTTGATAATGTCATTGTCTGCCAGATCCTGCAAGTCGGCAGGGTCGCATTCGTCAGAACACTCGCTTTCCGCACACACTTCCATCTCCCACAGCCATTCATAGATAAAATTCGCCTCCTGATACCGGCAGTCATCCACACAGTCCTTTGCAAGCTGGACAGCATACAGAATCTTGTCCCCGATTCCCTGATTATCATGATACTCTGTGACCCAGTCCCTGTCCCAGTAGTCCTCGGAGTAATCCTCGTACTCCTCCACGTCCAGCATCAGCTCACCCTCGTCTATCTGGTTCATCCAGATTTTTAGCTGCTCCATTTTTTCATCCACAAGCTCCTGGGACATGCGTACGGTTTTCTGCCGGGGCGCTGGTTTTGATTGATCCGGCATATACTGCATAATCAGCGCGTCCAGCTGCTGCCGCTGCTCCTTCGACAAAAACGAGGACATGTCAGAAAGAATTTGTTGCAGGTCTTCTTTCGTAAGCTGCCTTAACTTGTTTTTCATCTGTTTGTATTTTCCTTTCCATCCACCAATCCAAATTGTTTCACATTTTATCTGTACTCCTCCTTTTTCGGACATAAGCCGTCTTTCCAGAAGTTCAAACACCATGTATAACATCCCATCTTTCCTGTCCTGGCGTTGGGTTTTTCTGCCCTTTTTCAATTTATACCGTCATTCCACTCCCAGCGCCTTAAACACCGCATCCTCTGCACTCTGATAAAATATCAAATTAAAACTGCTCATCAAATCCGGCGGCACAGTTCCAAGGTCGACCGCCGATATCTGCGGCAACAGTACCCTTTTCGCTCCGCTATCAAGGCATACCTGTAATGTATCCGCAAGATTCTGCACTTTTATCATTGTACCACTGATACTGATTTCTCCCAACACGGCAAGAGAACTCTGCACCGACTTTCCCAAAGCAATTGAGCAAAGAGCAATTAAGGTGGGAAGCGCAAGCGCACTCGTCATGCCAAGTCCCTGTAAATCCTGATAATTGATAACATAATCTTTTGTGCCCACGCTAACCGCCCCGCTGATTCGTCCGCCATTTGCCTTCAGATAACTATATGCCGTATTGGTTGCCTCTTTACAATCCCTGTCTGAACCAAGCCCTGTGCGGTCAAATTTTCCATTGCCGGGAAGCATCTGGGATTCTAGCCGGAACACACCTATCATCCCCGACTTGCCATGCGATACTGTATAAACTTGTCCCGGGTTCGTCATTCCTTCCGGTATCAGTTTACCTCCACCCTGCTCCGGCACTGATACATAATGTTCCTCAAAAGTATCATTGTCAATGTAAGAAAAATTCACATCATAAAACTCCATACCGCCAAGCTTTTTGAGCTGCTCTTTTACCCTGCGCCGCATTTCGAGTGAAATTTGCAATATTTCTTCCAATTCTTCTTTTGTATAGTCTCCATTTGGATAAATCAGTTTTACCAGACCTCCGACCAGCTTGCGGACTGCGATTGTATCCCGCTGATTCAGATTCTTTCCCAAATGGAAATACTTGTCAATGGCATCTCCATGTTGTTCCTTACGGAGTTCTCTGATAAACTCCGCAAGATAATCGGTAATGAAACCATAATCGTTTGTAAAATGCTCCGGTCTGAATTTGGGTATTTCCCACCCCGGCACATAACAATGCATACGATCCAAAAAAGCGGTATCGGTACCCATTTCAGGTGGAAACGGATCAAATAAACTACTTGTTTTCAGCAGGACATCCACGCTCTGATTGATATTTCCAACAAATACCATAGAAGCAGATGCAGCCTTTTCCTCTTTTCCCCGGGCAAAAGAACCAGATGCCATATAATCTTTCATAATCTGTATGCCGTCTTTATCCTTAAAATGAATGCCTGCCACCTCGTCAAATGCTACACAATCCCACAAACCAACGAGTCCCATGGCGTGCCTGCCCATATTGTAAAAAAGATTTGCCACCGTGGTCTGTCCTCCGGATACAAGGATGCTGTTCGGCGATACTTCCTTGTAGATATGTGATTTACCTGTACTTCTCGGTCCAAGTTCGCATAAATTGAAATTATTTTCTACAAGCGGAACCAACCGAATCAGCAAAAGCCACTTTTCCCTTTCTGTAAGCCTGTCAGGTTCCATACCGATAGAACGAAGCATGATATTCATCCATTCCTTTTTGCTAAACGTTTTTCGCCCATCTTTCAATTCATTAATGTCAACAGATGGCATTTGAATAGGTTTCAAGTTTTTTATAATAATCAGCGGAACATCCTTTCTCTTCTTGGACTTAAGTTCTGCGCCAAATCCAATCGGATTTCCTGCGCCATCCTGATTATACTCAAGCTGAATAATACACCAAATACCGCCGCATAAAAGCCGGTCAAACTTCTCCGGATATTCCTCCGAAATAGGTACGCCGCCCAATCCAAGATTAGAGAACTGTGCCTCATATTCATCATAGCGAAGATTGAGACTTACCGTCACACGGTCGATAATGCTCATGGTTCCCTTCTGCCGAAGCTTGGAGAGAACCTTTTCCGACTCATCCGGGCGCACAAAATTATCCGCAAGAATACGTTTCACACTCTCTACGCCTGATGCAATAATCTCCTCATCTTCCGAGTTACAATACTGCCCTAAAAGATACTCCAGCACATATACAGGGACATTTGCCCCTTCCTTGATATGCTTTGTCAAATCCTTCCGAACAATCTTTCCATCATACCCGAGTCTAAGTTTGCGATTGATAACTGCATTTGATTCTTCTATATCCATCTCACCAATTTTGCTTTCTAAAGACTCCTTCATCAACTCTGCGTCCATAGCTTCTCCTTAAAATCCAAAGTCATCCGCAAATGTGATATCTACTATCACAGGATGTCTGAACTGTTCTATCCCTGTTTTATCATCTGTTACAACCAGATAATATTGCTTATTCTTGTCATATCTCTGGTTCTTAAAGTGAAAACGCATGCGAAACATCCTCCTGGCAGAATCCGGTTCACGGCTATCTGCCACATAAATATTCTCGTTTGAAATACGTTCCCCCTCCTCAGACAGAAATACCATTCGATAAGTCGCCGCCTTCGCTGTGTCACCCACCGGCTGAGCCTGAATAAAATCCATGCCTGTAATCAGGTTTGTAATTTTCTGCACCATGCTCACAAGATTTATTTGCACTGGTTTTGTTTCCATATGACCACGTTCCATCTTTACATCCAGCACCGGCACAATCATTTCCTGCGGAGAAGAACCGCCATGTACATAGTTCTGCCCGCCTCCTGTAACCTTGAATACATTGCTGCTGACTGGAAACGTTACTTTTTTGTCATCTTCATATCCAAGAATGAATCCAAGACCAATATTCTGCACGCCATCATCCATAATTGCTTCTTTGGAAACAATGAACCGCCGATTCATCCACGCATCCTTCCTGTTGACGCCGCCTATCTTGTCACTCTCAGCAAGCTTATCTCTCTTGTAGATAAATCCATGGTCTGCCGTCACTATGAAACGATACGTATTCGCATTCGTCGAAATCCTATGTATCACTTCCATCACTTCACTAATTGCATCTTCGCAAGCATCAAACACTTCATCTTCTGTATTCGGTTTATCACCCCTGGCATCGATCTGATTATGATAGATATACACCATCTGTCTGCCCGTAAATATTTCCCTGAGCGCTGCAATCTTTAACTTCCTGATATCATCAAACTGCACACACACCGAATCCTTACAGTGGTTTTGCAGTACAGTCTGCCGCCCCGCCAAATCATTACAAAGAATATCGTCTGCATAAATCTCATAATCGTCCTTCATTACCAGGGATTTATGCGGCAGCAAAGCAGCCATTCCAAGCCTCGTGTAAGACGGAAGCGTACTCATCATTGCCGACAGCTTCGCAGAACATCTTGGATCGTCTTTCAATCGCAAAAACAATTCCCATCCAACTTCATACCGCATGGCATCCGAAATGATAACAACAATTCGCTCCTTTGCCTGATTCACAAAACTGTTATAAAAATTTCTCTGAAGCGGCAAAACCGAAAGACTTTCCTCGCCCATAAATGCCCGATTCCATACTGGTAAAAGATGATTCAAATATTCATTTGTATAAATATTTTCTATTAAAGTCTGTAACTGCTCATACCCCACTGTATCCTCTATTTTATCATAATAATAATAAAACTTCCGATACCCCCAGTCTATCATGCAGTCACGTTCCAAATACTGTTTCACAATATCTTTCAGCTGATCTCCGCTGTCATAATTTGCAGCACAGATCACAGAAAACGCATTTTGAATCATGAAATATTGATTTTTATACCTTTCACCAAAATGCATCTTTGAGCGCATATCGCAGAGCTGCAAAATCGTCATTTCATCAAGCTTTGCACCAACATCTTCTGATATGAGTCTCTCAACCATCCATTTCAGAATAATATCATCAAAATATGAAAAAGTATCGCAATGCACAATATCATCCGGATCATATTTCGAGAGATTATTTTCCAACTTTAGTCCCTGAGCCACGTGAGCGGACAACCGGTCATAATCTCCCCTATATATGACATTGTTCATCAAATTATCAAGAAATGCAATAATACTGCCCTGCTTCATGGAAACAAAGCTTCGCCATTCTTTTGGAATGCCGCCTTGTATATAACGGTCTGTATATGTGACAAATAACGTTACTACCAGTCTTTCCAATGACGGTTCTGCATCTACATATCCAAGATGCTGCGCGCAAAGCTTCCAAAATGATCCAAGAAGCTCATACTTTTCCATTTCTTCCAGGTACTTGTTTTCATCAAGGGTGTTCTCTGAAATAATAATCCTCAATACCTCTTCAAACGAGCAGGTTCTCGTCCTACAGATCGCGCTAAGCAGACCAACCAGAATGTTTTCCTCATTGAAATTCTCGATTTCCAGATCATAAAAACGCTGTGTTCTCTCTTTATTGGCAAAGAATTTAATATGTTTTTCTATAATCGGCTTATATCTTTCCTCAATACCCAAATCAACAGATAACAAGGATGCCCTGTCTGCAAAAAAACGCTTGGAGTACAGCATTGTATCTTCCAAATGATTATCCTTTACCTCTGGTTTGGGAAATGGGGCATAAATCAGATAGTTCGTCTCTGTATCAATTCGCTCCAAAAAATACTTCGTATAAAACTGGTTATCCTTCTCCAAATGGTAAACTTTTGCATTTTGAAGCTCTACAGATTCCATATCTTCGACAAACTCTGCCTTATCGTCATACCAGAAGATCAATTTGCGTGTCCCGCCTGTAAACTCGGCATTCAGCCTGTCTATAATCTGCTTTAGATTTAGTTCCGCCATATATTTCGTATCTCCTCATCAAAAAATTAAACAATTACAAACATTTCCGTAATTGCGGATATTCTTCGGCATGTACCCATACATAACCATCTATATCCTCCCGATTCATAAACTCAAGCTTCATTCTCTTGTATTCTGTTGCGATGCCAATAGCAAGATAGTCTGGAATCTCATCTAAATACAGTTCTAATTCTGCAATTTCACCTAGTTCATCATCGACAGATTTTCCTTCATGACAAGATTTTTATACGTTTCAAACTTTTCTTTCAAAGTATCGGATAATTTGTCAACTCTAGAATATCCCTCCACAACACCCTCATACGGTACATCATCCAATACGTGTTCTACTAACGTGTGATTCTCCAAGTCATAAATTACGACATTATCTATGCTGTTTAATATAAACGGAGAATGAGATGTTACAATAAACTGTATATTAGGGAAAAATGTCGTCAAAAATGGTAAAATAGTTCTCTGTAATTCTAAGTGAAGATGCGTCTCAATTTCATCAATGATTACAATTCCCGGAAGATCGAAATGAAACGAACGCTGTGTCTGATGCTGCATACGCATCATAATATCCAGTACAATGTCAAGCACCGACTGGTAGCCGCCTGATAAAGTATTAAAATCAAAAGGCTCCTTTCCCTGCTGCAAAATGTGAAATTGAAAGGTATCTTCGTCAAACTCCAGCTTGACGGTTTCATCATCAAATATCTGTTTCAACATTTGTTCCAATTCTGCAAACCAATCTTTAATCTCATCGGCTTTTTGGATCTTATTATTATTTCTTGCCAATGCCTCCGTCATTTTCAAATCCAACAAATATTTCACAAAATCAATGCGCGGAAATTCTGTCAATTCATAATAGTCTTTTAGCTGCACTTTTTCAACATGTTTCGGCTGTTCTGCGCAAAACATCCTGTCTGCCTCATAATAAGCTAAAATATAATGGTGTTTCTCTGCTAATTCCGGAATTTCGTCAATATTATTATTAAGTTTTATATCCAGCTCTTTTTGGCAATTCCTAAAGGATCGCTCTCTTTCGCCACAATAAATTTTATTCAGATAACTTGCCAAGGCCTCGGTCACACTTGTCTTTCCGCTTCCATTCTTTCCCGTCAGGATTAAATGTTTCGCTCTTTGTTCTGACAACGGAATAGTGATATCCCTTAAATGCCTGACTTGTTTGATTTCTAACCTACTTATAAATAATTTATCCATTGCAGCCCCCTCAAAAACATAGATAATTCCTCATATTTATTGTGCTTTTTTCCATAAATGTAATAACATTTCAAAACATTATCGCCTGAAATTGCATTTAGCTTTCTCCAAAGTCTTGAACATTGAAAATATTTTACTGACAGCCTCCAAATAGTCAGATGCTAATACCAATCCTATTTCGTCAAACAAAATTGATATTTCCGGATTTGTATCTTCTGTGGATTTAGCTGCTGCATCTAAAAATTGTTTAAATAACTCTTTTATTCTTTGCCTGTCACTTATTTTCTGCTCTTCTGTCGTTAAATAATTTTTTTCATTCCCGGACAATCCGCAATCATTAAAGTCATAATATCGCACTAACTGCTCTTGAATTGCCTGATAATTTGCATACCATTGCTTTGTACTTTCTTGATATCTGAAAATAGATTGAGGAATATTTATTACAAAATCCTGTACATACTCTGAATAATGATTCATTGGTATTCTTCTCAAAAAACAGATATCTCTACTATTACAATTATAACAAGGACGAAATTCCAAGAGATTCTTGTACATGTTACTTCTCTCCCCCAACTTTTAATTTGATTAATAAATCCACCATCAATATAGCATAGGACATTAGATTATGTAAAAAGCACTTTACTTTTTAACAATAGTAAATCCACACTTTTTAAACTTTGCAACAAGTTTTTCTTCAAATTCCTTTATATCATTTCTATCAATAATGATAGACAAATTCTTTCTTGCCCTCGAGCATCCTACATAAAACAGTCTATATGCACTTAAAGATCCATACACCAGATTTTCCTTTAAACAATTTCTTGCATTAGTAACACCCTTTTTTTGTAAATATTTATCAATGACATCTTTCAATAGATATTTAAAATAATTATTCTCGTTATATTCTTGCTGAAATGAATATATCTCTTTGTATATTTCCTCTTCATAACATGCGTAATCATCTTTTTTCAAATCCGCACATTTCATTCCTACTATTGTTTCAATATCAATAATCAATTTTTTATATCTATAATAAATCTTTTCAAACTCTGGTAAATTAATTTCAGTCATACTCCATAATTTAAAGAATTTACTCATATGCACCACAGGATTCTGTTTACTATCTGCTGCTATAAACGCAACCGTATCGTGACTTTCTCCCTTTACACCATGTTGGGTAGATATATGTGGGTTTTGCAAATAGTCAGATAATTTATGAAATTCCTTTATGGAAACCTCCAACACATCATTATATTCCTCATCTCCCATAATCTCATCAAGATACTCTGAATCTACCATATCTAATTGCTTAACTAGAAGCAAAAACTCCATTACAGAAGCATCCTTGTTGAATTGATAAAATATTTGTTGAAGCAACATATCAATTTTTTTCTTATCCTCATGCCTTTTTATGGTATATCGAGAAACATTAAATATTCTTTCATTTTCCTTTATAGTTCGTATAACTTTACCATATAATTTTCTCTCATAATCCCCATTTATTTGCCAAAATAAAAACAGAAGTTTGAAAAGTTTATCTGGATTATCATCTATCTTCTTTGTTAATACATCTACAACACTATATTTTTTACCAAAAGCGTATTTTCCCATATTATATACAGCATCATACAAATTTTGGGCACCAATACTATAAAACCTATCTCTATTCAACAAATACAATATCAACATATCAGCGTACTTTTGCTTCTTTTGCGCCAGAACAGTTTCTACTGATTCCGTTATAATAACTTCAGGAGGATAATCCATATCACTATTACTCTTTTTACTAAAAGCACATTGATTATATTCCTCAACGTTATAAATATTATTTAAAATGGAAACAATCCGAGGTGTTGTTCGGTAGTTTGTCTTTAAATTAAAAGAACGATTCAAGGTCAAGAACTTGCTTTCGAATGTTCCATCATAAGTCTTATATATTTGCTGCATTTTATCTCCCAACAAATACATGCTACCTTTGCTATTTTTCATAGCTTCATAAAAGATATACAGAACATCTGCCGAAGTATCTTGGTACTCATCAATAAAAATCAATTGATATTTATCAGCTATCTTTCTCTTAATAACAGGAAACTTATCTACCATCCTTTTTGTAAAGCTAATTAAGTCATCATGTGATAGAGCACCTCGATAAAGCGAATTATATGGTGCCACATTATAAGAAATATTGTCAATATTATTATAGACTGTTTCGATATCTAACTGCCCATATTTTTCGATATACCTCTGATTACTCTCCTTAACATTCTCCTTATCATCTATATTTTCAATTCTCTCTTGAATTTTTTCTTTATAAATTTCCCAATACAAATCAATAACTGCTTTATGTGAAAAAAAACTACTAATAAAATGATTAATAAACGAATGGATTGTTCCAAAAAACACCCTGTCGCTATCAATATCCTTTCCCAATTCTTCTGCTGCCCTATTCGTATATGTAATGCATAATATATTATCCTCTTTATAAGTTCGTAAATGCTTATCCACCATCTTTCTAATAGTTGTGGTTTTCCCACTTCCTGCGGGTGCATTCACTAAAAATATATTCTCATTTATTTCATTAACCATGTTAATCCCTCACTTATGTACCTTGGTTCCATTTCTGTGACAAGCTTATTTAAAATTACTGAATACATAAAATCTGTTTTTTCACCTGAAGTGGATTTTAAAATATCTCTTAGTGAAAATTCTGAATCATGTTCGTTCTCCTTATTATTCGGAATAGAAAACTTCAATTTTGAATCTGTTCTTTTCTTAATCCATTCACTTCGCTTTAATTTTACTTCTACGCTTATTTTAAAATATTTTCCCAACATAGCTTCTTCAAGAGTCCTGGCATAACTATCCTGGTCAGTTTGATATGCTATATATATGAGATTGTTATCCAAAATATTTTTTCCTGCATTACTCCAATCATATAATTGTTCTACTTTAGGCTTTTTTTTGTTAGATTCGCCATAAAAATTCTTTATTGTAGCATTTGTTATTTCTGAAGCCCTAATTTCATCTGGTTTTGTACATTCCTTACCATAATCTAAGTCAGTGACGATAAGTGTTTTAATTCCCAATAAGTTTATTAACTTTCTATAATTATACGCATAAGCTCCTCCAACTTGTATAAATGCTATGTATTGTTGATTTAACTTTTCATAACGTTCTTCAGTCAATAATTTCTTTATTAATAATCTTTCTGTATCTCCCTCATATAGTATTGCTTTGTCTGCAAATACAATTTCAGAATAGCCTATTTCAAAAAACCAATCAAAGAAATTAACCAATTCTTCATCTTTTTCCACTCCGGATTTCTTTAACTCATTAATAAGCGCTGACGGATCATATAATTTGCTTTTAAA
>ERZ778504.1696-NODE-1696-length-14438-cov-3.983036_pt1 | contig 14438 bp, 24 predicted proteins | sample MGYA00510046_ERZ778504 | MGnify/ENA primary metagenome ERZ778504 (study PRJEB29527, sample SAMN07138964) | mouse gut metagenome | material: feces | host: mouse | place: China:Nanjing | collected 2016-01-25 ...
TATAATAAACCCAAAGCCCCTAGGTTAGCCCCGGGTTATTATCGTTTACCTTGACGCGGTTTTGCCCCGTCGTTTACGACAATTTTCTTTTTACGGTATTTCTCCTCCAGCTCCGGCGCCGCATAATAATGCGCAATCTTCTCATGATCCGCCGCCGTCTTCGCGTGATTTTCCAGCGCGCGGCTTCTCGCCACATTGATTTCCTTCGGCACATCCAGCATCACCTTCGTATGGTTTCTGCTGCCTCCCAGAAAAACAATCCTGATATCGTCACCGATCTGGATGTACTCCTCCGTGTTTACCGTCATTCTAAGCATTTCAGACCTCCCTGCCTCCTCCTCTTACGAGGGCGCCGCCTTGCATTCTCCTATGCAACTTTTTGTAATAAAATGTTGCATGTAGGAACACTCCGCTAAACTAATCACCAACTACCAAACTAAAGGAGGACATTTTATGAGTGAGACATATCCGATCAAAGACAGAGAAGCTCTGCATTCTTTCCGGGATTACTACAAGGATACACAACCAAATCCACGCAATTATTCGCTGATAGTCACCGGGCTGAACACGGCGTTCCGCGTCGGGGATTTATTAAAGCTCCGCTGGCAGGATGTCTGCGGCGCGGACGGTAACCTGCGGCAGCATATCTGCGTTGAAGAACAAAAAACAGGAAAAAAGCGCGTGGTTCCCATCAATAAGGTTTTACGACAAACATTGGATGCCTACAAAAGCGTCTGTCCCGGAACTGCTCCGCAGGACTTTCTCTTTCCCAGCACGCGCTGTAAGTCCCGTCCAATCTCCCGCTCCCAGGCGTACCGCATTGTCCGGAGGGCTGCGGAAGGCTGCGGCCTGTCCGATCATATAGGCTGTCATTCCCTGCGAAAAACCTTCGGCTATTATGCCTGGAAACAGGGGACGCCCCCTGCCATGCTGATGGATCTGTACAATCACTCTTCCTATCAGATCACCAAACGATACCTCGGCATCGGACAGGACGAACGGGATCAGGTTTATTTGCAGATTAATTTATAATTTTTTTAAATTGGGGGTTAAGTATTCTGATTGTTTTCCGATATATACTTTGAGCAAAGAAGGATGCAACATTTTATTACAAAATGTTGTGTCCTTTTCTATACACGACTGCGGAACACATGCCTTTCCTTCTATTATGGCATAATTGAAGGGTTTTAAATCAAAGCCTTATTTTTAATGATCGAAATTTATTGCGCTTCGGCTATAACCTTTCCACAACCGGAGGATTTAGGGCTTTAACCCTTAAGAAATATACGCCGCTTGGCGATCAAAAAAACCGGGTACATAAGTACCCGGCCTTTCTTCATCCTATTCATTTTATGTGCTTATACCAGCTCCAGAACTACTTCCATCGCCGCGTCGCCCTTACGGGGTCCGATCTTGATAATTCTGGTATAACCGCCCTTGCGGTTCGCATACTTGGGAGCATACTCATCAAAGAGCTTATCCGCAAGATTGATTTCCTTTGTATTCTTCTTGCGGCCTGCAGGTGTATTCGGCACCTCCTTGACAGGATAAAGCACCTTCATGATCTGCCTTCTCGCGTGAAGTCTGGAAGGCAGATCCTTCTTAATCTCCTTCTCCACCTCGTCATATACCGTAACAGTCATGCCGTTCTCGATCCGGAGAATCTTGCCATCCTTGTCGCGGTGTGTCTCGGAGAGCACAGCCTTCGTGTTCTTGTCCACGATCTGTTTTACTCTCTTGCCGTCCTTATCCTTGCGCGCCACTTTCGCGGTCACTTTAACGGTCTCAAAATTGTCCTTCTCCTTGACAGCAAGCGTAATCAAAGGCTCTACGAGCTTGCGCACTTCCTTTGCTCTCGCTTCTGTGGTCACGATCTTTCCATTATATAAAAGAGCGGTAACCTGATTTCTGAGTAATGCTTTTCTCTGGTCAGATGTTCTGCCGAGTTTTCTGTATTTTGCCATGATCGGCTCCTTTCCGAGTGCTCTTCGGTCTTACCTCTATATTACGCCTCATCGCTTGGATTCAGCTGTAATCCTAATTCCTTTAATTTTGCAAGAACTTCCTCCAAGGATTTACGACCCAGATTTCTTACCTTCATCATATCCTCGGACGTCTTATTTGTCAGCTCTTCCACTGTATTGATGCCCGCCCTCTTTAAGCAGTTGTAGGAACGAACCGAAAGCTCCAGCTCGTCGATGCTCATTTCAAGCACCTTCTCCTTCTCATCATCCTCTTTCTCCACCATGACCTCTGCAGTCTTAGCATTCTCAGACAGATCAATGAAAAGACTCAAATGCTCGCTGAGTACCTTTGCGGCCAGACTGACAGCCTCATCAGGCACAAGTGTACCGTTCGTGTACACATCCAGCGTCAGCTTATCATAGTCCGTAATCTGCCCCACACGGGTATTCTCCACGGTGACATTGACTCTTTCCACAGGTGTGTAGATGGAATCAATAGCGATCACGCCAATCGGCAAATCTTCCGTTTTATTCTTATCCGCCCCCACATAGCCACGGCCTCTTGTGATGGTCAACTCCATGTACAGTTTTGTATCCTTACCGCTCAGGGTAGCGATCACCAGATCGGGATTTAAGATCTCAATATCCTGATCTACCTGAATATCGGAAGCCCGCACGATGCCCTCGCCCTCGTACTCAATGTAAGCGGTTTTCACTTCGTTCGCATCGCTGTTATTCTTGATCGCAAGGCTCTTAACGTTCATGATGATCTCTGTCACGTCTTCCTTCACACCCGGAATCGAGCTGAACTCATGGAGAACACCCTCGATCTTAACCTGACTTACCGCCACACCGGGCAGGGAGGACAACATGATCCTTCTAAGTGAATTGCCGAGGGTAATGCCGTAACCTCTCTCTAAAGGTTCCACTACGAATCTGCCGTATTTTTTATCTTCGGAGATCTCTACTACTTCTATATTCGGTCTCTCAAACTCAAACACCCAAGCACCCTCCTTCTGAGAATACATACATTAAAGCGTCACCGAGAATTATGAAATAATTCCCGCCTACAGAGAATGTCTGTCAAGACATTCTCTTGCATATGAGCCGAGAATTATGAAATAATTCTCGCAAGTGAAACATAGAAATTCTTTCGCGGCGTAATTTGCCGCGTTAGAATTTCTTTTCACTTTGTTATTTGGAGTACAACTCGACGATAAGCATCTCGTTTACCGGCACATCAATCATCTCTCTGGTGGGAAGGTATTTCACGGTTGCCTTCATTGCCTCCTGATCCACTTCAAGCCACTCGGGAACAAGTCTGCCGCCGGTTACCTCAAGAATATCCTTATATCTCTGCAGAGATCTTGCCTTCTCTCGCACCTCGATCACGTCGCCCGCCTTAACGAGATAGGAAGGAATCTGCACAGGCTTGCCGTTTACGAGAAAATGCTTGTGTCCTACTACCTGTCTCGCCTCTCTCCTTGTTCTGGCAAAGCCCATTCTGAACACAACGCTGTCCAGTCTGCTCTCAAGCATAACCATCAGGTTTTCACCTGTCTGGCCTTTCATTCTGTCGGCCTTCTCATAATAATTTCTGAAAGGCTTCTCCAGCACGCCGTAGATAAATTTCGCTTTCTGCTTCTCGCGCAGCTGAAGGCCGTACTCACTGATCTTCTTACCCGCTCTTGCGGATGTTCTGTTAGATTTCTTGTCATATCCTAAAAAGGTAGGATCAAGATCAAGAGATCTGCATCTCTTTAATACCGGAACTCTGTTTACTGCCATGATTCTGGCTCCTTTCTGTTTTTGTTTACAATGTCGCTCACTTAGGCGGCACCTTCATCCAAACTATTTTCCTTATACACGGAGAATCACTTGTGATTCTCCCGATCCAAACATAGAAAACCTTCGCAAAACGGACTATGCTGTGAGCGATTAGATTTTCTAAATCGAAACATAGAAATTCTTGGCGGCATCTTCTGACACCTTGGAATTTCTTTCGGAGAACCGCCTGCGGTTCTCCAGATCAAAACTTAGAAAATCTTCGCGAAACAGCCTCTGCTGTGAGCGATTAGATTTTCTTTTTGATCAGCTATACGCGGCGTCTCTTAGGCGGACGGCATCCATTGTGAGGTACGGGCGTCACGTCGCGGATGCTGGTCACTTCCAGACCACATGCCTGCAGCGCGCGGATCGCAGCCTCACGTCCCGAACCGGGACCCTTTACCATAACGTCCACAGTCTTTAAGCCGTGGATCAGAGCAGCCTTTGTCGCTGTCTCGGCTGCCATCTGTGCCGCATAGGGAGTAGATTTCCTTGAACCTCTAAAACCAAGACCGCCGGCACTCGCCCAACTTAACGCATTACCCTCGTTGTCTGTCAGCGTAACGATGGTGTTGTTAAAGGAAGACTGGATATGTGCCTGTCCATGTTCAACGTTTTTCTTGACACGCTTTTTTGTCACTTTTTTGGTAACTTTCTTTGCCATAATAAACTAACCTACTTTCTCAGACTATTTAATCTTGTTCCTATGTTGTTACTTCTTCTTGTTTGCAACAGTTCTCTTAGGACCTTTTCTTGTCCTGGCGTTGGTCTTTGTCTTCTGACCACGAACCGGAAGACCTTTCCTGTGACGGATTCCTCTGTAGCAGCCGATTTCCTGAAGTCTCTTGATGTTGAGAGCAACCTCTCTTCTCAAGTCGCCTTCCACCATGTAATCCTTTTCGATTACCTCTGCCAGTTTCTTCACCTCATCATCGGTCAATTCTCTGACGCGGGTATCAGGATTTACGTTTGCCGCCTCCAGAATCTTGTTTGCGCTGGATCTGCCGATCCCGTAGATATAGGTCAAGCCGATCTCCACACGCTTTTCTCTCGGTAAGTCAACACCTGCAATACGAGCCATTTACATTTCCTCCATTTCCTTTGCATTTTCATGCGCTTCGCGTACATCCTGCACGCGTGACACTAATTGATTGAGGCAAAATGCTTTGCCCAACCGGATCAGATATCCGATCTTTCCAAACATATAAGTTGGTATCAAAAAGTGGGCTCTCTATCTATTAACCCTGTACCTGCTTATGTTTCGGATTTTCACAAATAACTCTGATCTTTCCTTTTCTCTTGATGATCTTGCACTTTTCGCAAATCGGTTTTACTGATGATCTAACCTTCATCTCAAACCCTCCTTTCAAAAAAGACCGTTTTACATTATAACACCAAATCCTGCCGGTAGCAAGACTTTTTGCTATTTTTTTCTATCAACTTCATGCCGAGGCTGCGAAGCAGTCCTCGCGATCGAGCTTGCTCGATCTGTCATTTATCCCTCCAAATAATTCTCCCTTTAGACAAATCGTAGGGGGAAAGTTCCAGCGTCACCTTGTCGCCGGGCAGGATGCGGATGAAGTTCTGGCGCAGCTTGCCGCTGATATGCGCCAACACCACATGCCCGTTTTCCAGTTCCACCTGAAACATGGTATTGGGTAACTTCTCAATTACAGTTCCTTCAATCTCAATTACATCAGCCTTAGACATTTCTTTCCTCTCTTTCTTTCAGATACTCTTTTATTACTCTCTTTATCTCCAAATCATCGAAACCATTGTCCGGTTCCGGCATTCTTTTCTTTTTAATAAGCTGTACATGCTTCCTATTTTTCCGCTTCGGGCGTTCCACGGTTCTGCTTTTGCCGTCAGCTACATATATATATTCGCCATCCTCCCGAATGATGACATACACGGAATCCTTATCATGCCCTGCCCTGGATGTGGCGAGCATTCCCACGATGCTTTCTTCCATATTCAAATCCATTTCTACCTATTTATAATGTTAATATCTCCGGCTCCCCGTCCGTAATCAGCACCGTGTTTTCATAGTGCGCGGAGAGCGAATGATCCGCCGACACCACCGTCCACTCATCGTCCAGCCAGTCTACCTCGCCCGTGCCGATATTGATCATCGGCTCAATTGCAAGCGTCATCCCCGCTTTTAGTCGTATCCCCCTTCTTCTCTGGGGAAAGTTCGGTATATTCGGTGGTTCATGGAGTTTCGTACCGATACCGTGCCCCACCAGATCGTGCACAATTCCGTAACCGTGGGGTATCACATAGTCTGCAATGGCGTTGGAGATATCGTGCAGATGCTTTCCTGCGCGGGCCATTGCAATTCCCTGAAAAAAGCTCTCCCTCGTCACCTCGATCAGCTTTTCCGCTTCCGAACCAATCTCTCCTACCCCGTAAGTTCTGGCCGCATCCGAATGATACCCCTGCCAGATCAGCCCTGTGTCAAGGCTGACGATATCGCCTTCCTTCAAAATCCGATCCGGCCGAGGAATCCCGTGCACGACCTCCTCATTGACAGAGATGCACACACTCGCCGGGTACCCCTGATAATGTAAAAAGTTCGGGGTACAGCCATATCCCCGGATCAGCTCCTCGCAGATCGTGTCGATCTCCTTCGTAGAGATACCGGGGCGTATCGCCTTTGCCAGCTTCTCATGTACCCGGGCGAGCAGCCTGCCCGCCTCGCGCATCTTTTCGATTTCTCCTGCCGATTTGATCGTGACCGCCATAATCCTGCCTCTATTTTAATATCTCTGTAATTGCCTTGAACACATCCTGCATATCCTGTGTGCCGTCCACGCTCCGCAGCACACCCTTTGCCGAATAAAACTCGAGCAACGGCGCCGTCTGCTCCTGATACACTCGCAGGCGATTCTTTACCGTCTCCGGCTTATCGTCGTCGCGCAGCACAAGCTCCTGCCCGCACGCGTCGCAGATTCCCTCCTTCTTCGGGGGAACATGCTCGATATGGTAGGTCGCGCCGCAGGATGTACACGCGCGCCTGCCACCCATTCTGCGGATGATATTCTCGTCCGGCACTTCCACGTCAATCGCGTAATCTATCTTGTCACCCAGCTTATTCAGCGCATCCTCCAACACCTCCGCCTGAGGAATGGTTCTCGGGAAGCCGTCCAGCACGTAGCCGTTTTTGCAGTCATCCTGCGCCACTCTGTCAAGGAGAATGCGCACCGTCAGTTCATCCGGCACCAGCAGTCCCTGATCCATGTACTGCTTCGCCTCCGCTCCAAGCTCCGTCCCGTTCTTAATGTTCATGCGAAACATATCGCCCGTGGAAACATGCGGAATTTTGTAGGTTTCAGCAATCATTTTCGCCTGTGTTCCTTTTCCGGCGCCGGGTGCGCCCAGCATTATAATCTTCATCTCTTATCTCCCCATAGCATATGACATAGACACAAGGTTAGGGACGTGCCGATAAACCGCCGTCCCTACCTGTCTTGTCTTCCCATTAGTCGTTTAAAAAGCCTTTATAATTGCGGACAAGCATCTGCGACTCAATCTGCTTAACCGTCTCCAGCACCACGCTGACAATAATGATCAGGCTGGTTCCGCCGAAGGATACCTGTGCACCGAACACACCGTTAAAGAAGTACGGCACCACACATACGATGGTAAGACCGATCGCTCCGATAAACACAATATAATTCAGAAGTTTTGCCAGATAGTCGCTGGTCGGCTTACCGGGTCTGATACCCGGAATAAATCCGCCCTGTCTCTTCATGTTATCCGCAATCTCCATCGGGTTAAAGGTGATGGATGTATAGAAGTAAGCGAAAAATATCACCAGTAAAATATACACAACCAGACCGATTGAATAAACCAGATGTTCCGGATTGCACCAGTAATTGGAATTCAGCCCCCTGAGAATCTCTCCCCAGACGCCGGTCCCATTCACATTGAACAGGGAACAGATCACCACCGGCAGCTGCATCAGGGACGATGCGAAGATGACGGGAATCACGCCCGAAGTATTGACCTTCAGCGGAATATTCGTCGTCTGTCCGCCCACCATCTTTCTGCCCTGTACCTTCTTCGCATACTGTACCGGAATTTTGCGCACACCGTCATTTAAGATGATAACGAGAACTACCATCAGTACAATGATTGCAATGATAATGATCGCTGCCACCACGCCCTTGGCGATGGATCTGCCGATCACGAACTGCTCAAAGAGCTGTGTGATATCCTGCGGCATACGCGAGAGAATATTGATTGTCAGCACGATAGAAATACCGTTGCCGACGCCGTTCTCCGTAATCCGCTCTCCAATCCACATCAGAAACGCGCTGCCCGCCGTAAGCGCCGCTATTACCGTAATGACGTTCATCACATTGTAGGTCTCGAGCAGTCCCTGCCGTCCGAAACCAATCGCCATAACACCGGACTCAATCAGTGCAAGCGCAACTGTCACATATCTCGTAATAGATGCTATCTTCTTCCGTCCGTCCGCGCCGTCCCTCTGCATCTCTTCCAGCTTCGGAATCGCTATCGTCATAAGCTGCATAATAATGGACGACGTAATGTACGGCGTAATGTTGAGCGCCAAAACGGACATATTCAGAAAAGATCCACCCGTAAAAGCATCAAAGAAATTAAATGCGTCGCCGGTCTGGCTTTCGAACCATCTTGCAAAATAAGTTCTGTCCACGCCCGGCACGGGAAGCTGTGATCCGAGACGGATCACAACCAACATGAGAAATGTAAAGAAAATTTTATTTCTGATCTCCTTGATCTTAAATGCATTTTTTAGGGTTGTAAACATTAGATCACCTCTGCTGTTCCACCAAGTGCCTCGATTTTCTCCTTCGCGGATGCGCTGAAGGCATTTACTTTCACGTCGAGCTTCTTAGTAAGTTCTCCGTTACCAAGGATCTTCACACCGTCACGGGGATTCTTTACGATTCCTCTCTCAATCAATGCGTCCACATCAACCGTTGCACCGTTGTCAAACACCTCGAGAACGCTCAGGTTGAGAGCCACGATCTCTTTGGTATTTCTGTTGGTAAAGCCTCTCTTGGGGAGACGTCTGTACAAAGGCATCTGACCACCCTCAAAGCCGACTCTGGGCGCGCCGGAACGAGCCTTCTGACCCTTGTGGCCCTTGCCGGCCGTCTTGCCGTTTCCGGAACCATGTCCGCGGCCCCTTCTAAAATTATCGCTGTGTACAGAGCCCTTCGCCGGTCTTAAATTCGATAATTCCATCTATCACACCTCCTTTATGCCTCTTCCACTTTCACCATATGTCTTACTCTCTGAATCTGACCTCTGGTCGATGCGTTATCAGGCAGCTCCACTGTCTGATGAAGCTTCCGAAGACCCATAGCCGCCACCGTCGCGCGAGCCTTGGGCACCTGGCCGATCGTAGATCTGACTAAAGTGATCTTTAATTTTTTATCTGCCATTTTAATACCTCCTGATTGTAAAACTTCGAATCTGTACAGAGAATGCCTTCTTTTCGGCATTCTCTTATGCGGGACATAGATGTTCTTTGTGATGCAGCCACTGCTGCGAGCATTAGAACATCTTCCCGCATTGTTATGCGCGGATCTCTTCTACGGATTTACCGCGGTTTTTAGCCACTTCCTCAGGAGTCTTTAACTGGCTTAAGCCCATAATCGTAGCTAACACTACGTTCTGCTTGTTGTTGGACCCCAGGGATTTTGTACGGATATTCTTGATGCCTGCAAGCTCGCACACTACACGCGCAGGGCCTCCGGCGATGATACCGGTACCTTCCGGAGCCCGTTTCAGTAAAACGGATGCCGAACCGAATTTTCCGACAAAATCATGTGTGATACTGTTTTTCTCATCCAGTGCAACGCAAACCAGATTCTTGATCGCATCTTCCTTGCCTTTGCGGATCGCTTCAGGGATTTCAGTCGCTTTACCCAAGCCCGCGCCAACATGGCCGTTACCGTCGCCAACTACCACAAGCGCTGTGAAACGCATGTTACGACCACCCTTGACAACCTTGGTTACACGCTTGATTGTCACAACTTTCTCAGTGAGTTCTAACTGACTTACGTCAATGATTGTACGTCTCATGTGATCTTCTTTCTCCCTTCCTAGAATTCCAGGCCAGCTTCTCTGGCCGCGTCCGCTAATGCTGCAATCTTACCCTGGTATATGAAACCGCCTCTGTCAAAAACAACGGTCTTGATGCCTTTCTCAATTGCTCTCTTAGCGATCACTGTTCCTACATATGCTGCCGCCTCAACGTCATTGGTCTTCTTAAGCTCGCCTCCAACGCTCTTCTCGAGAGTAGATGCGGAGACTAAGGTATTTCCCACCGTATCGTCAATAATTTGAGCATACATATGATTATTGCTTCTGAACACAGCCAGACGCGGTCTCTCAGCGGTGCCGCTGAAACGGTTACGCATTCTGTTATGTTTCTTTACGCGAACTTTTTGTCTCGATTCTTTCTTAACCATTTCCACACTCTCCTTATCTGTTATTTCTTACCGGTCTTACCGACTTTACGTCTGATTGTCTCATCAGCATACTTGATGCCCTTGCCCTTATAAGGCTCAGGACGTCTCTTGTCTCTGATTTCAGCCGCAAACTGACCTACTTTTTCTTTATCGATGCCCTTGACGATGATCAGATTCTGTCCATCCACAACTGTCTCGATGCCCTCAGGGTCTGTCATCTCTACCGGGTGGGAGTATCCTAAGTTGAGTGTCAGCTTCTTGCCGGACTTAGCGGCCCTGTAACCAACGCCGTTTACCTCCAGCTTCTTCTCAAAGCCTTCCGTCACACCGACCACCATATTGTGAATCAGTGTTCTTGTCAAACCGTGGAAGGATTTCATCTTCTTCAAATCGTTCGGTCTGGAAACCAGAATCTGATCGCCTTCCACCTTAATTTCCATCTCTGCCGGGAGCGTTCTCTCAAGCGTTCCCTTGGGACCTTTTACAGTCACTTTATTATTTTCTGCAACCTCCACAGTCACACCTGCAGGGATCGCGATTGGCATTCTTCCTATACGTGACATGCCCGTACCTCCTGTTTTATTTGTCAAAAATTCTTTTCGCTCTACCGAGGCTGCTTGCCGCCTCGCAAACCAAACATAGATTTTCTTATGCGGCGTTTTTAACGCCTTAGAAATTCTATATGGTTCTCTCACCTGCGAAGAATGACACAGTCATTCTTCAGACCGAGCTTACTCGGTCAGTTACCAGACGAAAGCTAAAACTTCGCCGCCAACCTGAAGCTCTCTTGCCTTTTTATCGGTCACAACACCCTGGTTTGTGGAAATGATCGCCACACCTAAGCCGCCGAGCACTCTGGGCAGTTCTTCCTTGCCCGCATACACACGAAGACCGGGCTTGGAAATTCTCTTGATGCCGGAAATGATCTTGTCGTTCTTGTCCTCACCATACTTTAAGGTGATATGGATCGTCTTGAAACTGCCGTTCTCGATCACATCAAATTTTCTGATATACCCTTCCTCTAAGAGAATCTGCGCGATAGCCAGCTTCATCTTGGATGAGGGCACATCTACTGTATCATGTTTTGCAGTATTTGCGTTACGGATTCTTGTAAGCATATCTGCAATCGGATCGCTCATTGTCATGATTTTTCCTCCTAATCCTAATTTTCCAAAAATTCTTTTCGCCACCGAGGCTGCGAAGCAGACTCGCAAGCCAAACTTAGCATTTCTTAGTCGGCGTCTTTTGCCGACTTGGAAATTCCTTTGACAAGCGAAACTTAGTATTTCTTAGTCAGCGTATTTTGCTGACTTGGAAATTCTTTCGCCACCGAGGTTGCTTGCAACCTCGCAAGCCAAACATAGTATTTCTTAGGCGGCGTTTTCCAGACGCCTTAGAAATTCTTTTGGCTTTTTACCAGCTGGCTTTCTTTACGCCGGGAATCTGTCCCTTATATGCTAACTCACGGAAACAGATTCTGCAGATTCCGTATTTTCTTAAATAAGCATGTGGACGACCACAAATTTTGCAGCGGTTGTACGCTCTCACGGAGAATTTCGGTTTGCGCTGCTGTTTGATCTTCATTGCTGTCTTAGCCATGAATTTACCTCCTTCTATTTGGCGAATGGCATATTAAACAATCTCAACAACTCTCGGGCTTCTTCATCCGTCTTGGCTGTGGTGACAATGATAACATCCATACCTCTCACCTTGTCAACCTTATCGTACTCGATCTCAGGGAAGATAATCTGCTCCTTGATACCAAGCGCGTAGTTGCCTCTGCCATCGAAGGAATTAGCGCTCACGCCTCTGAAGTCACGCACGCGGGGAAGCGCCAGGTTTACGAGTCTGTCTAAAAACTCGTACATCTTGTCGCCGCGAAGCGTCGTCTTACAGCCAATCGACTGTCCCTCTCTGATCTTGAAGTTTGCAATGGAGTGCTTTGCCTTTGTGATAACGGCCTTCTGACCGGTGATGGTCTCCATATCACTCACAGCCGACTCCAGCACCTTCGCGTTCTCCTTCGCTTCACCGACGCCCATGTTAATCACGATCTTGTCAAGCTTCGGAACTTCCATGACATTTTTATATCCAAACTTTTTGATCATAGCATCTACGATCTCGTTTTTATACATATCTTTAAGTCTGCTACTCACGCTTATGGATCTCCTTTCCAAAAAATATTTTCTCTATCTTTATATCAGGACTGCGCATTCACTGCGCTGTCCGTACACGCGCCATGCAGCTTGCTGCATGTGTGCATCTCAAACGCATTTACAATGCGTTCAGTCAATGATGTCGCCCGTGGACTTGGCGAAACGTACTTTCTTGCCCTTCTCGATCTTAAAACCGATTCTGGTCGCTTTGCCCTTGTGTACATACATCACGTTGGAAGCATCGATGGGAGCTTCCTTCTGAACGATACCGCCGTTCTGGTTTGCTACGGAAGGCTTCTCATGCTTGGTAATCTTGTTGATGCCCTCCACAAGAACCCTGCCGTTCTTCTTGTCTACGGAAATGACCTTGCCTTCCTTGTCTTTATCCTTGCCGGCGATCACCTTAACGGTATCACCTTTCTTAATCTTAGCCATTGACATACCGGCACCTCCTATAATACTTCCGGAGCCAGTGAAACAATTTTCATAAACTGTTTATCACGCAGCTCTCTTGCTACTGGTCCAAAAATACGGGTTCCTCTGGGAGTCTTATCATCTTTGATGATAACAGCAGCATTTTCGTCAAATCTGATGTAAGATCCATCCTTACGTCTTGCGCCCTTCACGGTACGCACAACGACAGCCTTCACGACATCGCCTTTTTTTACAACGCCGCCTGGTGTTGCATCTTTGACCGTAGCGACGATCGTATCACCTATACGCGCATATCTTCTTGTAGATCCGCCCATAACTCTGATGCACAGGAGTTCTTTTGCACCGGTGTTATCAGCAACCTTCAATCTGCTTTCCTGTTGAATCATGCTATCTTCTCCTTATCTTAATCTTTTAACTCTTTAATCTGACCGATCGCATTCGAGTCGGGAAGAATTTTGAACAAATTCCTCTAACGAGTTTGCGAAGCAAATCTCGCAGACGAAACATCGATTTTCTTAGTCAGCGTATGTTGCTGGCTTAGAAATTCTTTTCGTCTTGTTATTTAACCTTTTCAACGATCTCTACAAGTCTCCATCTCTTATCCTTAGATAAAGGTCTGGTCTCCATTACCTTAACGGTATCGCCGATGCTGCACTCATTGTTCTCGTCATGCGCTTTTAACTTGTAGGTCTTCTTCACGATCTTCTTGTAAAGCGGGTGCTTTACGTGATCTTCTATCGCTACCACAATGGTTTTATCCATCTTATTGCTTGTAACCTTGCCGGTACGAGTTTTTCTCAGATTTCTTTCCACGATTGATATCTCTCCTTCCTCTGATTTCGCTGCCGCGAAACTGATTTCACTGCCGCAAAACTGATTTCACTGCCGTGAAATCAGTAAGAATCGCTTCGCAATTCTTACGCTCTCGCCATGTTATACAGTTTTTGCCTTCTGCGTGATCACCGTCTGGATTCTGGCGATATTCCTTCTCACTTCTTTGATCCGCGCCGTATTGTCCAACTGGTTCGTTGCGTTCTGGAATCTCAAATTGAAAAGTTCTTTCTTGGCATCTACAAGCTCCTGTGCTAATTCAGCATCTGATTTGTTATTTAAATCTTCCACATATTTATTAGTTTTCATTCGCTACACCGCCTTCCAAGTCTGCTTTAGAAACGATTTTACACTTGCAGGGAAGTTTATGGGTTGCAAGACGCAGCGCCTCTTTTGCCACATCCTCAGCCACTCCGGCGATCTCGAACATCACGCGGCCGGGCTTCACAACTGCTACCCAGTATTCCAAAGTTCCCTTACCGGAACCCATACGCGTCTCTGCAGGCTTCGCAGTAACGGGCTTATCCGGAAAAATCTTGATCCACACCTTACCGCCACGCTTGATGTATCTTGTCATAGCGATACGGGCTGCCTCTATCTGATTGGACTTGATCCAACAGGGCTCCAGAGCCACGATACCGTACTCACCGTAGGTAATCGTGTTGCCGCGGGACGCTTTACCCGCCATGGAACCACGGAACTGTTTACGACGTTTTACTCTTTTTGGCATTAACATTATTTATCGCTCCCTTCCTTGT
>ERZ778504.1699-NODE-1699-length-14423-cov-6.771576_pt1 | contig 14423 bp, 10 predicted proteins | sample MGYA00510046_ERZ778504 | MGnify/ENA primary metagenome ERZ778504 (study PRJEB29527, sample SAMN07138964) | mouse gut metagenome | material: feces | host: mouse | place: China:Nanjing | collected 2016-01-25 ...
AGAGCTTCAGCTCGCCCCCTTTGAAAAAGTGTGAGCGCGGAAGCGCGACACCCTCCAGCGCGAAGCTTTGTCAAAGCCAAGAGCTTCAGCTCGCCCACCTTTGAAAAAGTGTGAGCGCGGAAGCGCGACCCCCATCAGCGCGAAGCTTTGTCAAGGCCAAGAGCTTCAGCTCGCCCACCTTTGAAAAAGTGTGAGCGCGGAAGCGCGACACCCTCCAGCGCGAAGCTTTGTCAAAGCCAAGAGCTTCAGCTCGCCCCCTTTGAAAAAGTGTGAGCGCGGAAGCGCGACACCCTCATAACCTCATAACCTCATAACCTTTGGCCGAAGGCCAAATCAACAACCATGACAACAACACAAGTAACCCAGCAAGTCTCCCCCACCCTTCTCCGCAGCCACATCGACGAACGCGTAGCCCGCATACGCCCCTCCTCCCCCCCCTCGACCAGATCTCACGAATGGCAGGCGCGCGCAACAGCGGATCAATGAAAGTCGACTACTACTCCGTCGACATAAAACCCGGCACAACCGCCGTAAAAACCACACTCCACTCACGGAGCTACGCCAAAGGCGAGCCCTTCATCCTATCAGTCATCGACAACTCCTACCTCTCCGAGTCCGACACCGTATTCTTCCCCACCGTAAAAACCGACGAAGGGCGGCAGCTCATAGGCTACATCTCCCAATCAGACGGACGCTCAGTCACCATCCATCCCACCAACATCGAATATAACGACGACGGACAATACAACCTCCCGACAATCACCAAAGACACCAAAATCGTACGCATGGGCCGCGCAGCAGGCGAGCTCGACGTCCAGACACCACGCTACAACGCCCTACCGGTCAAAAACACCAACTACTGTCAGATATTCAAGAGCCAGATTGAAGAATCCCTCCTCCAGCGACTCTCCGACAAAGAAGTCGGCTGGACATTCTCCGACCAGGAAGAAGTAGCCATCCTCGACATGCGCATGTGCATGGAACGATCCTTCATGTTTGGCAACAAAGCCAAAATATCACTCGAAGAAGGCACCGAAATCATGCTCACCGGAGGCATATGGCATCAGACCGACCACGACTTCACCTACAAGACCATCGACAACCCCACAATGACATCCCTGATGCGACAAGCATTCTCAGGCTCTAACGGATCGACGCGCAAAGTGCTCCTCGCCGGCTCGGGACTCATAGAGCAGCTAAGCAACCAGAACTACCACAAAGTAATGTCGGTCAACGACCGCGTAGTCAAATGGGGCGTCGACTTCGACCTCATAGTCTCAAAATTCGGCACACTCTACGTAGTCCGGAGCGAAGTCTTCGACCTCTGCGGCATGGACAACCACGGCATGGTCATCGACCCCGAATACATCACCAAATACTCCCACATCCCCTTCTCGGCCGACCGCATCAGCTTCCACAAGCAAGGCGTACGCAACACCGAAGCCGTAGTCCTCACCGAAGCCTCCTGTCTCGTCCTCCGCTACCCGACAGCCCACATGCGCATCATCCCCGAAGCTTAGCCGACGAGTCCGGGCACATCGAAATCACACCTCGATGTGCCCGGACTTTTAATAGTTTAACCATCTCAATACCCCCAGCGATTTTGCATAATAAAACAAATTGAGTAATTTAGCAACCTGCATCGTATAATATAGATATACATTGCATTATTTATCCAATAGTTGTACTTTTCATATGCTCAATCAACCCCTTCACTTCACTCCCTACCTCAAATCGGTAATATGGGGAGGCGAGCGCATCGCGCCGTTCAAAGGCATCGTCACCGACCGGACTCAGATAGGCGAAAGCTGGGAAATCTCAGCCGTCCCCGGCCACGTATCAGTCGTTGACCGCGGCCCCCTCGCCGGACAATCGCTCACCGAACTCATCGACACATACGGAGCCGACCTCGTAGGCCGACACATCTACGAGCGTTACGGCTCGGCATTCCCCCTCCTCATCAAGCTCATCGACGCCAAAGCCGACCTCTCCGTACAGGTTCACCCCGACGACACTCTCGCCCAGGCTCGCCACAACTCACCCGGCAAAACCGAAATGTGGCACATCATCGACACCGACCCCGACGCCAGAATCTATGCCGGCCTAAACACAGCCATAACTCCCGACGAATACGAACGTCGTGTGGCCGACAACACCATCATGGACGTCATCGCCGCCTACGACTCCGCTCCCGGACAGACCTACTTCCTCCCCGCCGGACGCATCCACGCCATCGGTGCAGGCAACCTCCTGGCCGAGATACAGCAGACAAGCGACATCACCTACCGCATCTACGACTACGACCGACGCGACAAAGACGGCAATCCCCGCGAACTCCACACAGCCCAGGCCAAAGACGCCATCGACTACACCGTCTATCCCGACTATCAGAGCCACCCCGAGGGCGACCTCCTCGCCCAATGTCAATACTTCGACACACGCCGTCTCAGCCTCAACTCATCCGACACCCTTGAGCCCATAGCCAATCCCCGCGGCTCATTCACCATCATAATGTGTCTCGACGGACAGGCCGAAATCATCGACAACACCGATGGCCGCTCCTTCCCCGTCACCCGCGGCGAGACACTCCTCTTCCCCGCCGTCATGACCTCACTCTCAGCCCGCGGCACCGCCACCCTCCTCTCCGTCCAGGCATAAACAAAATAGCCATAAAAATAGCATAAAAAATAGCCATAAAAAATAGCCATAACATAAAAAACGCGCCCCGCGACATAGCCCTAAAAAGCATCGCGAAGCGCGTTTTTTAATTATTCCTCTCTATGATTGCCCCTTGCTTGATTTGTATCCTTTCTTTGATTGTATAATACTTTTTTTGATTCGTATCTTTCCATTATTTTGTCCCTTGCTCCGCAGCTTTAGCTGCGCGTGAGCCAAACGGAAGCGCGAGAGCGCGACAACAGCAGAGCGAAGCTTTGTCCCGGCCACGAGCTTCAGCTCGCCCTCATGCCGGCACCCTTGAAAAAGCCCCCTCTTACTTCTCTTTGAAAAAGTGGGAGCGCGGAAGCGCGACACATCAGCCTCTAAAAGTAAACATTAGCCACCGTATTCTTATCGGCCGGATTATACTTGAAGTGACCGATATTAGCCTTTCTGAAATTAAGATTAACCTTTTTGGGCTTACGATATGCACCGTCGATATACATACTGTCTATCATCGACGAATCATCCTTACATACCACTGTAAATTTCTTGCCCACCGAACGAATATCAGCCTTTCCCACAGTCGAGTCCTCAAGTTTAAGCTCACTTATGGTCTTTGAGCGGCTCTCGAGCCTGGCGATATGCGAATGGTTCAGCACCAGGCGATTGTCAACCTTGGTCACAAGCACATCGGTATTAAGCGAATCGACATAGACCGTGCCCCATCGTGCATCAACCTCCCTCAATATTCCCTTGGGCACATTGACACAGGCTATGACAAAATCTTCCGAATTAAGAAACACACGCCTCTTGGTTACATCCACATCATAATATCTGTGCATGGCCTCATAATTGATACTCACCGAGAGGGCACCGCTGTCGACGCGACAGTCAAGAAAACCGGCCCAGTCCGACGCAACATCCACTGTAACCTCCGTCGCCGTGTCACTCTCCCTGACCTTGAGCCCTTTTATGCCCCTTATCACTACCCCGCCGTCGGTTGTGTCATTGTCGACATAAACCACCTTATGCACAGGGCTGTCAAACTTAAGACTCACTGTCTCACCGCCCATTTTATAACGTGCCACATCCAGCTTGTAACTGTGCATGAACACAGCCATCACTCCCATCGCACACACCACTCCGGCCACCATAAGCCCGAGCATTATATATGTTGTCTTCTTCATTGGTTTATTGCTCTAAGTATTTTACATAATATGCATATAGATCGTCGGGCGACACTCCGAGCTGACTCAACTGACGGAAAAATTCCTGCATCTCTCCGTTGAAAAATGCCTCGTGGCGCATCACTCTTATGCGTGCCTTGGCATCCTCGGCTATAAAATAGCCTATGCCGCGCTTGTTGTAAAGCACACCCTCCTGGGCCAGATACTCATACGTGCGCATAAGCGTGTTGGCATTGACCTGAATCGAGGCGGCATACTCGCGTAGCGACGCCATGCGCTCTCCCTCGATAAATGTCCCGTTTATCACGGCGTCACATATGCCATCGGCTATCTGAAGATAGATGGCTTTGTTTTTCTGTTTGAATATCATGTAGCTATCCTCCTCTGATTTAAAGGCGATGAATTATATCCGACTCGCGCAGACGCATCACCGTGAGTGTGTAATTGATTATCAATGTCAACCACAGCAATATCTGAAACGGTGCGTAGAGTAGAAAGTCACGTCCGCCCTTGCTTACATAACCTGTGTTGGTATAACTGTCGGCTACAATGGCCGACATAGAGAAATAGATCATGAACAGCAGTCCGACCACTAAAGATGTCTTCACGAAATTATGCTTGCGCCACACCACCGAACCGAGAAAATAAAACGACTGGGTGACAAGAAATATCAGCAACACCATGTACATATTGACTGCCGCCTCTATTTCAACAATACCCAAAACTCTCAGCCACGGTATCATGCACACTTCACCGTCAAATATATAGTTGGCCGTCAGATACTTTACCATATCGGCAAACATCGCGCTCACCAGCGACCACACTACGAAGCCCGGCACCACGAAAATCCATCTCACCAGACACTGCTCAAAGGCTGTGGCGGGGGTCATGAGCACTCCCGTCGCGCTCTTGTTGTCCCACATCTGCCTGAAAGCCAGCGAGGCGATAAGACAACCTGTGACACCAAACACCACGAGCATAAAACCAATCTCCGTACTTATACCAAAGTCGGGATCACTTGTATGCATTGTCGACAGGCCGTTGATTACAGCGATAAGCATCATCACCAGCGTGACAAACGCCCCCGACATCAGCAGAGTGCCGCGATTCTCTACAAAATATTTCTTCATCAGCCACATCGTCCTCGAAGGGCTGAAAATATTGTCAGTATTCATATCCATTGTCTGAATTATAAAAGAATTTACGTCCTATCCCCTGTCAGGCTCTCCGCTCCTGAACACATACTCCAGCAGTCCCGGATTGGAGGTGGCCAGATCAAACAGCATCTCTATGTCCACATTGGTCTCCTCTCCTCCGTCGTTGGGCATCACCACCGCCACTCCGCCTATGGTCTGACGCGAGATGAAAGCGCGCTTTATATCCTCGGGCGAGTCGGTGAGCGCAAACTTCAGACGCTCGCTGATCTCGACCATGCTGCGGTCAAACACCACCTTGGCATCATCCATGATTATCACATGGTCGAGCAGACAATCTATGTCGCGCACCTGGTGGGTGGATATCACGATGGCACGCTCGTCGGTCATGCCGCCCGCTATGAAACTGCGAAACATCTCCTTGCCCGGGATGTCGAGACCGTTGGTAGGCTCGTCCATGAGCAGCAGCGGCGTGTTGCACGCGAGCGCGAAACTCATGAACACTTTTTTCTTCTGACCCATCGACAGCTCTCCGAGATTCACGTCGCCGCTCATGCCCATGATGTCGAGATTACGGCTCATGTCCTCGTCGGAAAAACGCGGATAGAACGGAGCGTTGAGCCTCACATATTCTTTCAGTTTTATCGCAGGGAGCATCACCTCCTCGGGCATAAGAAAAATGTCGGCGAGGGTCGCGGGCTCACGGAGCCGGGTGCTGACACCGTTCATAGTCACGACACCCGACTGAGGGGTGAGCAATCCGGCCATGACATAGAGAAGCGTGCTCTTGCCCACACCGTTCTTGCCCATGAGTCCATACACTCCGCCCGGCATGACGTCGAGCGACAGGTCGCGCAACACCGGCCACTTCTTGCGGCTGTAGGAAAATGTGACATCTTTTACTTTCAACATAAATGGCAAAATTAAGATTGTGGTGTAATAGTGTATTGGTGTACTAGTGCACTAGTACACCACAAAAGTAGTACACCTTTTTCTCTCCTCCAAATATTTTCTCAAAAAAATTTTTTTCATCTATTCCGCCACCGAAAAAACGCCCTCAAATCCCGAGGCCGGAACAGCCGCATCACCCGCCTCCTCAATAAGCCCGGGACCCTGATTACAGAGCCCTCACGAGAGTGAAAAAACACCATTTTCAACAGTGTTGATAACTGTGTAGAAAACTGTCAAAAACTTTTCAAAAGATTTTAATAACTTACTATTGACATTAAGCCCCCTGTTGCCGTATAATCATACTCCGCTCATAGCCAAAATAGTTATTGTTTTACTATCAATGCGTTTTCAAGCCCCTTTTCAACATTTTTGCGTTGTAAAACTCACAAAAACTTATTAACTTTGCACATTATTAACACAATGTTAATAACTATAAAAATTAAATGAATATCAGGGAGTTGCGATGTTAATAACTCATCAGATAATGTAAGTCTGCATCAATAACCCATATATGCAAGCAAACGGCTGAAAAGTTATCTTACGTTTCTACAACCTTTATTCTTCTTCTTTTAAACTTCTTTTTCAAAAAAATTTTTTTCAAATATAAATAAATGAAAGTCGAAAACGGCTGTGTTGTCGCCCCGGTCCCTGAGGGTGTCGATTTGCGAGAGGAGATAATCCGACTCAAGAAAGAAAAAAACGCCATCGTCCTGGCCCACTACTACACGGTGGGCGACATCCAGGATGTGGCCGACTTTGTGGGCGATTCTTTGGCCCTGGCCCAGATTGCCGAGAAGCTCGACAATGACATCATCGTCATGTGTGGAGTCCACTTCATGGGCGAGACAGTCAAAATACTCTGTCCTGACAAAAAGGTGCTTGTGCCCGACCTCAACGCCGGGTGCTCGCTCGCCGACAGTTGCCCTGCCCCGGAGCTGGAAAAATTCATCAAGGAACACCCGGGTCACACGGTGGTGTCGTATGTCAACACGTCGGCCGCCGTCAAGGCTCTCACCGACATCGTAGTCACTTCGGGCAACGCCATGAAGGTAATCAAGTCGCTTCCGGCCGACGAGAAAATCATCTTTGGCCCCGACCGCAATCTCGGCAATTACATCAACGCCGAGACGGGGCGCGACATGCTGCTGTGGGACGGTGCGTGTCACGTGCACGAAAAGTTCTCGCTCGAAAAAATCATCGAGCTCAAGCGTCAGCACCCCTCGGCCAAAGTGCTCGTGCATCCCGAGTGTCCGGCCCCCGTCCGGCTCGTGGCCGACAAGGTAGGCTCGACAGCCGTGTTGCTCAAGTGGGCCTCAGAGACCGATGCCGATGAGTTTATCGTGGCCACCGAGAGCGGCATTCTGCACGAGATGAAGCGTCAGTGTCCCGACAAGAGATTCATCCCCGCCCCACCCGATGACTCGACCTGCGCATGCAACGACTGCGCCTACATGAAGCTCAACACCATGGAGAAGCTCTATCTCACGCTGCTCCACGAGGCTCCCGAGGTGCATGTCGACCCCGCCGTCATCGACCGCGCACGTCTCCCCATCACACGCATGCTTTCGCTCTCCTGACGGGCAAATCATTCATAGAATATTCAACTCATTATCCATTTAATAAAATTTTCACGTGGATTACAACCATAAATCAATCGAATCACGCTGGCAGCAGTATTGGCGCGATAACAATGTATATAAGGCTGAAATCAATGCCGACAAGCCCAAATACTATGTGCTTGACATGTTCCCCTACCCTTCGGGAGCCGGACTTCACGTAGGCCATCCTCTCGGCTATATAGCATCCGACATCTTTTCGCGCTACAAGCGTCTGAGAGGCTTCAATGTGCTCCACCCCATGGGTTATGACGCCTATGGTCTGCCCGCCGAGCAGTATGCCATACAGACGGGCCAGCACCCCGAGAAGACCACCATGCAGAACATCGCCCGCTATCGTCAGCAGCTCGACAAGATAGGTTTCTGCTATGACTGGGACCGTGAAATCAAGACCTGCGACCCTTCGTTCTACAAGTGGACACAGTGGGCATTCATGAAGATGTTTGACAGCTATTACTGCAAGGACGAGCAGAAGGCCCGCCCCGTCAGCGAGCTTGTCGAGGCTTTTGCCAAGCAGGGCAACGCCGGTCTCAACGCCGCATGCAGCGAGGAGATGAGCTTTACGGCCGACGAGTGGAACGCCATGACTCCCAAGCAGCAGAGCGACGTGCTCATGAACTACCGCATAGCCTATCTGGGCAACACGATGGTCAACTGGTGTCCCGAACTGGGCACTGTGCTTGCCAATGACGAGGTGAGTGAAGGCCTGTCGCTGCGCGGCGGCTATCCCGTTGAGCAGAAGCTGATGTATCAGTGGTGTCTGCGCGTATCGGCTTATGCCCAGCGTCTTCTCGACGGTCTTGACACCATCGACTGGACCGACTCGCTCAAGGAGACCCAGCGCAACTGGATAGGCCGCTCGGAGGGTGCCGAGATGCACTTCCCCATCGCCGGTTCGGACGTAGTGCTCGACATCTTCACCACAAGAGCCGACACAGTGTTTGGCGTGACATTCATGGTGCTCGCCCCCGAGAGCGAATATGTGGCTCAGGTCACCACTCCCGATCAGGCCGAGGCCGTGAAGGAGTATATCGACTCGATCAAGCACAAGACCGAGCGTGAGCGTATGATTGACAAGAAGGTGTCGGGTGTATTCACCGGCAGCTATGCAGTCAATCCGCTTACCGGCAAGCAGATACCCGTCTATGTGTCGGACTACGTGCTCGCCGGCTACGGCACCGGAGCCATCATGGCCGTGCCCGCCCACGACTCGCGCGACTATGCCTTTGCCCGTCACTTCGATCTCCCCGTCATACCTCTTATAGAGGGTTGCGACGTGAGCGAACAGAGCTTTGACGCCAAGAGCGGCAAGATGATCAACAGTGCCTCGGCCGAGCTTGATCTCAACGGCATGGAGGTCAAGGACGCTATCGCCGCCACCAAGAAATTTATCGAAGAGAAAGGCATAGGCCGTGTCAAGGTCAACTATCGTCTGCGCGACGCCATCTTCTCGCGTCAGCGTTACTGGGGCGAGCCTTTCCCCGTATATTATAAGGAAGGCATCCCCACCCTCATGGACGAGAGCAAGCTGCCGCTGCTGCTGCCCGAGGTGGACAAATATCTGCCCACCGAGACCGGCGAACCCCCGCTGGGACGTGCCAAGGGATGGGTCACCGAGGACGGTTGTCCGATAGAGCTCAACACGATGCCCGGTTTTGCCGGCTCGTCGGCCTACTATCTGCGCTATATGGATCCCCACAACGACTCGGCCCTCGTGAGCAAGGAGGCCGACGAGTATTGGCGCAATGTCGACCTGTATATAGGCGGCACGGAGCACGCCACAGGCCACCTTATATATTCGCGTTTCTGGAACAAATTTCTCTATGACCTCGGCTATGTATGCGAGCCCGAGCCTTTCAAGAAGCTCATCAACCAGGGCATGATACAGGGCCGAAGCAACTTTGTATATCGCATACAGGGTACAAATACGTTTGTCTCGCACGGTCTGAAGGGACAGTATGACGTAACCCCTATCCATGTCGACGTAAACATCGTGAGCAACGACATACTCGACCTCGACGCCTTCCGCGCATGGCGTCCCGACTACAAGGATGCCGAGTTTATCCTCGAGGACGGCAAGTATGTGTGTGGCTGGGCTGTGGAGAAGATGTCAAAGTCAATGTTTAACGTAGTCAACCCCGACGACATCGTGGAGCGTTACGGAGCTGACACACTGAGACTCTATGAGATGTTCCTCGGTCCGCTCGAGCAGAGCAAGCCCTGGGACACCAACGGCATAGACGGTGTGAACCGCTTCCTCAAAAAGCTGTGGTCGCTCTTCTATAAGGGAGACACACTGCTTGTCGATGATTCCGCTCCCTCTCCCGAGGCTCTGAAAGCTATCCACAAGCTCATCAAGAAGGTTACGGGCGACATCGAGACGTTCAGCTACAACACTTCGATTGCGGCCTTCATGATATGCGTCAACGAGCTCACATCGCTCAAATGCCATTCACGCGCAGTGCTTTCCGACCTTCTGGTCGTGCTCGCGCCGTTCGCTCCCCACATCACCGAGGAGCTGTGGCATTCGGCTCTCGGCAATGACAGCACTATCTGCGACGCTACATGGCCCGAGTGGGACGAGAAGTATCTTGTGGAGTCTACGGTCAATTATGCCGTATCGTTCAACGGCAAGGCCCGTTTCAACATCCAGGTGCCTGCCGATACTCCCAAGGAGGAAGTGGAGCGCATAGCTCTTGACCATGAAAGCTCGCTCAAGTGGCTCGACGGCCACGCTGTGAGAAAAGTCATCGTGGTGCCCAACAAGATTGTCAACATCGTCCTCGGATAAGGAAGGATACAAAAGATTCAGAAGGACATAAGAAACATAAGTTTTCCTTAATCTAAAAGACAGGAGCACAGAAGGTTATTATATAAGTAACCTGCTGTGCTCCTGTCTTTTTAGGCTGACTCACTGCGGCTGAAGCCGCAGCACCCGAAACAAAAATTACAGGAGTAAGGGAGGATTGAGCCCTTGCTCCTGTAATTTTTTTATGTCTCTTATGTCTTTATGATACTTTTGTATCTATGTTCAGAGGCGGATTTTGGTGGTCTTTCCGGCAGAGGTGCGGAGGATGTAGAGGCCGGGAGCAAGGTCGGAGAGGCTGTTGCGGTCGGCTCGGGTGAGGATCCTTACTCCTGTAAGGGTGTAGACGTCTACAGTTGTGTCTGTGTCATTTCCTATTATGTCGTCAATGCCTGTCTCGCCTTCTTTTTGCTTGACGGCGCGGATGGGGTAGCCCTTGTAGGCCTGGGGATTGGCGGTGAACCGGGGCACAAAGCCTTTGGTGAGACGTGCATAGGTGACTTTGGCGGTGTCGAGGCTGGTGTTGTCAATCTCGGCTGTCATGTAGCATCCGTAGTCGGATGCGTTGAGTGCCGATACATACATGAAGCCGGTGTTGGGGAAGAATATCTTGTTGCCGTTGATTTTAGAGGTAAATTTCACACCGTTGTCAAAGCTTTCGTAATCGCAGTTGTCAAAGAGTTCCTGGAATTGTTCTTTGGTCGGGGTCATCCATTCCTTGCCGAGGACTTTGGTGGCGGGATCATATTCAGTTCCAGCCATATTGAGCACGGGGATGACGCCTGAAGTCCTGTAAGGTGATGTGGTGATAGACCATTTGGTGAGGAGTTCGGGATTGGCAAACTGGTAGTAGTCACCGATCTCCTGCGATGATTCGGCACCTACGTTATGTGAAGCCCATATGACGCTGAGACCCAGGTCGATTTCACGGCTTTGTGCGAGGGAGGGCACGGTGACCTCACACACGGCCGAGACACCGCTGCCGTCGGTGGCGGTGGCTGTGACGGTGGCTGTGCCTGCGCTCACGGCACAGAGCTGTCCCTTGGTGTCGACGGTGACGACTGATTCGTCGGAGGAGGTGAAGGTCATGCGTTTGTCGGAGGCATTGGCAGGGAGCACGGCTGCGTAGATACCGGTCTGTTCGCCCACTGGAAGGGTCAGGTCTGTCTCGGTAAGCGTTATGTCGGTCACAGCTACACCGGTGGGGTTGATGTCCTTGACGGGACGGACGAAGAGGTATGTGTCCTTGCGGGTCATGTCGATGACTTCCACGCCTTTAATTATGGATATGCGACATGCCCAGGCTTTTGTGAAGTCGGTGGAGAGGTCTGACTCGCGCCATGCGTCGGCGGTCCAGAATGTTGTATTCAATCCGATAATGTTGCCGCCGGAGGCGTATTCTATAAATATGCTGTTGCCGTTGTCGGCTGTGAGTGTGAAGCCGCATACTTCTTCATAGTTTGAGGTGAAGGTGAGTTTGAGCTTGGCGAGTTCCTCACATTCGGCTTTTGTGGGGAGACGCCATCCGTCACCGAGAGCAGCGGTCACGCAGTCATAGTTGGAGTGGGAGATGTTGAGGCCTACGTTGACGTTGTAGGGCACTTCTTCGTTGGTCTGGATGAGATTTTTAAGCGGGGTTGTGGAGGCCCAGTAATAGCCGGCATTGGCGAGATTGACCATCTCGGCGTCGAGATAGGTGTCGGACCATAATACGCTGAGTCCGAGGTCGACGGCTTTGGGCTGATTGTGTGTCTGGGAGCTCACTGGCAGGTAGATTGCGGCAATCATGCCGATACTGCATAGGTAACGGTTAAATTTCATAACACTGTGTGTAAAAATATTACCCTCACGCTCTCCACAAAGGGTATAATTAAAATCAACAAAAAAGCGCGAGAGCCGTACTATGTTGCTCGTTCCACATATAGAGGCTCTCGCATTGCCCGAATTGGAAGAACGAGCAACGTCGCAGAAGCCTCACGCTTGATATGGATATGTCTACGCAAAGACAGGCACACGAGCACCATGACTTATGTCATAGACTTGTATACATATCACCAAGGGCATCTACCGTTGCTTCAGTCTTGACCAATTCTGTGAAATTTGCGAGATTTCTATATGACAAGATTGAGCGTCGAGTAAACGCTTTTAAAATAAAAATGTCAGCACCCGCCACCGAGCCCATATCGGGCTTCTGCGAACGATATGCACCACAAAGGTAACTACTCAGGTAGGTTTGTCGTACTCCCCCATGCACAACTTCCCTCGTTGCAACCAACGAGAGTAAATCGTTTTTTTACAAAATATGAAGCTGTTTATAATGTCAGCATGCTCGGTTTGAGCTGTGCTATTAATTGCAACTCACGGAACGGAGAAAGATCTTGCTTTTTGGCAGTATCAATGACGGAGTGTATTACTGCATACGCTTCGGCTCCAAGGAACGTACGGAAAAGTCCTGCGACTTTCTGCTTCGTCTTTGCCGGTCTAACTGCCCGTTCACTTGCATTATTGTCATATGGGACATCAGGGTTGTCAAGGAAAGTGAAGATATAGTCCTTTTTACCAGACAATCCCTTCTGCATACCAGTAAACTCCTTGTCTTCAGTTCCAAGAGGTCCGTCAAGTAGTTCGTCCAGTCGTTTTTTCAACCCTTCACGGTCTATTTCGTCCCATGCTTTTTCTCTGCGTTGCTTCATTGCGTCTGTTATGAGATTGAGCATGTCCTTGGGCCATTGGTTTTCAGGTTGCAACTCTGTCAGATAAACGAGATTACGCTGGAGATGTACGAGGCAAATCTGGTGGGTCTTGACATTCATGCTGAAGTAAGCTCCGTGCCTGTCCGTTACAAGTACTGTATCTGGGAGTCCCTTGTCAAATGTATCATCTATTGCTTTGTGACCACGTTTTGCATGTGCTTTGAAAAAAGACGCAGTCTCTGTCTGCCATACCCACAGCCAATGCAAGACTCCCGCAATGTCTATACCCGTCTCATCTGCGCCAGCTACTGGAGACTTGCCTATCTTTGACTTGATTCTCTCGTAAAGTGCTCTTGCCCGCTTGGTCATCCTTTGCACTATATTGTTGATCGTACCCTCACTCATGTCTATATGGAACATATCATTCATGAGCCTTTTGATACGCTGGTATGATACAGCGTGCTCTTCACAAAGATATACAACCAGGGCCTGTACATTCGGGCCGTAGAATACGTCTCCGTTTACACCTTCCGGAAACTCGCTGCATACAGTATGCCCACAATTAGGGCAAACCTTCTCCAATATGGAGTACTGGGTTATGACTGGAGCCGGGAAGTTTATATCTATCATCTGGCGAGTCATCTTCTGAATACCCGAAACATTTGACAAATCTTCACCGCAGTCCGGGCAGTTGTCCAATGGTACCTCTACATAAAAATCAGATCTCTCTTCCCTTTGCAAAGTACTTCCCTTATGTCCTGGCTGACCTCCTGACTTCTTGCCAGATGGCTCACGCAATGACTTTGTACGCTTCCTCTCCTCGGAGGCTGCAATATCTTCCTTAGACGGAGGTGTGTTGCTGTTGTGGCTATCTTTCTTTGGTTTCTCCAATTTGTCGAGACGAGCCTTTAGTGTGCAGATTTCCGCATTCTGTTTCTTGATTTTTGCAAGATCTTGTCTGTGTTGCGACTCAAGGTATCCATTACGCTTTTTCAACTCCTTATTCTCAATCTTTATCGGAGCTACTTCATCTTCGAGTTTTGTTAGTCTTCCAAGAATATATCGCAATGCTTCATCAGCGTCAAGAATTACGTCAGGGTGTACGTTGTTTGTACAAGAATCCTTGCGACTCTTGGCATGTAACGCCCTGCTGGGAACTTTGCTATTTGCTGATTTCTTTGCCTTCATTTCACCTACAAAGGTACAAAAAAAAAACAAATATGCAAGTAAAATAATGTTTATTTTCTTGATATTCAATAGCTTTTATGAGCGTCAAATGCGAAGTGATAATTGAACGTTAAGCTGCTATTGTTTCGTCATAATATGAGTACGGCATACCTACCTGAGTAGTTACC
>ERZ778504.1705-NODE-1705-length-14388-cov-4.055815_pt1 | contig 14388 bp, 7 predicted proteins | sample MGYA00510046_ERZ778504 | MGnify/ENA primary metagenome ERZ778504 (study PRJEB29527, sample SAMN07138964) | mouse gut metagenome | material: feces | host: mouse | place: China:Nanjing | collected 2016-01-25 ...
CGCGCACCCCGGGCCTTCAGGAAGTCAAGGAGAAGCTTCGCTACCTGTCGATGACTGCCAGGGAGCGCCGCGCCTACGACGAGCACCTCGACACCATCAGGGTGCAGAACGACGTCCTCGACACGGCCTGGACCGAGGGCCATCAGGAAGGTCGCGAAGAAGGTCGTGCAGAAGGTTTGGCCGAGGGCCGCGCCGAGGGTCGGCAAGAAGGTCTCGCAGAAGGTCTCGCCCGTGGGCGTGCCCAGGCGATGCGTGATTTGGCTCTAAGCCTGCTTTCTAACGGCGTGCCAACTGACATAATAAGCAAATCTACCGGTCTTACCGAAGCGGAAATAATGTCATTGCGTAAAGATGCTTGATAGGTTTTCTCAATCAAGTTCTCAGTAAATTATAAATCATCGCCGACATTCGGGGCAATCTCGGGTACGGCGATGATTTTTTCGGCGAATTGGATGTTGTGGTTTTCATAAAAAATCGTAATTTTGTAGTTTGAGATATAAAAAATCTGATATCATCACGAAAAAACACGATTTTGCAGTAAACTTAATAAAACCATTACATTCGTTATGCTACATCTAATTGCCGATACAGGCATACAATTCCATACGACAGAGGTAGAGTTTGACGCCGGGCAGCAACTGTCGCTGCCTACAGGGCGCCCTCTGAAATATAGTTTCTGCAATATTGTCAACCAACAGACTGGCGAGCGCGTTTTCGACCTGGTTTCCTATCACAGCGGTATAGGCAAATATATCCCTGTCAACGAACTTGTCAATGAAGGAACGATAGAACTGCTTGCCGATGGCCGCGCCAAGCTCGATGACAGCGGTGTCGAAATCATGCGCAGCGATGTCTCGCCGGCCTTGTACACGCAGCTTGATGCCGGGTCGGGTAATGGCGAGATGTACACTTTCAACTCGCTGCTTAGCTATATGACACCCAACCCCGAGCGCGTACACGAGCGCGTTCCGGCTTTCGACCTCTTGCTCGGCCACTGGCTGCCTATGCCGATGTTCGAGATGCAGCACGGCGTGACCACCGACGTGCCTTACGCATGGTGCCGCGTCAAAATCGAACGTGTCGGCGATGTCAGGGAGGACGGCAAGGCAACTTACCGTTTCATTTGGGCTTTTGACACGCGGTCGAGCCGCGACCCGATGGCCCTCTATCGCCCAACATTCCCCATCGAGGGTATCGACAAACTCGAGTTCGGCCTATGCAACCGTGTGTCGAACCTCATACCCTTTATGTCGCCCAACGGGTCGTTTACGGTTTTCAGCCACTATATAGCACAACTCCTGGGCCTCGACCCCGCCGCCGGAGGGTATAAATATATAGGGTTCTATATCTACCTTATCAACTTTATCCGCTTTATCGGGGCTGCTCCCGAGGTTACGCTCTACCGCTGTCCGCCCGAGCGCGATATACCCGTCGATTTGGTGCTCGATATCGGTAACTCGCGAACATGCGGATTGTTATTCGAAGACGGCGACTTTACCCGTGCTGCCATGCTTGCCCTGCGCGATATCAGCGACCCGTCGAAGAGTTATGAGCATCCCTTCGACATGCGTCTTGTTTTCCGTCAGGCCGACTTCGGTGGCGACATTGTGATAGAGGAAGAGGACATGTTCCGCTACTCGTCGCTTGTCCGGGTTGGCGACGAGGCGCGCAAGCTCGTGTACCGCTCGGTCGAGAGCGAGGGCCTGTGGGCAAGCACCACCAACTACTCAAGCCCCAAGCGCTACCTGTGAGACAACAAGCTCTTCAAGCAAAAATGGGAGTTCCTGACCACTGATAGCGACCCTCTGTATATTCGCGAGGCCGAGAACGTGTATGTGCCCGGCCTGTCAGACCTCTTCGATGCGGCCGGCGAGTTTGTCCGCGACCCTTTCAACATGCTCGAGAACACCGACGGGCACACCCATTACTCGCGTTCGTCGCTGATGACCTTCGTGCTTATCGAGATTTTGCAGCAGGCCCTGATGCAAATCAACAGCCCCGAGTTCCGTCGCCGCCACGGCCAAATCAACTGCAAGCGAGTTCTTCGCAGCCTCATACTCACATGCCCCACGGCCATGCCGCGCAAGGAGCAAATCAAGCTGCGCCAGTGCGCCCTCGATGCCTTCGATGCCCTCAAACTGGTTTATCCCGAGGGCGAACTGCCCGACATCAAGGTCTATCCCTCGGTCGACAGCCTCGCTGCCGACAACGACGATGCCATGGCCGACGAAAAAGCATCGTGGACTTTCGACGAGGCCACTTCGTGCCAGCTCGTCTATCTCTATGCCGAGATTGCCGAGCGTTATCGTGGACGTGCCCGTGAATTTTTCGACCTCAAGGGCCACGAGCGTCCCGAGCTCGAGGCCGAGGGCTACCGCGACAAGGCTGTCACCATAGCCTCGGTCGACATAGGCGCCGGCACTACCGACGTGATGGTATGCACGTATATGTGCTCGGGCAACGACGACGGCACACTCACGCCACGGCCCATTTTCTGGGACAGCTTCTATGTCGCCGGCGACGATATACTGCGCAATATCATACAGAATGTCATAATCGAAGACCGTGGCGAGAGCTATCCCGACATGGGCAGCATCTATTCGGCCCTGATAACGCGCCTCGACTCTATGGGCAACGACGAGATAGCCGCTATACCCACCATGACCGAACACGTGTATTATCGCACCCTCATGGGCGATTTGCGTTCGTCGTCGGGCGAGGCCGAGACGGCAGCTATCAAGCAACGACTTGCCACGTCGTTGTTGCGCGATTTCTTTGGCGTCGACTCCAATATGATGGAAGACCGTGACCGCCGCTGCCGCGTTGACTTCAACACGCAGGTGTCGCACCCCATGGCTCAGTTCTTCATGGAGCAGCTACGCCTGCACCGTCCGTCGAGGGTCTATACATTCGACGAGATTTTCCCCGACGTGAAGCCGTCGAGCTACCTGCTCGACTATTTTGCCGCGCATTTCGGTTTCCGTTTCGAGGAGCTCAAGTGGCGTTTCGACCCCGTGCGCGTTGCCGATATCGTCAAATCGACCATGGAGAAGCTGATGAAGCAGATTTCGGTAATGCTCTACGCCCATCACTGCGATATCGTTGTGCTGTCGGGCCGTCCTACCAGTATCGATGCCATTACCGAGCTGTTTGTCAAATATATGCCCGTTACCCCCGACCGGCTTGTGCGCCTCAACGAGTACCGCGTGGGCCAGTGGTTCCCCCTTGCCGACCCCCAGGGATATTTCTACGACCAGAAGGCCGTGGTCGCCGTGGGCGCGATGGTAGGTCACCTTGCCTCGACGCTGGGCTTCAACGGCATGGTAATCCAGTTCGACGACATGGCCAAGCATTTTTGCTCCACGGCAAACTATATAAGCCTCTACAAGGGCGACCGCATGGCCACGACCTTGCTCACGCCCAAGAAAGGCAGCGAGACCCTGAACCTGACCATATTCCCGGCCTTCTTCGGCTGCAAACAGTTCGACACCCCCCACTACGACGGTCGCCCCGTCTATGCCCTCTACAACAACAGCGGGCGGCGCGCGTTGCGCGTGACAATCAGCCGCGATTTCATGGACGACCCCGAGAAGTTGACTATCGAGGATGTCTGTGACCAGAATGGCGACCAGGTGCCGCGCGACCAGGTGGAATTTTTATGTCAGTCGATTATCAACGACGGCCAGCACTGGCTCGACAAAGGCGAGTTCGAACTTAAAATAAATTGAATTTCCCTCTTCTCAATACTATGGCAATACACGACGATATCCGCATAATTAACGAGGGCCTTGCGTGGCTCAAGGCCAACAAGCCCGAGCAGTATGAGCAGTCATTTTTCCAGATGCTCGACGGGCGGCGCAGGCTTCGGCGCCAGCTCGAGGCCCTGACCGAGAACCCGGCCATCGGAGCCTTTGGCGAGAGCCAGACCGGCAAGTCATACCAAATAAATACCTTGCTCAACCGCCATGACAAGGCGTTTGTAATCAAGTCGCCCCAACACCCCGAGGGCATCGGCTTTGTTGACAAAATCAACCCCATAGGCGATGACCGCGAGGCTACGGGCGTGGTGACGCGCATGACCAGCTTTGCCAAAGACCCCGGTCGCTACAACCGCGACTACCCCGTGATAGTTAAACTACTCAGCGTCGGGCGACTCGCAACCATACTCTCGTCGGGATACTACTCAAACATACGTGACTACACTACCTATTCGCAGGATGAGCTGCGCCAGATTTCCGACCTGCTGACCGAGCGCTACGGCTCGCGTAGCGAGACCGGCAGCTCGGTGTTGACCGAAGACGACATACTCGACATAAAGTCGTACCTCGCCACCTATCAGAAAGCTGCCACGCAGGAACTCAACCGCTCGAATTATTTTGAGACCCTTGCACGCATCATACGCCGCGTGCCGTCGGCCGAATGGTCGGCTGTGCTCAAATACCTCTGGCACGAAAACGAGGTGATAACGCGCCTCTTCGAACGGCTCACCGGGGCCTTGCAGCGTATGGACTTCGCCCACGAGGTCTACGTGCCCATCGAAGCCGTGGTGCATGGCGGCGAAAACCGCAAGACCATCATGTCGGTGGCCTGCCTCAACGGCCTCGACGAGGTGAATTGGGATATACACACCGATGTATTCGTGCCCGAAGGCGGCGACCGTACGCACCTGCGTCGCGAGGCCGACGTGCCCACGTGCGACCTTTGTGCCGTCAGTGCCGAGGTGATATTTAAAATCGAGCCAGAATACCTCGATGAGACACGCGAATATTTTTACGACGATGCTAAGGCCGGGCAGCCCGGCTACCTGTCGCGTGCAAGTCGGGCCAAACTTGCCGACCATGTGAGCAAGGAGCTGCTGCGCGATACCGACCTGCTCGACTTCCCCGGCGCGCGTAGCCCCGAGCAGCAAGACGAGGCTTTCTGCACCGAGGGTGCGCGTGACAAGTCGGGCCAGTCGGTGATTGTCAAGCTCTTCCTTCGCGGCAAAATCGCCTACCTCTTCAATCACTACAGCGAGAGCCACATGATGAAGGTGCTGCTCTTCTGCCACCATCACAAGCAGAGCGAGGTCAAGAACCTGCACATACTCCTCGACCAGTGGGTGCGCCGCAACGTGGGCAACAATGTAGAGGAGCGCGTCGCCACCTTGGCGCGTACCGGCGGTATATCGCCTCTCTTCCTTGTCGCCACGAAGATTAATATCGACATGACGCCCAAGAATTATGACTCGCACAATAATGCAACGGCACTCAATACGCGCTGGGAAGACCGATTCCGCACCGTCCTCCTCGATGCCGTGCTAAACTGGAGTAATGTCGACTGGTTCCGTAACTGGTCCGCCCCCGGGGTGTCGTTTAAGGATACATATTTGTTGCGTAGTTATGAGTACTGCTCGTGCACGCCTACGGGCAACCAGATGTTTAGCGGCTACGACGTGGCCACTTCGTCGCCCGAGCAGCGACTCGAGATGAATCATGACTACTACCGCCTGCTCCGCACAACTTTTGAGAACAATGCCAGCGTGCGCGAACTCTTTTTCGACCCGGCCCTGGCCTGGGACGTGGTGTCGACCCTCAACAACGACGGCTCGCTCTATATCATCGAGCGTATGAACCGTGTGGCTGTCGCCTCGTCGCAAATCCGCAGCGAACAGATGAAGCGCGAACGCGACGACATCATGACCACCGTGCGCAACATACTCGACAAAGAGTACGACAGCGATAATGACAACGACAAGTTGCTGCATAATATCGAGACAGCCAGCAATATACGCTGGGAATTCGACACCTCGTGCTCGGCCGACAGCTATTATTTTGGCCATTTGTTGCAGGCCCTCCAGGTTACAGAGGCCGAGTGCTTGAGTGTGGTTCATGAGCTTGTACACGGCACGGCTATCAACAACGACCTCAATAATCTGCGTGATTACCAGCTTATTATCAATCGTTGTCGTGGCTTTGAGGGTTGCAAGGACGATGACGAACGCTGGGCACGCCTGCTCAAGGCATACGGCTGGCGCAGCGTAGACGAAGCCAAGGCCCAGTTGTCGAGGCGCAATATCGACCCAACGGTGCTTTTCAGGCCGCGTATGCGCCCCAAGACAAACCAGACCTTCATTGCCGACCACATACTCGACCTGTGGCGTCGTAAGGTATGTTCCGACAAACTGATGAATACATTCACCTCGTCGGACGACGGATTCAATCCCGGCCTGATGAAAGACCTCGTCAATACCCTGCTCGAATCTGCCGACCGCCTCGGCCTGGCCGATGTCATTGCCGAGCGTATACGCAGCGAGGTCAACGTGGCAAATGTGTCGCAGATTAAAGAAAGCCTCGTGGCCGACATTATGGCCTCGACCCTCAATGCTTTTGTCGACGACTTCGGCTACTCTATGTTGTCGCAGGAGCTTCGCGACAAGGCACGCGAGATTGCAAACGACAATTTCCTACCGGTGTACGAGTATATCGGCAAGGAGCGTCAGTCGAGCTATACCCACGACGAGCTTGCCGATATGTTCGAGGCTGCCTTCGACCGTGGTACGGCCCTGACAGATTCTTTCGACAACAACTACAACGAATGGCTCGAATATATGACCATAGCCTTTGTAGTGCATCTCAAGCGTAGCCAGTTACCCCCCGAGGTCAACGCCGCCCTCGGCAACTTAATTCAACAAATTTCTTTCTAAGATTATAGCGTTTTGACTATGAGACGAATACATTTCGACGGAAATGGCCGGGTATGGTGGCACTACCCGTTTTGGAAACCTTGGGGGTGCCTGGGATGTCTTGGCCGTCTGTTGCTCTTCCTTATATTGTTCTTCATCTTCATGTTGCTTCTGAGCCAGTTCAGACGCTGCTCTTCCGATAGTGGAACTTCCGACGATGGCTACGTCGACACTGTCGTGGTCGAGGAGCCTGTGCAGGGGCAGTTGCCGCCTATCAACGACGACGATATAATCGAGGACGACGGCCGTCAGATTGTTTCAAATCGTTTGAACGTGCTTTTCCAGGCCGAAGTCGGCGAACGCGATATAAACCGTTGGACCGAGCGTTTCAAGGAACTCTATCCCGGCGACGAGTACCAGGTACTCTTCTGCGACATAAATACCAAGCTGATGTCTATACAGGTGCCACCGGAGCGTCGTCGCGAGCTTATTACCGAGCTGCCCCGGCAAATCCCCGACATACCCTTCCTGGTATTCGAGGAGGGCGTGATGGATATGGGCTACCGGCCCTCTGACACCGACATTAGCGATGCGGCCAAGTCGTGGCATCTCGACGCTGTCAAGGCCTATGATGCCTGGGACCTCACCAAGGGCAGCGACAAGGTGGTAGTGGCGGTTGTCGACAGCTATTTCGACTTGTCGAACCCCGAGTTTGCGGCCACTACAATCGTACACCCATACAATGTGTGGGACGGTAGCGACAATGTCGCCGTGCCCGATACGTATGACCCCGGCAACCCCGACCCCGTGCTTTGTCACGGCACAATGGTTGCCAACCTGGCTCTCGGCGGCATGGATAATGACCACGGCATAGCTGGCATCGCGCCCGAGTGTACATTCATGCCGGTAAGCCTCGGGGCTCGTTTTGGCTGTCTGGCCATGCTGCAAGGGCTGCTGTTCGCTGTCAACCACGGTGCACAGGTCGTCAATATCTCAGCCGGTATGAGCTTTGCCGACGAGGTGGCCTCGTGGCCCGTCGACCGTCAGATTGAGATGGCGCGTCGCGAACTTCTCGCCCAGGAAGACGTGTGGAAATATGTCTTCGACATGTGCGACAAATACCGTGTGACCATCGTATGGGCCGCCGGTAACGAGAATATATTTACCGCCCTCGATGCCTCGAAGCGTGGGCAGAACACTATCAAGGTTTCGTCGGTAGACAGCAATTTCTCAAAGTCGTCATTCAGCAACTTCGGCAACTTCCCCGAGCGCCGTATCTACGAGTCTACAGTTTCTGCTCCCGGTGCCAAGGTATATGGCGAACTCCCCGGCGGCGGCGCTGCTGCTGTAGACGGTACGAGTTTCTCGGCACCCATAGTTGCAGGTGCCGTGGGCTTGATTAAGAGTCTCGACATATCGCTGAGCACCGAGGAGATTGCCGACATTCTGCGTAGCACGGGCCGCGTTGTCGCCACGCGCAGCACAATCGGCCCGGTCATACAGTTGCGTCCGGCTCTCGACAAGGTAATAGACAATTTCCTCCCCTTTGCCACCTTTAAGGATGTCCTCAACCACGTTCCAGGCGACAGTATCCGCTACGCAACGACACTCATGCGTCCTCTCCGCCTCCAGGCCGATGCCGATTCAACGGTATTGCCGCCGCTGGTGCAGCTTTCGTTCGTATTCAAGAATAACGGGCGCGGACGTGTCTATTACACCTCGAACATCGACCCGGAGAATCCATGGGTTGGCGATATCACATATTCGGCAGATGGCGACAAAGTGATTATCAAGCAGTCCCGCGAGGCTGCGAAACGTGGTGGCGATGAAGCTCCATTCCTGCCGGCTACGTTTACTGTCGGTGCCGACAGCCGTGGCAAGAGCTTGATTGAGCGCATCGAGTCGGAGTCAATCCCTGAAACATACACGCCGTATATCAAAAAAGTTTAGAGCTTATCATCTACCCTTCATCTCAATATAAATGGAAAAGAAGAAAGGATTGTCAATCGCTGTGATGCTCAGTATCATAGGTATTCTCGGGCTTACCTTCTGCACGGCCATGGGCCTCTTGCTCGACGGCCGCCCCATGGCCGAGGCCCTCGCCCTCGGCGCAGGGGTGCTTATCGTAGGTTCGCTCGGTCTCTATCTCGCGGTAAAGGCCAAGACGGTGGAAAATGAATTTGCTAAATGGCGCAAATTCGAATACCTTGGTCTCGCGATGTGTGTGGCGGCAATAGCCTTTGCCGCGCAACCTACCATCTACGCGGCAAATTTTGTGTTTTCTAACCGCAGTCTTCGCGATGCCGGCGACCGTGACATAGAGCTTGTCAGCGGCATGATGTCGCGCTTCAAGTCTCAGGAGGCCGACCGCCTCAACATTACCCGCGAGGGCCTTGAGAATTATCTTGCTTTCAAGCCGTCGCAAGTATCTTCGTCGCTTGGAAATTTTATCAGATATGATGTCATGCACGGCCAGGCAGGGAGTTTAAACCAGTTTATTCTCAACGACTTTGTCAGCGAAAAATCATATCTAATCGAACACGGCAGCCTGCAAGAAGAACTGTTTGGCAAATACGACAATGAATTGTCGCAGTTGGCTGACCAGTTGTCGGGTTTCGACTTCGCCAATTTCCCCACAATGGCATCACGGCTGACCGCCCTGTCTGACTCCGTGGGGGCCAACCTGACGGCTTTGTCGCGAAATTTCAGCTTCGGTAATATCGGTTTTGACCACTCGGGTGAGTATGCCTTTACCCCGTCCGAGCCTTATGTCTATGCCGACCGTGCCGTTGATTTCGGCAACGAATATGCCGCCATGTTTAGCCCCAGGGCAGGCTCGGTTGCGCTGTTTGGTGCCTTGGCTTTGCTTTTTATACTTGATTATATCCTCGAGTTCCGTAGTCTGCGAGTGCCGGTCGGTGCCGGCCCAAAAATCTCGGATAAGGACGGAATACCACTATAGTTACGATACCATGCCAATAAACGAACATATAGAACGCTGGGCGTTGCAACAAAGTGCCGACCGTCTGGCAATGGCCGTTTTAAACGGTCAAATCACACTCGACGACCTCGGAGACCTGGCTCGTCGTAAGCCGATATTTGCAACCAAGTTCGCCCTTGTGCAGCAGCAGATTGAGGCCATGCCCAATCCTCGCGAACAAGAGGAGTACAACGCCATCGTGGCCAGACGCGATGCCGGTGCAGATGCCGAAGAACTCGCTAATCTCCTGTCTGCCTACGTGGGCAAGTGGTCGACTAACGGTGCTGCCGCCGAGCGCGTGGCACAGGCTCAGACGTTGCTTGATATTGTATCTGAGGCGCGAGAGTTTGACCAGCTCGGTAGCCGTGTCCCCGCCGACTTGGATGCTTATCGCCAGGGCGGCGTGGTGCCTTCGGTCGAAGTGGCTCAGGCCTTGCAGATGTATCTCAACAAATGGAACGGCAAACCCGTTGCCAGCGACGAGCATCTAAATCAGGTAGAGGACTGGTGCCGGGAGGTGACGAAAGCCCGTAAAGAAAAAGTCGACAGAGACTGGAAGGCCCTGTTCGACTCCGAGGACAAGCTGCGCAGCATTGCCGCCCTCAAGGAATTTGCACAGCTCTACGCCGGCGACACCGAATATAGCAGCCGTATCGACGACATCTATTGGTCGTGGGTTTTGGCGCAGCCCGACGTGCTTGCCGCCGCTGCCGAGTATAACGAGTATTATCATCGCATGGGCAAACATTCGCCCGAGATTGCCGGCCTGCAGGCGCAGCGCAACGAGTGGCTTGCCGTTGACCGTACCTATATATTCGAGGTTATCAAGTATGTGGAAGACCACCCGCAATCGGCCTTCAAGGCCGAGGCCGAGAGGCTGTTGAAGGAGCTGAAGCCCGACGAGCTCGAGCGTATGCGCCGTGAACCGAGCGGTTATCGCGATGACCATTTCCGCAAACTCAGCACCTCGGGGACATGTTCGGTCGACGAGCTTGTCGACGCCGTGGGCGGTAGCCGCGAGGTCTACGACAGGATTATGAACCTCGAGGCCACGCGCGACGGCCTCACACATATACCCGACCCTAAAGAACAGACTTTCGAACGCGGAGGTTCGGGCCAGACCGACATTGTCTTTTTCGGTATGCCTTCGAGCGGCAAGACCTGTGTGCTCACCGGTCTTTTTGCAAGCCAGCGTCTCACTCCCGACTCTTCGGACTGGAATGGTCGTTATGCCGCGGCCCTTAAGAGCTATGGCGAGGCTATGATAGCGCCGCCGCGTACTCAGACACATTTTGTCGCTGTGGTAAAATGCGAAATATATAAAACGTTGAAGGATAAGGAACTCAAAGTGCCTTTTAACCTTGTCGATATGGCCGGTGAGGATTTCCAAAATCAGATTGTGCATATCGACGACCTCGACAATGCCACAATATCGTTTGACTCTATGGGGCAGGGCGCTCCCGAAATCCTTGCCAACAATCACGACAAGGTCTTCTTCGTGCTGATTGACCCGACGGCCACGGGTAGCCGCGATGTTATCCAGAAAGATGCCATTCGTACTCTCATCGGCCTGTTCGAAAATCCTGTCAACCGTTCAATCATGGGCCGGGTGCGTGGTCTGCATTTCGTTGTCACCAAGGCCGACACCCTGTCGGGCAACCGCCTCGAGAGTGCCCGTGCCGCTGTGCATAAAATTCTCAACGAGGCTTCGCGTACAAAGTTGACTAACTTTTGTCGCGACCTGAGCATCAATTCGTCGAACAAGAAACAGCTCGATGGTCGCCCCAGGGTGTTCTGCTTCAGCCTCGGCAAGTTCCATCCGGGCAATATCTATTCCGGCTCGCAGCACGACTCTGAAATTATACTCAATGTGATTAGCGATTACGTGGCGGCTGAGAAGGCTGTAACGCCCGGTCGAAAAGTACGCAGATTTTTTACCCAACCGCTTATATGACAATTATGGAAAAGACAATAGGACTTCAGTTTGCCGGGTGTGCCGAAACCGGCTTTGACTCTTTGCTGAGCATCAATTGGCCCGGTAAGAATCTTGCCGACTTTATGCCGCGCGAGGAATATTATGTTGCCCCCGTCGCGTATTTCGTCCGTATTGACAGCGACTACCAGACCTACGAGGCCGTGATTTGCAAGTTCGTGGGCATCGACCTTCGCCATTCGGCATTCCAGGTAGCCATACGCATACCCGTGGGATGTGCAATAGTCGAGCGTTCGACCGGTTCGATAGTCAGCCCGGCAGTCGTGCTCCGCCCCATACTCGCCAAGGTCATGGGCGAGAATATGAAATCGTTCGAGGACACCTACGAATACCGTGGCCGTCGGGTGCCGACTTTCGCACAGGCCGATTATGCCGCCATGCTTGCGCCATACGCCGTAGTGTCCGTTTGGGGCCCGATGGTCGACATGACCGGCTCGAGGCCAGTATATGTCAACGGCATCAACGATGCCGATATCGACCAGAAGTTGCTGTGCGTGCCATACATCGGGCGTTTCTCGCAGGCTGCGGTAGTCGAAATCGGTGCCTTCAGTGCAAGCGTGTCTACAACGGCTCTGACCGACGACGAACTCAGAGTCAAGTCCGAGGTACAGGTGAGGATAAACAGCAAGTCGGGTGCAGTCGACAACCGCGAACTTACCGCAGTGCCCATGCACCTTAATTCGGCCGACTTCGGTTATCCAAAGGAAATCTATAAAGAAATCGTCTTAAAACTCACTCGCGAGAATATTTTTACAGCCTTTAGAAGTAATACTTACGATATTGACGGTGACGGATATAAGATTACCTTATACCCGTCAAAAGGTATCGTGGCCGTGCAGTTCGACCCTCCATTCCGAACAAAGGCTTTTGATATACACCTCAAGGGCAATGTCGCCAACCGCGAGAACGAAATCTACGACCAACTTCTCTATAACTCGAAAAAAGTGCATAATCGCAAAATCGCATTTAGCGGCGAGGATATTGTGCGCTTCGAGAGCATGACGCCCGAGCAATTGCGCGATTGTTTCTCGCTTACAAAATACGCGGCCTTCATCATCGAGAAGGTGCGTCGCGACGGCTCTGAAATATCGCTCACGCTCAAGGCCAAGGAAGAGCCACGCCCTGTGGCATCGTCTGCCCCGGCCCCGGCTAAGGCTCCTGAGGGCGCGTCGGCACAAAAGACGATGTGTGTCCGCTTCGACGTCAAAGGCAAGGCTCCCAAGAATATCGATGTGCTTGTCACCCAGCGTATCAATAGCGATGTGGAGAGTACCACGCTATTTCCATGCGCCGAGGTTAAGAAGGGCGATAATGACTACTATTCCGTGGTCACCTTTGCCGAACTTGCCGGAAACCCCGGCATCGAGGTGCGTCTTGGCCGTCCTTCATTGTTCAAGGGGCGCCCGCATGTCGATGGCGAAAAGTATGACTACGAAGTACACTTGTCGGAGCCTAAAGGCTGCATTGCACGGTTCTTCAGCATATTTAGATGGCAACCTGTATCAGGCTCGTGGCCGATTTGGCGTGCGGTGTCTGTGGCCTGTGTCGTCCTCCTCCTGGGGGCAATATGTTTCTGCGGAGGATTCTTTACTAATCACGCCATTGTTGCCGTAGACGACTCTCAGAGCTTAATGGCCGATTCTGTAAAAATGGTGAAAGAACGAGATAAGATTACGAGCGAGATTACAAGGCAGTTCACGCAGCGCCTTGACTCAGTCAAGGCCGAAAATGATTCGCTAAAGGCTCTAACCGATTCGCTAAAGGTAAAATGAGGTTCTTCAAGATTTTAATCTTTGCAGCTATTGTGACGGCTCTCTTCGTGGGGGCCTACTGGCTCATCGTGCGCCCAACCGGTACAGGCACCGACGGCTCGGGCCAGGGCGGTCTCAGGCAGATGTGTATCGAGCGTATTAAGGTCTATGGTGACAGTATTGGCTCTCGTGAGTGGTCTGACGATTATCTCTCCGCTGCGCGTGTGCTGATTTCCGGTCATAGGCACGACCTCCCCGAAAACGAGGTCAGGCAGCTCGACAATACCTTGCAAAGTGTCTTTATCGAAAAAATTGACACCTTGATTCGTTCCTGCTATGGTCGCGACATGACAAGTGGCGACCTTTCGTCCTTGACCAAACTCAACAAGGCATACCAGGGCCTCGACAAACTGGCAGCCGCTTACCCGGCAATACGTTCGTCGCAACGCTGGGTCGCCCTCGACCGACTCCGCAAGACGCACAAGGAAATATATGAGTTCGGTAAGCGTTCGTTTTCCTTGAAAAGTAAGTTTAATCTTCGCTTAAAGAAGGTTGGCCCGGATGTCTTGTTGTTAGTCCACGACCCGGTGGTAGACTTCGATGAGTATCAGCGTTCTATGTTCAATATGTGTGCTTCCCTTGCTTCGAGGTGTAGTCAGATTGTCGAACTTGAGTCGTCGCCATGGACTCGTGATGCCCTTAATACAAACAAATTGACAATCAAACTACGCGATGCCCGCACGTCGTATATAAACCGCGAAAATCATAACGTAAGTATTATAGCCGGAGGATTTGTCGCAAATGTTAACAGCAAATTCGGTAACAGCCTGAGTGTTGATGCTGCCGAGCATCTTGTCAAACAAATTGAGATGAAGATTAATTACTTGAATAGTAAAGGTATCAATGCGGAACCATTGACGAGGGCAAAAAATCAAATTGACCGTATATATATTAGAGATTAAGTAAATTTAATGTTTATATTATGCGTGCGCGTGTCTCC
>ERZ778504.1723-NODE-1723-length-14274-cov-6.107251_pt1 | contig 14274 bp, 4 predicted proteins | sample MGYA00510046_ERZ778504 | MGnify/ENA primary metagenome ERZ778504 (study PRJEB29527, sample SAMN07138964) | mouse gut metagenome | material: feces | host: mouse | place: China:Nanjing | collected 2016-01-25 ...
TTTATCATTGCCAGTTGTATTTGAGGGAGGTGATATTGCCTGTTCGGGTGAAAAAAATGTAGTAAAGATTGAAGGAACAGAAGCCGGGAAAATGTATATATTGAGAAAGAAAGGGCGTACAGAAGGACTTGATACATTATATGGGACAGGGAATGATGAGATGTTTGGACCTTTGACAGTGGCAGGGAGCTATATAGTATATGTTGAAGATACGCTTTCCCAATGTAATGTTACATTAAATTCTTTGTTGAAAATAGAGTCAGCTCCTATAACTCCCACGGTAAGTGGATGTTCTTATTGTGATGTGCCGGAAGCTTTGGGATGTCAGATTACTTTGGGATATCAATTGAAAGGGGTTTATTATCAGTTAGCAGATGAGACGGGGATACTGGAGCAGTTGACTTATTATGATGGGACGAAATTTAGTGAAATGAAAGCAGGGACCTATCAAGTAATAGCAAAGGATTCTTTGACTGGTTGTAAATCTCCGGTTGCCAAGGTAGATGTAAAGGCTGTTCCTTCTCCTAAAGTGTTATCGGTGAATGCGCAATGTTTTGCAACTAATACTTCCGGAACAATTTCTACAAAGATAAATGGAGAAGGGGATACGATTCTTTATGTACTTTATAAAAACGGGAGTGCTACTGCTCTTCGTCAAAACGGGAATGGTCAGGTTATCACGTTTTCTTCTTTAAATGAAGAAGGAATTTATAAGATATGGGCACAAAATGTTTTGGGATGTGGCGTGTTTATGAAAGATAGCGTTGTGGTGTATCCTCCTTTGCAACATGCTGGAGATTCTTTATATGTAGAGGGTATATTTTGTAGTAATTATACAGATACGGTAAAGTTGTCTTATCCTGTTTCGACCCGTTATTGGAAATATTATATAACGAATGGGTTCCAGAATAGCGATACATTATCTGGAAATGGGGGGATATTGGAATTTTCTCTATTTAATAATCAATTAATTGTTCCCGGACATTATCAATTATATGCGATGAACCCCTGTGGCGGAGAGCAACTTCTTATTGCAAAAGGAACAGTTAAAAAGCATGAAATTCCTGCTACTTATCAGATTATTCCTGACTCATTGGTATTATGTGAAGGTGAAACTGTGAATATAAATTTGGCGGGTAGTCAGCTCGGAACTGATTATTTAGTTTATTATTATAATTTATCCGGGAATTATATTCGTAGCTATACACCGGTAAAAGGAACAGGAAATAGCTTGTCTGTCGGAGATTTTTCTGCTGCTGGCATCTATAAGGTGTATGCTGAAAATGGTTGTGATGTATTTATGGATTCGGTTGTTGTTGTAAATGGGACAGAGCCGGTTATAAACCATTTGTTGGGAGATGAAATCTGTTTACAAGGAACAACGCCTCAGGAGATGAATTTATCGTTATCGGAGAGAGAAAAGGAGGTTAATTACTATTTGTATTTGGATAATATTTCAGTGGTTGATAGTTTGACATCTGTCTATCGTCCTGATTCTAAGGAGTTCGAAAAACAAGGTCAGATAGGATGTTATCAAGCTATCGCAATTCATCAGAGAAGTGGTTGCAGAAAGGTGATGGAGGGGATTCGTTGTATGGGTGGAATTACCCAAACTTTTAATCTTTTGCCTGATGAAGATACGGTAAGGATATGCAATAAAGCTACTCATTGCATTTCATTATCAGGTAGTGAAGCAGGTGTGAAATATATTTTATATCGGGATAATGATTCTCTTCAGGTTTTATCTGGCACAGGAGATAAGTTGGAGTATACTTGTGTAAATGAAACTGGAAATTATAAAATACAAGCTAAAGTTGCTGCTTGTAACCGGTGGATGGAGGGGCAAATTCGAATAGAAGTTCAGGAAAGACTGCCTTTGGCGTTAAATGACGTATATTCTTATTGTGAGGGAGATGGTGGAGTACACATTAGTTTGCCAACTTCAGATCCGGATTGGGAGTATACACTTACGACTCCGGATGGACATGTCGAGGTGCGTAATGGGGCTGCTACATACAGAGAATTAGTTTTCATGGATCAGAGTAATTTAGCTGGGTATTATTATGTGGAGGTTTTTGATCCGGCCTCCGGTTGTTCAACTGTAGATAGTACTCTTGTTATAGAAGAAGCATTGCCTGTAGCTTATGACATATATTCTTCATCAGGACATTATATTTGTGTCAATGGAAGTGTCATACTTACAATGAATGGTAGTGAAAAGGATGTGGAGTATGAATTGTATCGGAGAGAAAGCCCTTCAGTTGTTGTTACGAAGCGGGGAACGGGTGGAAAACTTAACTTCCCGGGTATAAAAACAGCAGGGACTTATTATATAAAAGCGACTCGATTAAATGGTGAAAGATGTCAGAATAGTTTTGGTGCTTGGGATTTGTTTTTGGCAGATTCCCTAAATATACATTCTTTGGTGCAGATCAAGAATGTGTATTGCTATACGGATGAAACTAAGGGAATAATAGGTTTGGATGGGAGTGATTTGGGAATGGAGTATGAGTTGATGCAAGATGGAAATTCAACGGGAATTACTCAAATGGGTAGTGGAGATTCTTTGATATGGAGAGGAGTTGAAGGGAAGGCATGTGTTGGTACGCCCGGAGAAAAAAATAAAGGATATAATTACTCTATTCGGGTGAGAGACACATTAACCGGGTGTGTGGCTTATATGTGGGGATTGGATACGGTTATAGAAACAGGTAATATCGTGGTATGGACTTTTCAGCCCAACGAAGATGTTGAAAAATGTGAGGGTGAACGGGTGGATATGAATGTATTAACCAGTGGTTGTGGAGAAAAATATATATGGTATCATGCAGATTCGATTGTTGCTGAGGGTAAAAATAACTATTATAATATCGATAGTGTTCGTTTAGATAATGCCGGTGATTACTATTGTTATGTGGAAAATAGCTGTAGCAATGCCCGGACTGTTGCCCGAAAACTAACAGTAAAGAAAAAGGTGGAATTAGTGGAACCCATGGACGATGCTGTTGCCTGTACTATAGGAGGTACCTTGATGTTATCTTCCGGTTTTATAAATGCTAATAATTATTATTGGTATAAAATAGATGCACCTGATCATTGTCTGAGTACAAAAGATTATTTATTCCTTACGAATTTTCAGGAATCCATGACAGGGAAATATGTTTGTAGAGCGGGAGGTAGTATATTGGATTGTAATGAAGTGTATGATACATGTGAAGTGACATTCGGAGCTTTCCCTGCAATAACCGGAGGAGTGGTCATTGATACGGTTTGTGTGGGTTCGCCTTGGCAGACAGCAGTGGTAAATATTGATAATTCTCAATCTGCATTGTGGAAACACAATGAGGATACATTAAGATTTTCTGGATTTTGTTATACAATTGCTGCAGTTGAGCCTACTGATGCGGGAAACTATATCATAGAGGCAACAAATCAGTGTGGAACAAAGATAGAGGTGGTAGGGAAATTGTATGTAGACCAGCCTTTGTCGGTAGATACTGTTTCACCTGCTTTGCAAATAGGGTGTTTGGGGGATAAAAAAGAATTGTATATTAAAGTTTCTCCTTCAAATGGTTTAGAAAAATTCGAATGGAAATTGAAAGGGGAAGTTATGGGGCGTGGGGCTGCATATAGTACACCTGTATATACAACGGGAGGTACCTATACTTATCAGGTATTTTATTCCAATACTTGTACATCAGGTATTGATTTTAAGGAAATATCTGTTCATGTTCCGGAGAAACTGATATTTCAAGAACCAGATCGGAATGTGGCTATATGTGCAGGAGAAATGGATAATACGACCTTGAAAGTGGATATTGATCCTTCCTTAATGGCTAATTTCAGATGGTATTTTCAGAAATTGGAGGAAACGACGGAACGGGTTGATTTGAATTGTACAACTGATAATCTTACTGTTTCTTTAACAAGACCCAATTCCGGATACTATTATTGTGAGGTGTATAACGAGTGTGAGAGTAAGACAACGCAGACGACATGGGTACGTGTAGATACTATACCGACGTTACTTTCTTCTTTAGAGAATGATACAATTTGTGCTCATATGGATTATGCGGTGGTATTGAAAGCAGATGGTGGAAGTTTGACTTATACTTGGCATATTCAAAAGAGGAATGATGGTGCAATCGAAGAAATCGAGATACCGTTGAAAAATGAATTGGTTTTGAGGAATATTACATCGGATTATGATAGTTGTGTTATTTCGTGCAGGGTTTGGAATAATTGCGGAATGATAGAGTCAAATTCTATGATTTTAAGAGTATTGGGAGGTAGTGGACAATTAGTGGTAACTCCAGAGACATTGGTCACCTGTGATACCTCTTTGCATAAGGTGGCGGTAAAGATGGAGGGAGGACGGACTCCTTGGAGCTATAAGTATCTGACACCCTCCGGAGAGGAGCGGGAAGTTGTAGTGAGTGGTTTGGTGGATTCTTTGGATGTGAGTGAAGTAGGATATTATCGTATTATTAGTTTTAAAGATGCGATTGGCTGTGTGATTACTGACAGTTTGCCGGAGGTGGAGGCTAATGTATACAATCAGGCTTTGGTATCGATGACCGGAGGAGGGGAAAGGTGTCAGGGGGATACGGTGTCGATACGGATTCATATAGAGGAGGGGCGTGGGCCGTGGGAGGTTACGCTGGCGCAGGAGAGCGGGGGGTATGCTACGGAGGTGGCGGAGGCTTATCCGATACGGATGACGGGAAGGGATACGGTGCTGACGTTCTATGCGGAGAAGAGCGATGAGTATTATATTTACCAAAGGGTGAAAGATTTGGGAGGAAGCTGTGATGCCGTTTTGAATGCGGAGCGGGTGAAGGTGGAAATGCATGAGGTCGGACATGTGGAGTTCCGGACGGGATGGCCGACACACTTGGGAAGGTGTGTATCGGGAATCAATCTGTTGACGACGTTGCAGCCTTCTTTGAATAAAGTTCCTATGACGAAGGGTGATTTTTATGTGAACAATACTTTGTTGAATGGTGAGCAGTGGTTGCTGAATGATGTGGCGGTGGGTTGTTATCCGATAGAGTACCGCTATACTGACAGCATCGGTTGTGAGGTGCGTTCTGACCTGATTCGAATTTGTGTGGATAATTTCCCGTCGGGGAGATTTGTTTCTTCGTCTGTTTCGTGTGGTTCAGTTGCTTCTTATGCCGAGTATCAAATGACTCCGGCGGATCAGATAGACTCGTTGACGGTACGGATGAGGCGGTATAAGAAGTGGGATGCGGAGAAAAATCCGGTGGAGACATCCGAATATGCGACTGTCGGATTTAAACAGAGTGATTTGAAAAACGGATTGTTGCGTCTTCCGGTGACCTGGGATAATGTAGGAATGCCTGATTCATGCATGGTCTTTGAGGTGTTGGACATCATTGACCGGAGCGGATGCCATATGCGGGTATCTTCGGATAAGGAGTATGATATGTATTACCGCGATACGGTGTGGAGACATGCAGATCCGGAAGTGGCGATACAGACAAAACGCTTGGGCGATGCGGACTGGACGAGTGGAGTATATGAGGTGAGTATGGTGAAAGGGGATAGTGTTTGTGTGAAGGTAAGCCTGACGAGCGGTATGCCTGTGTGGAGTTTGCCGGATGTGGGTATAGAGCACATTACGGGAACCGATACCGTGATTTGGTTGAAAGAGGAAGGAACGTATGTTTTCAGAGCGAAAGACGATTATTGCGGGCGTTATTCTTTGGTTCATCCTGAATTGAAGGTGACTTTCCGCGAGACGGGTTATTTCTCCGGTCGTTTGTGGCTGGAAGGTCCTTTTGATAAGGAGAATGCCATGATGTCGTCGTCTATTTACAATAAATTGGGCTTGCCGGCACTCAGTACGCTGACGAGTTTGCCCGCCGGAGTGAGTGTGATTGACTGGATTCAGGTTGAGTTGCGGGTTGGTCCGAACGTGGATTCCGTCGCTTTATTGGGACAATCGGCTACGGTTATTGCCGTTGATTCCTGTTTGTTGCTCTCTGACGGGCGTTTGGCCGACCGGACAACGGGAGATGTTAAGGTGGGAATCCGTCGGGCTTGTGATGCAGGAACCAATAACCGTTATCTTGTTATCCGTCACCGGAATCATTTGGGTATCATGAGTAAAGCACCTGTCCATTTTATCCGTGAGGGAGAAACAGGCACGCTGTCGTATATTGATTTTACTTCGGCAAGCAATATTTACACCCGCGATGGCCGTTTGCAGGATCACATGACTTACATCAGCGGTATCGGTTATCTGATGAGTGGAGGAGAGTTGAATACCAATGCTTTGATTTCGTTGTTTGATCCGAACCGGATTACTTTGCAGGATATTCACGGTTCAGCTAAGTCCGGCGGGTATGATATTATGCACGATGTCAATTTTGACGGCAAAGTGGATTGGCCGGGGTGGAATGTGGATTCCGGGGAGGCCGACTGGAACATTGTCCGTCGCAACCGTCAGAAATTTACGGAAATCAGATAGAGTTATAAACGCTGTTTCGCTTTGTGCGGGGCAGCGTTTATTCGTTAGAAGCAGAGCAGGGAAACAGGAAAGGGTATATATTTTTTTATAAACTAAAAGAAAAGATAAATAATTATTTATCTTTGCCCTTGCTTATGGAGATAAGTGAGTAGTGTACGCTGCTAAATAAGATGTGTTGATTTATTCTTGGACGAAAACCTAGGAAATTTTCAGATCAGTAAGAATAAATTTGACAGCATCCTCGTGTTTTAAATACGCGGACTGTTTTTATTTGTTACTGATCGGGCTATCCTAGGGCCTTCGTTACAGCAAAATAAACAGTACCGCGTATTTTTTTGTACGTATTTTTTGCCTCCGGGTTTTAAATCAGGACACATCTGTTGTTAAAAATTAAATCTTTTTCCGATGTGTAAGATAATGAAGAATGTGATCCTGATTTTGGTTTTAGTCTGGCTTAGCCTGCCTGGCTATTCCAATAATGTACGGTTGAACGGGACCGTAAAAGTAACGGATGTGACTTCCGGAGTGGCTACGCTGGAATTGGATCTGGCTTGGGATAATTCCTGGCGGGACAATTTCAACTGGGATGCGGTGTGGATTTTCTTGAAGACGAAGCCGGCATCCGGATCGTGGTCGCATGTGATGTTGCAGGATGTGCAGCATACGGCGACAAATGATTATGTGGTGATGAACGGCAAGAGCGGCAATAATGTCGTAGGGGTGTATGTTTTTCTGGGCAAAAACGATACGAGGCGTCAGGCTTCTACGACCGTGACGCTGAAGTGGGCATGCGGCAGTGCTTATACCAAGGCTTCTTTTGACAACAATCAGGCTTTTCTTCTTGCGCAGGGTATAGAGATGGTGTATGTTCCTTTCGGTGCTTACTATTTGGGGGACGGTTCGAGTGCGAATACGTTTGGTGGTGCCGACGGTAAGCCTTTTGCTGTGAGTGGAGAGGGCGCAATAGCGACCCTTTACCAGCGTGCTTCCAATGGGGCGATTAGTGCTGCAATCAATAATCTGAATGCCAATTATCCGAAGGGTTACGGCGGTTTTTATGTGATGAAGTATGAGACGAGCCAGGAGCAGTATGTCACCTTTTTGAATACATTGACGAGAGCGGAGCAGGAGACGCTGCTCGGCGCTTCTTTTCTGTCAGCCCTGTCTCCGGGTCGTTATATCTTTGGAGATACTTTGCAGCCCACTTTCCGCAACGGCATTATTCTGAGCGGAAAATCTTCGGGTCAGCCTTATATTTTTGATAATAACCTGAACGGCAATGATGTTTACGGTGAGGATGGCGACGGTCAGTGCGTTGCCTGTAATTATATGTCATTGAATGACCTGCTTGCCTATGCTTCCTGGTCGGGATTGCGTCCGATGAGCGAGTTGGAATATGAGCGTGCCTGTCGTGCTCCTTTCCCTCAGGACCCGTTGGCGGGGGAATACCCCTGGAATAGTAATGGCGGAGTGTCTCGGGTGACGGGTTTGAGTGCCGGCGGAAGAGAAACGGAAGTGGCAAGCACTACGAGTTGTAATGTCAATAGCGGTAACGGTTTGACGGGAAGTAATCAGGGGCCTGTGCGTTGCGGACTTTTTGCCCGCTCAACGTCCAGTCAGACCGTTTCCGGAGCTACTTATTGGGGTGTGATGGAAATGGCCGGTAACGTTCGGGAACTCGTTGCCGGCGTTTCCCACACTTCTTTAAGCCGCACGACGAACGGCGGGGGTACGTTCAGTACTTCAGTCTGGGGGAGTGCTATGCCTACTCTTTTCGGTTTGCGTGGCGGCGGTTTTTCGGGTGCTGATAGTTTGTTGCGAACTTCTGGTCGTAGCGAGATGAATAAGGTAGCTTCCGTTGCCGACCGTGATGAAACGGTAGGCTTCCGCTTGACACGTACTTTGGATGCGGGTAGTGTTACCGTCAGTCCTGGAACCATCTCTTTGGGCGGCCCTCTTTGTCCGGATATTGAAAGTACGATTTCCGAGACGGCTGCTGCCGGTATTTCTGGTATGACGGGTAATTTTCCGTTGTCGTATACCTGGAGTTACAGTACGGATAACGGTAGTACGTGGACAGTGATTTCCGGCGAAACGGCTAATACGTTGAAATATTCTGCTTTTGAAACGGGCAAGACTTATCTTTTCTGGCGCACGGCTGTTTGTGCCTTGGGTGAGGCTTCAACTCAAACGACGGGGATTGCTGCTTCTGCACCTACTGTAATAACCGCTCAGCCGACAGATGTGGTCAATGCTCCTTGTAATCTTTCAATAAGCGTAACAGCAACGGGTACTTCTCTTTCTTATCAATGGGAAAAGGATGGCGCTGTGATTTCAAATGCTAAGTCCGCTACGTATACGAAGAATCCGACAGTGGCAGGTGATGCAGGAAAATATGTTTGTCGGGTGACGGGAGCTTGTGGTGTGGTTGCTTCTAAGGAGATTGTTGTGCTTACGGGAGGTTATGAGGATGGTGTTTTGACTGATAGTCGTGATGGTCAGACGTATAAGATTCGTAAGATGCCTGACGGTCGTTGGTGGATGGTTGAGAATTTAAGATTTGGTACATGTAACAACTCAACTTTTGGGACTTATTGTCAGAAGTCAACACAGAACCAGATAGCAGCTGGTTATTATGGTGTTTGTATTGCCAGTACAGTTACAGGCGGAGGTCATTTATACAATTGGCAGGCAGCTATGAATCATCCCAATGCTGTTTACAATACGTCAGGTAATCCTTCGGGTAATGTTAACGGTAACAGTCCGAATCAGTGGCAGGGAATTTGTCCGGACGGATGGCATTTGCCGAGCGGCGGAAGTACAGGGGAGTTCCAGCAGTTATATACGGCATTATGTAGTACTGTAGCTAAAATTTATCCCGGCACGGGGGCTTTTGAAGGCGTGTTGGGAGGCTACGGGGGCGGGAGTTCGGTGAGCTACGCGGGTAGCCGCGGGTACTATTGGAGTAGTACTTGGTACAATAATACCAGCGCGTACAACATGTACTTCACCAGCAGTGGCGTCCGCCCGCAGTACAACTACTCCAAGTACTACGGTTTAGCGGTGCGCTGTGTTAAGAATTATTAAGGAAGAGGAAGAAAAAGGGATACACGTCTGCTAAGCAGGTATCATTATTTACAAAAGAGTGATCATCTGATGATTACAGAGCAATAAAAGTATTTTATGTGTAATAATTACTGTTTTTGACATTTGAAAAACAAGACAACTACACACGAATGCAAATGTATAATAAAAAAATAAAAATAAAACTTTTATTCTTAATATTTTTAAAATGTACGACTTAGCACAATAAGGGAACTGTTTGTAACATTCAGTTACAAACAGATAAATAAGAGATTATACCTGCTTAGCAGGCGTGTATCAAAAGTGTTATAGAAGGTTGATCAAGAGTAGGTTATTTGGTGGAGAAGGGCGAAAAAAGGAAGACTAACTAAAATTGATCACAATGTATAATGAAAAGGTAAAAAGCAATCGTATTTTTTGCTGTTGTAAAATGGCAATGGTCGTACTTGTGATGTGTTTAAGCATGCATGTATCGGTGAGGGCTAATAATGTTCGGTTGAACGGGACGGTGAAAGTAACGGATGTGACTTCCGGAGTGGCTACGCTGGAATTGGATCTGGCCTGGGATAATTCCTGGCGGGACAATTTCAACTGGGATGCGGTGTGGATTTTCTTGAAGACGAAGCCGGCATCCGGATCGTGGTCGCATGTGATGTTGCAGGATGTGCAGCATACGGCGACAAATGATTATGTGGTGATGAACGGCAAGAGCGGCAATAATGTCGTAGGGGTGTATGTTTTTCTGGGCAAAAACGATACGAGGCGTCAGGCTTCTACGACCGTGACGCTGAAGTGGGCATGCGGCAGTGCTTATACCAAGGCTTCTTTTGACAACAATCAGGCTTTTCTTCTTGCGCAGGGTATAGAGATGGTGTATGTTCCTTTCGGTGCTTACTATTTGGGGGACGGTTCGAGTGCGAATACGTTTGGTGGTGCCGACGGTAAGCCTTTTGCTGTGAGTGGAGAGGGCGCAATAGCGACCCTTTACCAGCGTGCTTCCAATGGGGCGATTAGTGCTGCAATCAATAATCTGAATGCCAATTATCCGAAGGGTTACGGCGGTTTTTATGTGATGAAGTATGAGACGAGCCAGGAGCAGTATGTCACCTTTTTGAATACATTGACGAGAGCGGAGCAGGAGACGCTGCTCGGCGCTTCTTTTCTGTCAGCCCTGTCTCCGGGTCGTTATATCTTTGGAGATACTTTGCAGCCCACTTTCCGCAACGGCATTATTCTGAGCGGAAAATCTTCGGGTCAGCCTTATATTTTTGATAATAACCTGAACGGCAATGATGTTTACGGTGAGGATGGCGACGGTCAGTGCGTTGCCTGTAATTATATGTCATTGAATGACCTGCTTGCCTATGCTTCCTGGTCGGGATTGCGTCCGATGAGCGAGTTGGAATATGAGCGTGCCTGTCGTGCTCCTTTCCCTCAGGACCCGTTGGCGGGGGAATACCCCTGGAATAGTAATGGCGGAGTGTCTCGGGTGACGGGTTTGAGTGCCGGCGGAAGAGAAACGGAAGTGGCAAGCACTACGAGTTGTAATGTCAATAGCGGTAACGGTTTGACGGGAAGTAATCAGGGGCCTGTGCGTTGCGGACTTTTTGCCCGCTCAACGTCCAGTCAGACCGTTTCCGGAGCTACTTATTGGGGTGTGATGGAAATGGCCGGTAACGTTCGGGAACTCGTTGCCGGCGTTTCCCACACTTCTTTAAGCCGCACGACGAACGGCGGGGGTACGTTCAGTACTTCAGTCTGGGGGAGTGCTATGCCTACTCTTTTCGGTTTGCGTGGCGGCGGTTTTTCGGGTGCTGATAGTTTGTTGCGAACTTCTGGTCGTAGCGAGATGAATAAGGTAGCTTCCGTTGCCGACCGTGATGAAACGGTAGGCTTCCGCTTGACACGTACTTTGGATGCGGGTAGTGTTACCGTCAGTCCTGGAACCATCTCTTTGGGCGGCCCTCTTTGTCCGGATATTGAAAGTACGATTTCCGAGACGGCTGCTGCCGGTATTTCTGGTATGACGGGTAATTTTCCGTTGTCGTATACCTGGAGTTACAGTACGGATAACGGTAGTACGTGGACAGTGATTTCCGGCGAAACGGCTAATACGTTGAAATATTCTGCTTTTGAAACGGGCAAGACTTATCTTTTCTGGCGCACGGCTGTTTGTGCCTTGGGTGAGGCTTCAACTCAAACGACGGGGATTGCTGCTTCTGCACCTACTGTAATAACCGCTCAGCCGACAGATGTGGTCAATGCTCCTTGTAATCTTTCAATAAGCGTAACAGCAACGGGTACTTCTCTTTCTTATCAATGGGAAAAGGATGGCGCTGTGATTTCAAATGCTAAGTCCGCTACGTATACGAAGAATCCGACAGTGGCAGGTGATGCAGGAAAATATGTTTGTCGGGTGACGGGAGCTTGTGGTGTGGTTGCTTCTAAGGAGATTGTTGTGCTTACGGGAGGTTATGAGGATGGTGTTTTGACTGATAGTCGTGATGGTCAGACGTATAAGATTCGTAAGATGCCTGACGGTCGTTGGTGGATGGTTGAGAATTTAAGATTTGGTACATGTAACAACTCAACTTTTGGGACTTATTGTCAGAAGTCAACACAGAACCAGATAGCAGCTGGTTATTATGGTGTTTGTATTGCCAGTACAGTTACAGGCGGAGGTCATTTATACAATTGGCAGGCAGCTATGAATCATCCCAATGCTGTTTACAATACGTCAGGTAATCCTTCGGGTAATGTTAACGGTAACAGTCCGAATCAGTGGCAGGGAATTTGTCCGGACGGATGGCATTTGCCGAGCGGCGGAAGTACAGGGGAGTTCCAGCAGTTATATACGGCATTATGTAGTACTGTAGCTAAAATTTATCCCGGCACGGGGGCTTTTGAAGGCGTGTTGGGAGGCTACGGTTACGGGAGTTCGGTGCGCACCGCGGGTACCTACGCGTACTATTGGAGTAGTACTTGCACCAATACCTACAACGCGTATGTCTTGGACTTCTACAGCGGTGGCGTCAGCCCGCAGGGCACCGACAGCAAGTTCTACGGTTTTGCGGTGCGCTGTGTTAAGAATTATTGATTCTTGGGTTCTTTGGTTGATTAGCGGGGGGATTGCAGGGGTGAGTTAAAATATTGGAATTGAGTTCTTTGGTTTTTTGATGATGGAGGCCTTTGTGCTGGTGGGGTTGTGTGGAGCGTTGGGGTCCGCGACGGTATAAAGGTGTGCCTTCGGCTGCCCGTTATTCGGGCAGCCGAAAAGGGGAGAGAAGAAAAAGGGGTGATGAAGGAGAGTTCCGGTAGTATCAGGTTGGGGTTTGTCATAGCAGGCAGGCTCTGCGAGCGAAGCGGTTACTATACAAGTTACGAGGGGTAGGAAGTTGAAGAGTGCGGCGTGTTGGGCGGCTGGGGTAATGGGAGTTCGGTGAGCAATGCGGGTAGCAACGGGCGTTATTGGAGTAGTACGTGGAACAGTAATACCAACGCGTACAACTTGAACTTCAACAGCGGTAGTGTCAACCCGCAGAACAACAACAACAAGCGCAACGGTTATGCGGTGCGCTGTGTTAAGAATTGGAGTCGAAAAGGTTGAAAAGTGAGAGGGGAGGGAGAGAACGTAGAGTTGCTGTTTTTACGGAAACAGTGAGAGACGGTTCCGAATTCAGTAATCCACCGGGCTAATTGGAAAGGGTGAAGAGGAGAAAGTTCCGGTAGTATCAGGTTGGGGTTTGTCGTGGCAGGCAGGCTCTGCGAGCGAAGCGGTTACTATGCAAATGGGAAGAGTTGTGTGGTTGTAGGAGTTGAACGGCGTGCGGCGTGTTGGGCGGCTGGGGTAACGGGAGTTCGGTGAACAACGCGGGTACCAACGCGTACTATTGGAGTAGTACTTACAACAATACCAACAACGCGTATGTCTTGAACTTCAACAGCGGTGGCGTCAACCCGCAGAACAACGACAACAAGTTCAACGGTTTTGCGGTGCGCTGTGTTAAGAACTTGGAGTTGAAAAGTGAGAGAGGAGGGCGAGGACGTAGAGTTGCTGTTTTTACGGAAACAGTGAGAGACGGTTCCGAATTCAGTAATCCACCGGGCTAATTGGAAAGGGTGAAGAGGAGAAAGTTCCGGTAGTATCAGGTTGGGGTTTGTCGTGGCAGGCAGGCTCTGCGAGCGAAGCGGTTACTATGCAAATGGGAAGAGTTGTGTGGTTGTAGGAGTTGAACGGCGTGCGGCGTGTTGGGCGGCTGGGGTAACGGGAGTTCGGTGAACAACGCGGGTACCAACGCGTACTATTGGAGTAGTACTTACAACAATACCAACAACGCGTATGTCTTGAACTTCAACAGCGGTGGCGTCAACCCGCAGAACAACGACAACAAGTACAACGGTTTTGCGGTGCGCTGTGTTAAGAAATCGGAGCGGAAGGGTTTGAAAAGGTTGGCGTGGGGCAGAGGAGGTGGAAAAGAATTGAAGCGTCGAAAAGAGATTATATGGGTAGAGGGGGCGATTTATTCACCTTTAAATTTTAGTACGATGAAGTACAGGATGCAAAAAAGAAAGAATCCGCGCGATTTAGAATCTGCGGAGAAGTATTATGCAACCCCGGTATGGGATGGCATAGTGGACCTGGATTATGTGAGCCGGCGTATTGCGGGGCGTTCCTCGCTGACGGTGGGCGACAT
>ERZ778504.1751-NODE-1751-length-14107-cov-7.198762_pt1 | contig 14107 bp, 15 predicted proteins | sample MGYA00510046_ERZ778504 | MGnify/ENA primary metagenome ERZ778504 (study PRJEB29527, sample SAMN07138964) | mouse gut metagenome | material: feces | host: mouse | place: China:Nanjing | collected 2016-01-25 ...
ACGAGGGAATAGGAAAGCCGGAAAGATTAAGTGGTGATTTGGCATCCTATTGGAGTCGGCGAATAGACGATGCAAATCGTATTGTTTATCGTATAGAAGATAAAATGATAAAGATTGTTCAATGTGGTTCTCATTATAGGGATAAGTAAAATCGGCAACATTTTGGCAATAGAAAATCAACAAGCCATAACAAATGATGTAATTGATGTAAAAATAGGCGTGTATTTGCATAAATCGCCGAGTTTGAATAGTAAATAGAAAGCCGGGAATCCGCATAGACAGCGGATTTTCCGGCTTTTGATGTGGGGTGTGATACCTTTTTGATACCTATATGAGTGAATAATAATAATTTTTATATCTCACGCATATAGATTTTTTCCAATTCTCCCCAAGGCGCCATTTTTTTGTCAATGACTTTAAAACCATACTTTTCGTAAAAATTTTCATGGTCACTAACCAGATAAACTTGATGAAATCCCTGTGTCCGTAAATAAGGTATCGCATAAAAATAAGTTTTTGACTCAGGTGCTGCCCTCTGTACTTTTCGTCAACAAACATATAGCCAATATAAGGTGTGTATGAAACGTTTGGAATACAATCGCTTTTTGCAACAGTACAGTAACCCGCAATATCATTTTCGTGCAAAGCGACTATCACACGCTCCCAATCTGAAAAGGTATTATCAGACATATTTTGGGATAGAGATTTTCCGGCTCTCCATGAGCAGCTTTGCGCAAATTGGCTTACTTTTTTCCACATATCGTCAGATGATGTGATTGATAAAAAATTCATAGTAATTCCTCCGATTTTATTTTCTACGCCATTGGTAACTGCATTTTTTGTGATCAATGTTACTACTCGTGTCAGGCCAGTTGATTTTCCATTCAAAATACTCGTCCTCTGAAATCTGCCCATTCCTCAACTGTTCTCGGGCTATGTTGACTGAATTCGGTGCAAATATCACGCAAAGTGGTGAATACAACGCATATGCGTCGTTATACAGATAGCGGGAATGATTTTTCAAACACGCTCTAATACCATAATCATGCGTCCTTTGTGAAAATTAGAGTGATTGTTTTGAAATTATCATGTTACATCTGCTCCACGACTCGTCTTTATATGCAAATAGATCTTTGTCAATCGTTCTTTCAACAAAGCCGACTTTTTTATAACATTGCTTTGCTGATACGTTTTCACTGAAAACATTTAGTTGAACCGCTTTTGCGCCGGTTATCTGAAAAGCGTATTGCAGAGCCAGATTCAGCATTTCTTTTCCATAACCTTTTCCACGTTTTGTTTTATCAACGATAACAAATTTAAGAAAGCCGATATTGTCTGCTGTATTGACAGAATAACAGAAGAAGCCTACTGCCTGTCCGTTATGTTCAGTTGCTACATAGGCACTGTCCGTCCAGTTCATTGCATTTTTCTCTAATAAATCATGGAAAGATTTTCGTGTTAAGGGGTATGGCAAAAGATTTGCACACCAAAAAGCATGAGTTCTCTCGTCATCAATCCATTTTGAGACATATTCGTAATCTTTGTCTGGTATATATGGTCGGATTCTCATAAATGGAATGTCCTTTCTCCAATCTATTTATAAATTTGTTATAGGTGGTGTACCATAATATATTCTTCTTCGTTCTCCATTACAATTTCAAAACCAGTCTTTAGATACATCTTTGCCGCATAATTGGCTTTTTGAACAGAAAGAGAAACCCGCCTGTACCCATGTGATTTAAGCAGGGTAAGAATTTCTTTTATCATAACCGTTCCAATGCCAAAGCCCCGGTATTCTTTATAAAGAGAGATTGCCAAAGAAGGTGTTTCATCATCTATATGTCCGTAATCGTTCATAATGCGAACCCAAACAGCCCCGACAATCTTACCGTTAACCTCTGCTACTAATCCCCAATCATCTATTGATTCCCCGAAATGCTCAACATAAATCTGCAATTCGGGAGATGTAATGATGATTTTGGGTGGAGGTTCGATACCTTCTGGAATAAAGATTGCTTCATATAGAAAATTATCCAGTAAAGGATATTCCTGTTTTTGTATTTCACGTATCGTATAATCCATAGCTGACCTCTTCATTTTGTATTCACTATTTATTCTAGCATAATTCAGATAAAACAGTAACAGAAACTTATCAAAATGTAAAATTTAATAAAAAAGATAAGTTTAACAAATAAGCTATTGAGAATAACAGAAATGTTAAGTATAGTTCAAATACAGTATTTAACAAACACGCTCTAAGACGGGCAGGCGCGATTTTGATGGCAGCGCTGTTTTTTAATGCCCTTATTACAAAACCAGCTTGTCCATGCGGCTGGTGAGGGAAAAGAGGGTAGACGATACGTCAGCGTGTAGAGATCGATGAGCTAAAACGATTCCAAAGCGTGGCGGTTGCCTTTTTGAATGGAGAAGGAGAAAGCGACGAAACGAAGTTTGATACCAGCGGCGCCTGTTTTATAAAATTTGTAAATTATCTCTGTAAATATTTGCTAAATTGTTATGGTGATGTAGAATAAATGATAGGAGTAGTATCTGTTTTTTAGTGAACAATGGAAAAATGATGAAGTATAACAGGGAAAACAATGAATGAACATTTATTTAGCTTTATTAGCAGTATAGTGGCAGGGATTGTTACAAACGGTATTCAGGAGGTTTCTCATTGTATCATAAGTCAACTGTTTGTAAATAGTCGCCTGGTTCGTTGTTTGCGGGAATAAATGGTTATAAGTGAGGCGGTTTGGAATGGGTACAGTAGAAAGCTGGACAAACTTTGAGAGACATAATGGAGGAATAATTGGGGCAAGGGAGCGTTTTGAAGTTTTTTGCGCAGAACTGCTGGATCTGGAAAATCCCGGTCTGGAGGTACATCAGATTGCAGCGAATCCCGGAGATGACGGCATAGATGTGCTCGTTTCTCATCCTGACGGTATGGACATCTATCAGTGTAAATATTTCAGGGATCCCTTAAAAGACATACAATGGAAACAAATCCGTGATTCCTACAATACTGCGGTCCAGAAAAATACAAATATCCATTCGTGGTATCTGTGTCTGCCCAGACAGCTGACAAAACCGGAAATCGAGCGGTGGAATGCTTTTAAAAAGGAACACAATGCGTGCGGTTTTACGATTGAAATTATTGATGGAAACCAGTTGATCAGCCGCGCGGAAAATCAGGGAATTTCCGAAAAATGGTTTTCACCATGCCAGTTTGTCAGTACATTATCACAGGAGAATATCCGCGTTCAGATCTGGAAAGCAAGTAAACGGTATTATGGGATACTTTGTTCCGGCAACAATAAATTTGGAGGACTTAAAATATTTGAGAGCCTTTTTCCAAACGGTATTTATCGGGATTTTTATTACGAACCGCAGGCTGTCAACAGGGAAGGCAGGGTAGCGCCGGTTCAGGAAATTTTTCAGGAGCATGTTCAGGAACATCTGGTTCTGATGGGAGAGGGTGGTATCGGAAAAACTACCTTTTTAGCGCACCAGTTGTCTGTCCTTCTAAAGGAAAAAGAACAAATGCCGGATATGATTCCGGTTTATGTGGAACTGAACAGGTGTCCTAATGTAATAGGGCAATGGTATTCATCAAAATACGGAAAAACCAATTATATTACAAGATATGTCAAATCTATTATGGACGACGGGGAATTTGAGTCTTATACATCGGAACAGTTAAGCGATATTGAAAAGGAATTTATGAAAGAAACCGAAAGCCCGCAATATCTGCTCTTGCTGGACGGGTTTAACGAGATCAATACAATGCAGGCAGACGGGACTGCATCCGGACAATCTGTCAGGGAACTTTTGCGCAATGAGATCGAACAGCTTGCAAGATTTACAAATGTCCGTATTATCCTGACAACACGGCGGATGTCAGAAAACTATCTCCCTGACGGCTTTAACTATGTTGCCCTGCAGGGGCTAGAAACCGAAAACATCCGGGATTATCTTACCCATGCCGATTACTCTGATACAGATATCGCATGGATTGAAGCCCATACGGAATTGCTGGACTGTCTGCGGATTCCCTTGTTTTTGTGTATGTTTGCGTGCAGAAACAAGGCAGAAAAAATCAAGCCGCTGACCAGAGGGGAAATACTTTACCATTTTTTTCACAGAGGCACGCCGTTTTATTCCGAAAAGGGAAAAATGAAACATGGGTATACGGATGATGTACAGTTAAAAAAGATGCTGATGTATACAATGGATTTTATCCTTCCAACAGTTGGATATCATATGAATGACAGGGGGATCTTTCAACTTACAAAAGCAGACCTGTTAAAAGAAATCGAAAGGTCTTTTGGTGACGCGATCCTTTCAAAGCAGGTTACAGAAATCCCCGCTTTCTCTGAATATGAGTCTGAGACAGAATCCCTCGCTGACTTGAAAGAGCAGCTTTGCAGGATTTCGTCAAACCGGTATTTGGACATCATCGTGAATATACTTGGTGTTATGAATAGAAACGGTGTGAGTGGATACTCGTTTGTCCACCATCATATAAGGGATTATTTTGCAGCGTATTACATTGTCCAGCGTATGCGTGAAGCACTTGCATTGTATCATCATGGAAAAAATACCCATACGCAAAGTCCTGATCTTGATGATAATGATGGCGTGGCAGATAACATCCGGCATTGTCTGGAACCTGTTTTTTATGAAATACCCGATGAGACGATTCAAAGTTTTATCGGGGAAATCCTTGGAGAACATAGAAACACACCCGTTTTGGATGCGGAAAACCACTGGCACATTCCGGCTGCTGCCGTTCCGGAACAGACAATGCTTCGCCAGATTTTGGACTTATACAGGTACTCTCCAATTGACCCGCAGTATCTGATACGCAATGTCGTTGAGATCATAAAGAAAGTAAGAAAAACAGTTGCCGGTGAAAATTTCGATGGTCTTGATTTGAGACAATGCCGTTTTTATGAAACAATCTGCTCCGCAGGAACAGGTGATTCCTGCCTTGCGGCCTCCTTTCGGAACTGTAAGATCACAGACCGGACATTTCTTTTTGAAGGACATATTGGATCATATACTGATTTCGTGATCCCACACAGCAATTCAGACCGGATCCTGACACTGGGGGATGATGACCAGGTCTGCCTGTGGGACAGGGAAACGCACAGGATGCTTTCTTCTTTTATTGTGGGCAGCGCCATCGCACAGGAAGGGCATGATCCTGATAAAAAGATTGCGGCAGGTTCTGTACAGACATTTCTCGTACGCTTTTACGACGATACGGAAGAAGGAAGAAGAACCTACATTGAATATGTACGGGGAGAAGAAGGAGAAATGCTATTGACAGGAGAAAAGGAGGAACGCGTCATTGACGATATTCGGTTTTCTCCATTTGGTACATATATCTGCGGTGTATGGGGAGGGGATACTGTCCGTTTATTTTCTTCTGTTGACGGGGATATGCGGTACAGCTATGTCTACACGGGGCCTGGGCGTATCTGTCATGTTGCTATGCCTCGGGAAAACCAGATTATTCTTCATGTAAAGTTATCGGAAGAAATTGTTACGAAAAAAGCATACCGTCCCAGTGAATGGGAATTTCTCCGTCTTGATATGGAGTGTGACAGACTACAGAAAATCTATCAATATGAAACTTGTCGGGCATTCGATACACCGACAAACGAACCAATGAGTGTTTTTGATGACTGCCAGACCAAATGTCTGATACATTCAGGCAAACAATTGATCATCCTTGATCTGGAGAATGGGGAAAAGGTTGTTTTGGATGAATTTTCCGAAGAAATAATACCGGAACGGGGAGAGTTTCTTGGTATTGAAGGCAGTAAGGTCAGCATCTATTGGGATGATACGATCAAATTATATGATATTGAGCAAAAGAAAGCGTCAATCCACCGCAATCTGTTGCTGAAACAGTGTAAGGCGATCCACATGGCTGACCATAATGTATATGTCATAGATGAAAACGGTAGGATTCATGAGTGGAATCTGGAAACGGATACTATTTTAGAAAATGTGTTTCCAACAGTCAGACTGGATATCAGGAAAATCCACGCCGACATCAGCGGACATATTCTGGTAGAATATGACAATAACTGTATTCTTACAATTGATGAGGCGTCTGACTGCCTTTTATCAACCTTTTATGATGTGGATCCGGAGTCAGATGTAGAGATTTGTACTTATCTGGAACAGTCCAATCAGTTTTTTATTGTGCTGCATTGTCCGGATTATGAACAGATTCTGCTATATGATCCCATATCCGGGAAAAGGGAGAGAGTCAAAGTGACATTTAAGAGCCAGCTGAAATACCGGGCAGTATTGGAAGAAAATCATATGCTGTATATAGCATTTGACAAGAAAATGATTGTACTGGATATGGACAGCGGGCAGCAGAAAGAAATCTGGCATGCGCATGCGGGAGAAACATTTTTTGACTTTCATGTAAAAGATGGAATGGTATATCTCCTGCTCCAGTGGGTACTTATCTGCCGGATGCCGTTATATTACGTTTTCGCCCAAAATTCTGAAGATAACTATGAGCAAATCGGAACGGCGTCTGTCCTATACGTTACAGAAAAAGAGTTTCAAAATATACTTTTGGATAGAGCCGGAGATATGGATATTGAATTTTTTGTCAAAGACCCTGTTAAGGAAAAAGATATTGGTACTGCACGTGGGATATTTCTCAATCCTTCACTGGAGTTAAGGCAAAAGTATTCTTTATTTGAAGCGATACCGGAGGAAAGTACAAGGGTTTTCTTTTATGTAGAAGATTATGGGAGATATGTTCGGGATATCATAGGGGAATCCGCCTTTGTTGAGCAGAACAATCATATGTATCTTACAATCCTGAAAGATTACATGGAAGTATGTGTTTACTGTAAGAACGGAGATGGGGAGTTTGAACAAAAATACATGTTTACGCCGTGTGGACAGGACGATGAATGTTTGAGCTTATATCATGTGGCCATGGGTGCTCATGCAAATGCCTATTGCTCAACGAGTGATGAAAAGCTTATCAAAGTCAATCCTGAAAACGGAGAAATACTGAAAAAGTTTTCATGGCTGCCGGGAATCATACTTACCGGATGTGATTTTGCCGGAACTGAAATTTCTGAATATCTGAGAAATATACTTGCTGGACATGGGGCAAAAATGAATGTGGAAGTACATTGCTCCGATAACTCTGTTTATCTCCTCTAAAATGGATACCATGTGGCCATCAGAACTTGCGGCAAAACAGGTCATGAAGCGATTGCAGGAATAAAGCCCGGGGACGGAAAGCCCGAATGGATTCACTTATGAAAAAATTGTGGTGAACCGTTGGCAAGAAGGTTCACAGAAACAATTCGTTTTTCTTATAACCGCCGCAGGCTTTCTTCAACGTCATGCTGCCAGCCGCAAGAAGAGCCTTGCTGACATGCCGGGCTTTTTGGGGACAGACAGTGATGCAGCGCATACAGGAAATACAGTTTTGGGTGTCGGTCTTTGAAGGGTCGGCGGCACTGATTGCCTGGACAGGACATTTTGTCGCACAAAGCCCGCATTTGTTGCAGGATTTTCCGGCCTGGGGTTTCATGGGAACGCCGCTGTATTCCCGGTAAGGGCGGTTTCCCGGCAGATTTAAGTGGGCGGATAAGGTGCCGGATTCCATTTTGGAACGGATTGTTACGGCGAAATCTGCAAGTTCTTTTTCATCCTGTGCGTCAGGGCGTCCGGCAGCGAACTGGCGCATGATGGAGTGCTCCGCGACAGCGGCAACTGCGGCTACACAGGAAAATCCGGCGTCTGTCAAGGTGTCCTGCAATTCCGCAAAAGTATCGTCATATGCCCGGTTTCCGTAGACTACGATCAGGATTGCCGCGGCTCCCCCGCTTTTCATCTGGCGCAGCCTGGATACTGCAATGGCAGGAACCCGTCCGCCGTAGGACGGGACGGATATGATGCAGGTATCATTTTCGCAAAATGAAAATGACCGGAAATCCGTTTCACAGTCGGCAAGATCTATATTGACGCTGTCCGGGCAGAAGGATCTTGCAAACAGATCGGCAACTTTTTGCGTGCCGCCTGTAGGGCTGAATGTAATGCTGTAAACTGACATGGTTGGATTCCTTTCTTTTTCATAAGTAATATTGCTTCATAAGGGTAGTGGCTTCCTGCTGTATAATGGTTTATTTGTATTGACCATTATACAGCAGGGAGTCGGAATTTGCAAGTCTTCCATTTGCATACGAGTTGGATTGAAGAACTGGAGAAGATGTAGTACAATGAAGAGGAAAGATGCAATGCGGCGGCGCTGAGTGAGGCAGATCAAATGCAGAACGATAAAATAATGAATATTACAGATACTTTGAACAAACAGGAGGTGAGGATATGGACAGCAGTACGATCGTGAATATAGGGGAACAGCGTTTTGACAGACTGAGGGAGGAAAGCAGATTCTATATAGACAAGACAGGATTTATCGAGGAATGGTGGGAAAGGGGCTCCACAGTGACCCTGATCACCCGTCCCCGCAGGTTTGGCAAGACACTGAATATGAGCATGACAGAGTGTTTTTTCTCCAATAATTATGCAGGCAGGGCAGACCTGTTTGAAGGACTTGGGATCTGGAATGATGAAAAATACAGACAGTTACAGGGCACATATCCTGTGATATTTATCAGTTTTGCGGGGATTAAGACTGATCGTGCCGAAGGGCTTAGAGAACTATTTAAGAGGATCATAACAGATATTTATAAACTGTATAAAGATATTATGACTACAGATGTATTTGATGACAATGACAGGGCGCACTTTCAATCTGTCAATGACGATATGTCTGACGAGACAGCGGTAACAGCCATAAACCGTCTTGGAGGATATCTGGAAAGATGTTATGACAAAAAGGTGATTATATTGCTTGATGAGTACGACACCCCGATGCAGGAAGCGTGGCTTGGCGGATACTGGGATGAGGCGGTTGGATTTTTCAGGAATTTTTTCAGCAGTACGTTCAAGACAAATCCGCATCTCCACAGAGGGATCATCACAGGGATTACAAGGATCTCGAAGGAATCTGTTTTTTCTGACTTAAATAATCTGGATGTGGTTACGACAACCTCTGACGAATATGCCGTTTCATTTGGCTTTACACAAGAGGAGGTTTTCAAGGCGCTCGATGATATGGGACTTGGCGGAGAGAAACAGGGAGTAAAGCAGTGGTATGATGGATTTACTTTCGGGGCGTATACAGATATATATAATCCGTGGTCAATTGCCTCCTTTATCAGAAAAGGTGGGAAGTATGCAGCCTACTGGTCAAATACGAGCGGAAACGGTCTTGTAAATTCCCTGATACAGAAGGGAAATATTGAAGTAAAACAGATTACGGAGGAGCTTTTAAAGGGCAGGAGTTTTGAAGCTTCCATAGACGAGCAGATCCTGTTTGAATTTAAGGTCTTAGATGTAGATGATGATGAGGCATCGCTTGAGGATACACTGGCAAATGCCCATAAACAGATCAGGGAGAAAAAGTACGAGGCAGAGCTGGCTACGATACTGCTGGATTCGGATGAGATCGTGCGGTAGGAATTGTGTGACGTTCATTTATAAGACTCCGAGAGACTATTTTATAAATGGGTGATGGACAGGCAGGCATTGGCGGAAGGAGGAGGAAAAGGCATGTTTACGACGAGACTCTCTGACTGGACGTGGCAAAATATTTTTATCAGAATGGCCATATCCCTGGCGCTTGGCATCGTGATCGGCATCGACAGGGGCGCGAAGCGGCGCGGCGGCGGTGCGCGGACCACGATTACGGTATGCCTTGGCGCGACGATGGTGATGCTGCTGGAGCAGTATCTGGAGGAGATCTATCCGGAGCGGCTGGACATCTCGAGGATCGCCGCGCAGGTTATCAGCGGTGTCGGTTTTCTCGGCGCGGGTTCGATCCTGGTGTCGGGGCATCAGATCAAGGGGCTGACCTCCGCGGCGAGCATATGGACCTGCGCGTGCATCGGGCTTGCGGTGGGGATCGGGTTTGCTGACGGTGCGGTGCTTCTCACGGCGATGTGGCTTGTCGGCGTCCATTTAGTACCGGTCATTGAGGACAGGGTCTACAGATATTCACGTTACATGACGCTCTATATAGAAGTCGAGGACGGCAAGGCGATCACCAATGTGTCCAGACAGCTCAAAGAGGACAACTGCTTTGTGGACAGCTTTTATGTCGATAAGCCAAAGGCGAAGGGGCAGCATTTTCAGATCGTTGCGACCTTCCGCCTGCCAAGAAAGATCGGCAGGGACGGATATTTTCATACGCTGCAGCGGATAAAAGGCGTGGTGTATATAGACGAAATATAGCTGGTACTCCACCCAGATCCTGAACAGTCCCCAATCAGAGTCTGGGTGGAGTTCATAATGTTTTCTGTCAGATGTACAGATCTTTTTTATCAAATATCATGATCCCGATCCCGTACAGCACAACAGCGCCTGCAAAGAGCAGGAATGCCCCGGCTGCCGCATTGCTCTCCCCGACGATGATGCCGTCCGGATCAAACAGGGTGAAAAAGGTGCAATACTTTATCTTCTCTGCATTTCCGCCGACGTTCGCGAGCATCTGCAGGACGTACATCAGCGCAGGTATGCCTGCCCCGGCTGCAATGCTGTACTTGGTATCAGAAAATATGCAGGAAGACAGGAAACATATGCCCCCGATGAACAAATGCAGGCACAGCAGCCCAAAGTTCAGGGACAGCAATGCTGACAGATCCAGTTCTCCCGGAAAACCGCTTCCGGCGCAGATATATTCCAGGATCGTGATGTAAAAAACAAGCAGCAGGATCCCGCTTAAGAGTACGGACAACTGTGTGAGTGCGATGGTACGCCGTTTTACGGGCGCTGCAACCAGCGCTGTCATGGAACCTTTGTCCACATATTTGGCGATCAGGGCATTTCCGCGCAGTATACAGAACAGCATCGGGAAAACCAGCAGTATGAATCCGTAGAGGTAAGATACCATAAATCCCAGTAGATCTGCAGCATTTGCCTTCATGCCGACAGCCGCCATCAATTCCGGCATGGCGTCTACAAAGCTGTCCAGCATTTTCATCATCTCGGGGTCATACATACTGATGATAATGGAAACGTACAGGGTAATGACCGCGCCAAAGATAACAAGCAGCTTTACACTTCCTTTCATCTCGCGTTTATATAATGTCATGCTGATCATTTTTATCACCTCCGTAGTAATTCATGAAGATCTCCTCCAGGCTCTGCTTTGCTGCGACAGTAACCCTGATCCCGCTGCGGACACCGTCAAAATCGGCGGCAAAGGCTTCGGCGGCAGTTTCGTTCTCAAGAGTCACCGTGTAGCTGCGCGTGTGCCGCTCATGCAGTGCCGCGGCAGAATCGACGGCGATCATTCTTCCCTTGCGTATGATGCCGATGCGGTCGCAGGTCCGCTCCACCTCCTCAAACATATGGCTCGACATCAGGATCGTCTTGCCATGTTCTTTTTCCTCCGCGACCAGATTGACAAATCTGCTCTGCATCAACGGGTCGAGCCCGCTGGTCGGTTCATCGAGGATCAGGATATCAGGGTCGTGCATGAATGCGGCGACGATCCCTAGTTTTTGTTTTGTCCCTTTGCTCATCTTTTTGATTCTGCCCGTGGGATCCAGCTCAAAACGTTCCAGCAATTCTGCCTTGCGGCTGCATGTGCCGATCCTGCGGTACTCTTCGAGGAATTTCAAAAATTCCGTCCCCGATATGTCGTCAAAGAAGCTGATCTCACCGGGAATATAGCCGAGTCTCGCCTGCACTTTATCCCGCCCGCTCCAACAGTCTATGCCGTCTATGGTACATTTTCCCGATTGCGGTCTTATAAAACCCATTAGATGACGGATTGTTGTCGTCTTACCTGCTCCGTTCGGCCCCAGAAATCCAAAAGCTTCTCCATGGTCTACATGGAAAGAGACATCAAACACGCCCTTCCCGCCGCCGTAATCACGTATAAGGTTTTCGATCTGAATGGCATTCATAAATACTCCTTTCATATTGCCGTTTCTGGTTTCCTTAATCTAAATATACCTGTTTGATTCAGATTTGCAAGCTTTTTATGTACAGCGGGGCTATCTGATACGCACTGTCACAGAAACAGACAGACAGTCAGGCTGGGACGACTGTTTCATATAGATCGCTGCTGTTTGCGAACTGTCGGAACAGTAACTACAGATTTCCGGGTGAGATGATGACGTTACAGTTCAGTCTAGGACTTTGCACTGCGCTGCAAAGTCCGTAAGAACACGTAGTGGTTGAGATGCATCAAGCCCATCGCATGCCGATTGTTCGGTTTGGCGATATTTGCATGGCTTGATGCTTGTAACAGGAAGCCGAAGGCTGAACTGTTACATGATGACAGTCTAATTTACAGTAGGAAATAGCGGATAAACATGATATAATGAGAACAGGATTACGATCGAAAAGACGAAATTGCAGGAGTGTGTGGTGGATATGGAAGAGATGAATCACGGCTATTTTGTGGAAGCGCTGTCAAATTTTACGAAAGATTTTGCGTATGGCGGTGCGATCAGGCATCTGGTGGATCATGGCTATACTGTGGACAGGATCATCAAGGAGTTTGACTATCCGATCTCGCGGGAATCGATCGAGAAGATCGTGAACCAGTATCTTGCGCAGAAAAACGGGAGGTAGTGTGATGGCATTGACGCAGATTCAGAAGCTTGAATTAAATAAGCGGGTGGACAGGATCTTTCATGCACCTTCCAACGCGCCGGCGAAGGGACACCAGCCGGAGATCGCATTTGTGGCAGATGTGTCAGGCGGCGGCGCCGTGTACAGCTCTGTGAGAGATGCCGTGGCATCATTGAAGGCGCACGATAAGATGTTTCAGAATATGCGCAGCAATATGGTGTACTGGGGCAGTGATCAGATCACCTCGAAAGTGACACCCATGTCATTTATCCTGATGGGAAATGCATTTGACAATGCAGCAGACAGTTTTGCGGATAGCGGGAATGTGGTGGTTAAAAGAGGCGCAGATGTGGATAAGTCCCTTCATTTTGAAAATCTATGTGCATATCTGAAGCTGTATCATGCGCGCTGTCGGTGCATACTTGTCTTTGTGGACTGCAGCCATGAGGAATTGGAGGCGCAGGATTATTTTATTACTGACGCGGAGGCGGCAAAGCAGCAGCTCAATCCGTTCCTGAAATACAGGCTGCTCATCATTGCAAGGGACAAGATGCTGACCGGAAGTGAACTGATGATGGGACTGATCCGTGCAGGCGAGTAGGGAAGGCAATATATAAGGCAGGAGAATCTTTTGCACATTTCGGAAATTTGTTATCGTCAGGGTCACGGCATATATCAATATAATGCCCATTTTTGCGCTTCGTCAAGCGAAGCTTCAAATTCTTCTGCGGAAGGAAGTTTTAAAGTTTTAAGCATAATAACATCTCCTGAAGTATACGCCGCCAGTTTATCGCCGGTATCAATCGACAGAAGCTTACGGATACTGACAGGCAAAGAGATTTGGCCTTTGGAAGAAACGATCAATATTTGTGTTTTCAATTTGCATGTAGAAAGTCGGTGTTTGTCTGGATAAAGAATGACTTGACAAAATGCTGGACTTCCTTGGTAAACGAATGGCAGCAGGAGGATTATAATGAATGATATTGAACATTTAAAGAAAGTATATATTAATCCGACGGATGGTGAAGAAATAAGTGAGCATGCTCCATATTTGAAACGTTGTGAATTTTGCTTTGAGCCGGTTCAGGTCAATCCGCATCAGCGGTGGTTTGTTCCTGAGGACTTATCCGCCTGTATTTGTGAACAATGTTATCAGGATCTTAAACATGATTTTGAGTGGAAAGAACTGGATGGCTGGGACATCGAATGGTTTGTATAGAATGATGTTTATTTTTTTTGACGAAAATCATGCAATGTATAGCGTGGATGACTATGTGGTATTTTTAACACCAGAGGAAGAAGGCAATGCGGTGGCATTGTTGACTGAAGTGAATTGTTAGTAAAGTGGGTTTTGTAATGCTCAAATATTATACGCCGCCGCATGGCTTTGAGGAAGATGAAA
>ERZ778504.1761-NODE-1761-length-14020-cov-4.733835_pt1 | contig 14020 bp, 11 predicted proteins | sample MGYA00510046_ERZ778504 | MGnify/ENA primary metagenome ERZ778504 (study PRJEB29527, sample SAMN07138964) | mouse gut metagenome | material: feces | host: mouse | place: China:Nanjing | collected 2016-01-25 ...
CTGATTATAATGATACTCAGACAGTGTTTGATTTACATAAAGAGAACGCACAGGGAAGGGCCTCCGAGTAAATGGAAAAAGAGATTGGTGCATTTATAGCGTATTTACATAATGTGAAGAATACCTCCGAAAATACGGAGATGTCTTATAAAAGAGATTTGGAAAAGGTATCGCATTTTTTGGAGTCGCGCGGTATCCGTGAGACGAAGGATGTGAAGGCGCAGGATTTGGCAGATTACGTGAAGTTTTTGGAGAACAGTAAGTTTGCGGCGGCTACAGTGTCCCGCAATATTGCGTCTCTGAAGGCGTTTTATCATTATATGGTACAGGAAGGGATGGTGGAGGAGGATATTGCCGACAAGCTCAAAGCGCCCAAGATTGAGAAGAAGGCGCCCGAGATCATGTCACCGGACGAGGTGGTGCGCCTTTTGGAGCAGCCCTCGGGGAACAGCCCCAAGGAGATTCGTGACAAGGCGATGCTGGAACTTCTCTATGCCACGGGTATCCGTGTGACGGAATTGATTACGCTGAATCTTTCCGATGTGAATATGCAGATGAGCTTCATTCTCTGCCGTGACCGCAACAAGGAGCGCATCATTCCCTTCGGCGCGGCGGCCAAGAATGCACTGGCCAGATATCTGGACGGCATCAGGGAGGAAATGCTCGAGAATAAAAAGTCAGAGGTGTTGTTTGCGAACTGTTCCGGGCAGCCTATGAGCAGGCAGGGATTCTGGAAGCTGATTAAGCACTATGCGAAGAAAGCAGATATTCAGGCCGATATCACGCCCCACACGCTGCGGCATTCCTTCGCGGCGCATCTGGTGGAGAACGGGGCGGATCTTCGAAGCGTGCAGGAGATGCTGGGGCACTCCGATATTTCCACGACACAGATTTATGCGAATCTGAACCACAACCATATCAGAGAGGTATACGCGAAGGCGCATCCGCGCGGCTGACGCGAGAAGAATTTCTAATTACTCGCAGCAATGGCTGTATTCGCAAAGTCAGCATAGCTGACTTAGAACTTCTAAGTCTCGCGTAGGAGAATGCACAAATACGGCATTCTCCGCACTAGTGCCCCATTTACCAATTAACTATCCTTTTTTGCTTGCCAGCATTCCCTTCTACTGCGTTGTTTTCGGTCAACGATGCCACCGCATCGCCTCCCTCAAACGCCTTGTATAAGGAAATTCCGGACTTCGCAAAAAGTGTATGCAATTGGAAAATGGATCACTAGTTTAAGATTCTATAGATACGTTTTTAAGGCATGGGACTGTTTCAAGGAAACACCCCGTGCCTTCCTTTTTGTGCGCCGCCCCATGCAGAGGGAGTATACTGCAAAAGCGGCGCATGGGGCGCGCGGCGAGTAGGGAAAGATAGCGCTTCCCTGCTCGATTGCACATGTGCAGCGTATGCTGTTTTCTCCGGGGCGGATGGAAGGGTTTTGCGTGGAAGGGGGTGGGAGAGATTATTATGGCCTTATGATTTTGAATATTGTCAAATCAAATGCAGAGAGAAGCACTTGCAAGAAAACTGGGGTAAAGGGCGCGTAAACAGCCGCCCGGCCCCTACATATAATGGTACTTTCCGCGCTTCGCGAACAGGAAACCCGCAGAGAGCACAAAGGCGAACGCCTCAGCAACCGTGACGGCCCACCAGATGCCGTCCACGTCCAAAACTAGCGGTAAAATCAGCACGGCCGCAGTTTGGAAAAGAAGCGTGCGCAGGAAGGAGATCGCCGCCGAGACCGCTCCGTTGTTTAAGGCGGTAAAAAAGGAGGAGGCGAAGATATTAAACCCGGCTAACAGGAAGGAAAAGGAAAACAGCCGAAGTGCATGGCTTGTCAGCGCAAGCAGCTCCGCGTCGTAGCCCACAAAGATGCGGGAGAGAGGGGCGGCAAGCAGGAAGGCTGCGGCGGTCAGCACGAGGCTTGCACCGCCTGTCAGCAGCATGCTTTTTTTCAGCATGTTTTTAAGTTCTACGTAATTTCCCGCGCCGTAGTGGTAGCTGACGATGGGCGCGGCGCCGATGGAGTAGCCGATGTAGATAGCGATAAAGATAAACTGTACATACATCAACACACCGTAGGCTGATACGCCGTTTTCACCGACGTAGTGCAGAAGCTGGAAATTGTAGATCATGCTGACGATGGAGGTGGAGATGTTACTCATCAGCTCTGAAGAGCCGTTGGCGCACGCCTGCAGGATGGGCTTTAGCTCCAATTTTGTTCGGGTGAGCCGCAGAGGGCTTGTGTTGGGGCGGAGAAAGTAAAGCAGGGGGAATAGACCGCCCACACACTGGCTTATGCCGGTGGCAAGAGCCGCCCCGGCCACGCCCCAGCGAAACGCGCCCACGAAGAGAGCGTCCAGCACCATATTGGTCACGCCAGCGCCTATGGTGGCCGCCAGTCCGAGTTTCGGTCTTTCCGCCGCAATCAGAAAGCTCTGGAACACGTTCTGCAGCATGAATGCGGCGATGAAGAGGAACACAACGCGCCCGTAAACGACGCAGTCCTCCATCATTTCCGGCGTAGCGCCCAGAAACGACGCCATAGGGCGCGTAAAAAGGATGCCTGCAGCCGACAGGATGATGCCGAGAATGACCGTCAGGTAAATCATCATGGAAAAATAACGGTTTGCCTTTTCCTGATCGCCCGTGCCGAGCACCAGGGAGACAAGGGCGGTTCCTCCGGTGCCGATCATAAATCCCATACCGCCGAGAATCATGATAAAGGGGAAAATCAGGTTGACGGAGGCGAAGGCGGTCTTCCCGGCAAAATTGGACACAAAGAAACCGTCCACCACGCCGTAGATGGAGGTAAATACCATCATGATAATGGAAGGAAAGGTGAAGCGCAGCAGTTTATTGTAGGTAAAGTGGTCTGATAATTGGATGGTTGTTTTCATATTCTGTGATTTCCTTTTGATAGTACATTATGTAAACTAATATCTACGTATGTACTCAAACGTAGACTTCCTGGCGATATCAGGCGCAGCAGGCGGTACGCGAAAAGCTGTTTGTGAGTTCCGACACAGTGACGTCCACGTTATGTCAGGAGCTGCAGGCGTTTCCGGAAATCATGTAAATAGCGTTCCATCAGCGCCAGATACTGATTCACATCCTCCTTCGTCCAAGAGCCAAAAATGTCGTTTTCTATGGCAATAACTTTTGCTGCTGTCCGCTCGGCCAGCTTTTGTCCTTCATCGGTTAGGAAAACGGTCTTGTTTTTGCCGTCCGTGTTTTCCAGATAGACGATTCCTTCCTTCTCCAGTCTGCGCAGGGCGGAATTGATCGTCTGCTTGCTGACACCGGCGTTGCGGCAGATGTCTCGGAGCGGGCAGGATGTTCCCTCGTTGCAGATGGCGTAGAGAACGATCAAGGAGCTCTCGGGAAGTCCCAGTCTGGATGCCGCTTCATGGTAGGCGGACTCCGTTTCACTCAGCAGATAATTGCATCGTCTCAGTTCCTTTGAAAAATCCGGCGTCATTTTTGCTTTCTCCTAAATCCTACGCGTTTTGGCTATTTTGCGCGAGATGTCAATGCTGAAAAAATAGTATGAAATCGTACTGAGAGTCAGTATAGTACGATTTCATACTAAAGTCAAGCAAAATAATTGCGACAATAAAAAGGCAGCCCGAAAGACTGCTTTTTCAGATCATATATCATTCATATTTTATTCATACTCCGCAATATCATAGATCAGCCGTTCCGAATCCTCCCATCCGAGACAGGGATCGGTGATGGACTTGCCGTAAATGCCTTCGCCGATTTTCTGGCAGCCCTCCTCGATATAGCTCTCGATCATCACGCCCTTGACCATACGGTGAATGTCCTTGTTTAACTTCCGACTGTGCATCACTTCTTTGACGATGCGGATCTGCTGCTCGAACTTTTTGTCCGAGTTATTGTGGTTGGCATCTATGACGCAGGCGGGATTGACCAGATCGTAGTCCTGATACAGCGTGTACAGGGTGTTTAAGTCTTCGTAGTGATAATTCGGAAGACTTCTCCCGTGCTTGTTCGTGGAACCCCGAAGCACCGCGTGGGCAAGCGGGTTGCCGCCTGTGCTGACTTCATACCCTCTGTAGGTGAAGTCATGGGGATGCTGCGCCGCATAGATGGAGTTTAACATCACGGAGAGCGTACCGCTTGTGGGATTTTTCATCCCGGCGGCTATGTCGAAGCCGCTGACGGTCATGCGGTGCTGCTGGTCCTCCACGGAGCGCGCGCCGATGGCCACATAAGAGAGAATGTCCTCCACATAGCCCCAGTTGTCGGGGTAGAGCATTTCGTCGGCCGCGGTCAGTCCCGTTTCCTCTATAGCGCGGATGTGCATTTTGCGCATGGCGATCAGACCGCTTGTGAAATCAGGCTTCTTCTCCGGGTCGGGCTGGCTTACAATGCCCTTGTAGCCCTCGCCTGTGGTGCGGGGCTTATTCGTATAAATGCGGGGGATCAGGATCAGCTTGTCCTTCACTTTTTCATTGACCTTCGCCAATCGGTTTACATAATCACAGACCGCCTCCTCGTTGTCGGCGGAGCAGGGGCCGATGATGACAATGAATTTCTTGCTCTTTCCGGTGATGACATCCCGAATCTCGATATCTCTTTCTCTTTTCACCTCTACCAGATGGGCGGGCATAGGGAAGCGCTCGCGGATCTCGTCGGGGGTGGGTAATTTAGCTACATATTGAAATGACATAATTTCCTCCCGGCGGAAACGGGGTTACCGTTTCGTCTGTATGATAAATTTTTTTTGCTCTCGCAAAAACACATACATTATAGTATATTAAGTAGAGAATCGCAAGTATATGTACAGGAAGAACTTCCGGCCCGGGGTGGAGCCGGTCGTGGGAGAAAGTATTTGCCCGCAGAGGCTTATGACTTGTGCGTCTGACGTGAGACGTGCAGCGCAGATATGGTGCACAACAGCGTCTGCAGCATCTGACTTGCGAGCATACCCCAGAGATAGCCCTGTATGCCGAAGCGCGGAATGGCGAAGAACACAAACAGCAGCCGCAAAAGAAGGCTTAGCACGCTGAAAAGGAACGTGCGCATAGTCTTGCCGAGGCCGTTCAGGATACTGTTTAACATACTGGCAATGTACATGAAAGGGCACAGAAAACTGAGGGTCAGGATAAAGCTGCCCGCCAGCTCTGAGTGGAAGAGCAGCCGTCCGGCCAGCCTTCCGAATACGAGAAACAGGGTGGTGCAGAAAAAGCCCAGCAGAAGGCAGCAGCGGATCGAGGTGAAGATGGCGCGCCGCACGGCGGTCTGGTTGCCGCTTGCGTCCGCTTCCGACACGATGGGCAGAAGCAGTACGGAGATGGAGTTGGTGACGGCGGAGGGAAACAGAATGAGCGGCAGGCTCATGCCTGTGAGTACACCGTAGACACTCAGGGCATCGGCGCCTCTTAAGCCATATGCCATCAGTCGGTTCGGTATGTAGATCGCCTCCACGCTCTGCAAAAGGTTGAGCACCAGCCGGTTGGCGGACAGGGGCACGGCGAGCTGCAAAAGCTGCCCCGTAATGCGGCGGTATATCCCGATCAGCCCTGCGGCAGAATGGTTACGATGGTAACCGAAAATGCCGCGCCGACGGGAAAACGCGGATGTATGTCCGGAACCTGCCGGAAAGACGGACGATTCCTGCACCGAAACGTGCCCTCTTGCCGGGAAAACCTGATGGGCGCGCGCTAAGATCGCCACCACGGAGACGATCATGGAGGCGCTTTCACCGATCACAAGGCCGACTACGGCGAAGCTGATGGTGGGCGTAAGCCCATGTTTTTGGCAGATAAAATAAATCAGGTAGACGCTTCCCACCCGGCAGACCTGCTCCGCGAGCTGAGAGAAGGCGGGGATGGCGGTTTTGCGGATACCGTAAAAGTAGCCGTTGATGCAGGAGTGCACGCTTGCCATGGGGATGGAGAGCGCGATGATGCGAAGGAGCGGGGCGGTTCGCGCTTCCAGCAGCAGGTTAACTGCGATCGGTTCTGCGTACACATAGATGCCGAGGGCGCAGACCGCCGAGAGCGCCATTGCAAGAAGAAAACCCGCCCAGAGCGTGCGGAAGGAGTTTTTGTAGTCGCGGGTGCTCGTCTCACTTGCCACATATTTGGAGATGGCGGTTTGGATGCCGGACACCGTGAGGGAGAAGGAGAGGGCCAGCACGGGGGAGATGAGCTGGTAGAGGCCCATGCCCTCCGCGCCGAATACGCTGGATAGGAAAATGCGGTAAAAAAAGCCGATGAACCGGCTCACTAATCCTGTTATAGTCAAAATAACGGTTCCTGTCACCAGGGGGTGAGTCCATTTTTTTAACGTCATAGAGCACCATCACAGTATGGGATATGGTCTATGTTTATGTTGAAATGAAGGAAAATAGAATTTTGCAGGTATAGATTGTTTGCATGAAACGGGTAAAAGACAGCCGTTTAGGCGGGCAGGCATTGTCGAGAGGAAAGAAGGATACGGAATGAAAAAAGTAGTGGTGGGCATGTCAGGGGGCGTGGATTCCTCCGTGGCCGCCCTGTTATTGAAAAAGCAGGGCTATGACGTGGTGGGAGTCACCATGCAGATCTGGCAGGAGGAAGCGCATGAGGCGGCGGAGCAGGGCGGATGCTGCGGGTTCAGTGCGGTGGAGGATGCCCGGCGGGTGGCTGAGGTGCTGGATATACCCCATTATGTGATGAATTTCAGGCGGGAGTTTCGGGAAAATGTCATGGACTACTTTGTGGCGGAGTATCTGGCGGGCAGGACGCCGAATCCCTGTATCGCCTGCAACCGCTATGTGAAGTGGGAGGCCCTGCTGCACAGGAGCCTTGCGATCGGAGCAGATTACATCGCCACAGGACACTACGCGGGGATTGCCAGACTTTCAAACGGCAGATATGCCATTCGCAGCGCGGTGACTGCGAAAAAGGATCAGACTTACGCCCTCTACAGTCTGACACAGGCGCAGCTTGCCCACACACTGATGCCGGTGGGGGCGTACACCAAGGAGCAGATACGGCAGATGGCGGCGGAGGCGGGACTGCCCGTGGCGCACAAGCCGGACAGTCAGGAGATCTGCTTTATCCCCGACAACGACTACGCCGCCTTTATCGACAGGGAGGCGGGGGAGCGGGTGCCGAAGCCGGGCTGCTTTGTGACAAAGGACGGGGAAGTGCTGGGACGGCATCTTGGCATTACACACTACACCGTGGGACAGCGCAAAGGATTAAATCTGGCCATGGGGCATCCCGTGTTCGTTTTGGAAATCAGACCGGAGACGGACGAGGTGGTGATCGGCGAGGCGGAGGATGTGTTCGGAGATACCCTGTACTGCAGCCGCATCAATTATATGGGGATGACGGAGCTTGCGGAGCCGAGAGAGGTGACTGCCAAGATTCGATATAATCATGCCGGGGAAAAGTGCGTGATTGAGAAAGCGGGGGAAGATCAGATCCGCGTCACATTCAAAAAGCCCGTCCGGGCGATTACGCCGGGACAGGCCGTGGTATTTTATGAGGATGACTACGTGCTGGGCGGGGGAACGATTATGTAGCAATCGCTTTTTTAGTGGCCTGCTTGTTCTCGTACATGCGGTCGTCCGCGATCTGATAGATTTTTTCTATGTTATATTCCTTCGGGCTGCAGGAAGCATAGCCGAAAGCGATGGACAAATTGAGATTGGGGATTTCTTCATTTTTCCGTTGGATGTTATTGCGAAACTCTCCTATTATGGTAGATATTTTTTCGGAATCGTCGGTTTCCGCGATGGCGATAAACTCATCACCGCCCATCCGCGCGACAATGCCGTGGGGTTCAAAGGCGTCCACAATCACCTGAGCGGCGCTTCGAATCAGGATGTCACCCTGCGCGTGCCCGTAAGTATCGTTGGTGGTTTTCAGATTGTTCAGGTCAAAGCAGAAAACGGTGTAGCGTGGATTTTCCATATCCTTGATGCCGTTCATGTATTCCATGCAGTAACGGCGGTTGTGAATCTGCGTCAGCTCATCCGTGTAAGCGCTTTTGATCAGAAAATTCCGTTCCGTCTCCTGCATCATTTTCTGCGTCAGGTTGATATAGAAGGAGACCAGGAGCAGGAAGATAAAGACTACCAGCCCCACGGAGGCGATGCCCTTTGTGGAGGAAATAGAGATGCCCCTATAGCGGTCAAAGTAGTAGAACAGCAGATCATAGCCAACACAGCCAGAGAGCGCCAGCATACCGATTAAGAACAGCCGATGGACAAGCTGGCGGCTGACCCGCAGATTCATAAATTCCACGATGATAAAGTAGAGCAGATTGCATAAAATCAATACCTGCATATATTTCAGCGTGGCTGCACAGTGCACCAGATCCACGGCGTGAAGGCCCAGAAAGAGTGTGGTTGCAAAGATCTGAAGGGCAAGGAGTATTTGATATACCGCATACATAACGGGGCGGTTTAGCGCCAGCACATCCTCCCGCATGTAGATGACTAGCGGTATGGGCGCCAGATACAGCGTCAAATATTCCAGCAGACAGATCGTATAGAGCGGCATGGAGAAGATTAGAAGCACATTGTAGTAGCACAGCGTCCACAGCCCGATGCATATGGAGAAAAGGGAGACGCACAAAATGCGGGAAAATTTCCCCGAAAAAAACATGGCAAAAACGGTGATACAGCAGGCCACAAGGCCGAAAATCGTCAGAAAGCAGCCGAGAAACAGAGGAACCCTGTTTTCGGTCAGAATGGCGCGGTAAATATTTTTCCACTCGTAGATGCGGATCGGGTCGAAGCGGGAGAAGGCTTTGTCCTCCGCTGCGGTAAGCTCAAGCGTCAGCGTTTTTCCCGCGTAGTTATCGGGGAGATCTACGGGCAGATAACCGCTGCCGACAGTTTTGCGCCTGTCAATCCGATCCCAGCCATATGTATGGATCGGTTCCCCGTCCAGATATACCGTGACTGCGGACTGCCTGATCTGCAGGACAAGCGCATGTCCGATACAGTCTGTATCGGCAGGAAAAATTCTGGTCATGGTGATGGTATCGCCCTTATTTACCGGGTCAAATCGGAAATCGTCCAGGGAAACATCCTGCCAGGCGCGGTCGTTGATGGTGACGTCCCAGCCGTCGGTCAGGGTTTCAAACTGTGAGATATCAGAATAATCGCGGGATAACAGGCCGTCGATAAAAAGGGTAGTGAAACATATGCTGATCAGCGCATAGACAATAAAAAATACCTTCCAAACGGTTTTGCGGGTTATTTTTTTCTTCTCATTCATGGCGGAATCCTCTGCCGGTTTTTCCGGCGGTTTATAATTTATAGAAAGAAGGGTTTCTTTTTTCGTAAACGACATAATAGCGGAAGCCGCAGTCTTTCAGTATTTCGGCCGCCCGGTCAAAGGCGTGGGCAATCTGTCCCGGTTTGTGGGCGTCACTTCCCACGGTGACGATCTCACCGCCAAGCACGCGATAACGTCTCAGGATGCCGATGCAGGGATTGGGCTCCCGCATCCCCCTTGCAAGCGCGCTGGTGTTGATCTCGACTCCCTTTTCCATGTCGATCAGGGTTGTCAGGATCCGATCAAAGATTTCGCGGTACATTTCGTAGGAGTAGCCCTGATCTTTCGTGGGGCCGTAGCGCACCACATAGTCCAGATGGCCGTAAACGTCAAAATTGCTGTAAACTTTCAAGTTTTCCAAAATGGACTCGAAATATTCCCGGTAAGCCGCCTCCTGAGAGCGACCTTCATAAAAGGCGGGATAGTAGGGGTCTTTTCCATGGCAAATGTGGGAGGAGCCGATGATAAAGTCGTAGTCGTGTTCTTTGGCAAAGGCCGCGTTCCTTTTGGACAGGTGGGGCTGTAATCCCAGTTCCGCGCCGAAAAGCAGCGCGATTTTACCCGCGTATTTTTCGCGGAGTTTTAGGAAATCGTAGAGATAGGCGTCGGGATTTACCTCAAAAAATCCGTCAGCCTCGCGTTCGGTCACCGGATAGTCGAAGTCGTTGTGTTCCGTAAAGCACATCTTGGTAAGTCCCAGCTCGATTCCCCGAAGGATCATCTGTTCCATCGGTGTGTCGGAATCCCCTGAAAAAGAAGAATGAAGATGAAAGTCTGCGGTGATTGGCATGGCAGTGTCCTCTCCGGGTTACTTTTCACACCAGCACCATGCACTTGCTGCATGGTGTCGGAGCCAGCGCCAAAATGCCTGTTTTTGGCATTTGGTGTGCATTAAATGTTGCAATTCACACCAAATGGTTGTAAATTGGTGCGAAATTTGGCGTGGGTGTGAATTGTAACCTCTCTGGTAAAATTTCTCATTTATTTTTGATTTACGTCTTGAATTTTTGGGACAAATTGGGTAAAATAAAGTCGTTGACAAAATTTTGTCAATCTTTTCCGGTTCGATTGGCAAAATTATATAGCAAAAGTTATAAAAAATCAATATTTAGGAGGAACGAAAAATGGCAGTAAGAGTAGCAATCAATGGTTTTGGCCGTATCGGTCGTCTTGCATTCAGACAGATGTTTGGAGCAGAGGGTTATGAGGTTGTAGCAATCAACGATCTGACAAGCCCTAAGATGCTGGCACACCTGTTAAAGTACGATTCTTCCCAGGGTAAATACGCTCTGGCAGACACCGTATCCGCAGGCGAGGATTCCATCACGGTTGACGGTAAGACATTAAAGATCTATAAAGAGCCCGATGCAAACAACTGCCCTTGGGGTGAGCTCAAGGTCGATGTTGTTCTGGAGTGCTCCGGCTTCTACACCAGCAAAGAGAAGGCTCAGGCCCACATCAATGCCGGCGCAAGAAAGGTTGTTATCTCTGCTCCCGCAGGAAACGATCTTCCTACTATCGTATACAATGTAAACCATGAGACGCTGAAAGCTTCGGATACCATCATTTCCGCTGCTTCCTGCACCACGAACTGCCTGGCTCCCATGGCTAAGGCTCTGAATGATCTGGCTACCATCAAGTCCGGTATCATGAGCACGATTCATGCTTACACAGGCGATCAGATGATCCTTGACGGTCCTCAGAGAAAGGGTGACCTGAGAAGATCCCGCGCAGGTGCGGTGAACATCGTTCCCAACAGCACAGGCGCAGCTAAGGCAATCGGCCTTGTTATCCCTGAGCTGAACGGTAAGCTGATCGGTTCCGCACAGCGTGTTCCTACCCCTACAGGTTCTACCACCATTCTGGTTGCAACCGTAGAGAAGTCCGTTACCAAGGAAGAGATCAACGCGGCTATGAAGGCAGCAGCTACCGAGTCCTTCGGCTACAACGAGGATGAGATCGTTTCTTCCGATATCGTAGGCAGCACCTACGGTTCCATCTTCGACGCTACCCAGACCATGGTAGGCGAGGACAATCTGGTTCAGGTTGTTTCTTGGTATGACAATGAGAACAGCTACACTTCTCAGATGGTTCGTACCATCAAATACTTCTCCGAGCTCAACTAAGAGACGGAAAATAAAGAGAGAAACGAAAGAGGCTCGGCCGCTGGGCCGGGTCTCTTCTTACATATGTGCGGGAGCGCATGTGGATTAAATTATAATAAGGAGGACATACACATGTCATTAAACAAGAAATCGGTAGATGATATCAACGTGAAGGGCAAACGCGTTCTGGTAAGATGCGACTTTAACGTGCCCTTAAAGGAAGGAAAGATCACGGACGAGACCCGTATCGTAGCTGCGCTTCCCACAATCAAGAAGCTTCTCGATGACGGCGGCAAGGTGATCCTTTGCTCCCATCTCGGCAAGGTGAAGAACGGCCCCAACGAGGGTGAGTCACTTGCGCCTGTGGCGGAGAGACTTTCCGAGAAGCTCGGCAAGCCCGTCAATTTTGTAAAGGACGACAACGTGACCGGCGAGGCTGCTACAGCTGCTGTTGCGGCTATGAACGAGGGAGACGTGGTGCTTTTACAGAATACCCGTTTCCGCGGCAAGGAGGAGACCAAGCCGAAGGAGGCAGGTGAGGCTTTCGCGAAGGAACTGGCTGATCTGGCTGATGTTTATGTGTGCGATGCATTCGGTTCCGCTCACAGAGCGCACGCTTCCGTGGCTGTTGTGACCAAATATATCACCGAAAAGGGCGGTGAGAATGCTGTCGGCTACCTGATGCAGAAGGAAATCGACTTCCTCGGCAACGCGGTGGAGAATCCGGTGAGACCTTTCGTGGCAATTCTCGGTGGCGCGAAGGTTGCGGATAAGTTGAACGTAATCAACAACCTGCTTGAGAAATGCGACACCCTGATTATCGGCGGCGGCATGGCGTTCACCTTCTTAAAGGCAAAGGGCTATGAGATCGGCAATTCCCTCGTGGACGACGAGAAGATTGACTACTGTAAGGAAATGATGGAGAAGGCTGAAAAGCTTGGCAAACAGCTTTTACTGCCCATCGACACCGGCGTTGCTTCCGGGTTCCCGAACCCTATCGACGATCCGATCGATGTGGAGTATGTGGACTCTGACAAGATTCCGGCGGACAAGGAAGGTCTTGACATTGGTCCCAAGACACAGGAGCTTTTCGCAAACGCTGTGAAGTCTGCGAAGACCGTTGTGTGGAACGGCCCTATGGGCGTGTTCGAGAACCCGACCTTGGCCAAGGGTACCATCGCCGTTGCGAAGGCGCTGGCTGAGACGGACGCTACCACCATCATCGGCGGCGGCGATTCCGCGGCGGCATGCAATCAGCTCGGTTTTGCAGATAAGATGTCCCACATTTCCACAGGCGGCGGCGCTTCCCTTGAGTTCCTGGAGGGCAAGGAGCTTCCGGGTGTGGTAGCTGCGGACGACAAATGATGCGATGAGCAGAGCGAGAATGACCAAAGAAGAAATAGGCTGTGCTTGCACAAAGTCTCTTTCGGATTTGGTCGTTTGAGGGTGCAACGCACCCGAGGAATTGCGCAGCAATTTCGAGGCTCGGAGGATCGGGCAAGAAAAAATGCGCAGCAATTTCGAGGCTCTGCGGAGTGAATATAAATTATAAGATAGAAGGAGATTACAACAATGGCTAGAAGAAGAATTATCGCCGGAAACTGGAAGATGAACATGACTCCCAGCGAGGCAGTTAAGCTTTGTGAGACATTAAAGGATCTGGTAGTGAACGATGCGGTTGACGTGGTTTACTGCGTGCCCGCGATCGATATTGTACCTGTGGCTGAGGCTGTGAAGGGCACCAACGTGCATGTGGGCGCCGAGAATTTCTATATTGAGGATAAGGGTGCGTATACGGGCGAGATTTCCGCTCCCATGTTAAAAGACGCGGGTGTGGAGTATGTGATCATCGGCCACTCCGAGAGAAGAGAGTACTTCAAGGAGGATGACGCTTTCCTGAACAAGAAAGTGCTTAAGGCTCTGGAGGCAGGTCTTGTGCCGATCCTCTGCTGCGGCGAGTCCTTGGAACAGAGAGAGATGGACGTGACCATGGACTGGATCAGACTGCAGATCAAGTCCGATCTGGCAGGCGTGACTGCTGACCAGGTGAAGGGCATGGTGATTGCATATGAGCCCATCTGGGCAATCGGAACCGGCAAGACCGCTACTTCCGACCAGGCACAGGAAGTCTGCAAGGGCATCCGCGACTGCATCGCGGAGATGTACGATGCGGCTACCGCGGAGGCGGTGCGCATTCAGTACGGCGGCTCCATGAACGCATCCAATGCGGCTGAGCTTCTTGCAAAGCCCGACATCGACGGCGGCCTGATCGGCGGCGCCTCCTTAAAGCCTGATTTTGGGCAGATTGTGAATGCGTAAGAGTCGGTACTTTTTGTATGTAAAAGCATAGAATATGTAAGACAGACGAAAACTCACTTCGGTTCTGGATGAAGCAGATCGGAGTGAGTTTTTTTCATGGGGCAGGATGTTGATAAATGAAATATTTTATAGTAATATACTAATAAGGTTATGCTGATTACGATATTAAGATTACGTTTCCTGTGGGTAAAGAAAGGGTACAAAACGATCGGTGGATAAAACGGTAAACGCAAATAAGAAAAAAATTGTTTTAAATTATCGAAAGGTAATGGAATGCTTGGA
>ERZ778504.1771-NODE-1771-length-13936-cov-3.700598_pt1 | contig 13936 bp, 13 predicted proteins | sample MGYA00510046_ERZ778504 | MGnify/ENA primary metagenome ERZ778504 (study PRJEB29527, sample SAMN07138964) | mouse gut metagenome | material: feces | host: mouse | place: China:Nanjing | collected 2016-01-25 ...
GGGTAATCACAGTCTTTGCAGTTTTTTTTTTTTTTTCACCGGCGGTGGTTCGGGGCTTGGATTGGCAATGGCGAAGAAATTCATTTCGGAAGGTGCGAAGGTATTGATAACTGGGCGACGCGAAGATGTCCTTGCAGAAGCTGCTGCCGAGTTAGGATGTGAATATGCTGTGCTTGATGTCACAAAGCCGGATACTTTTGAGCAGTTTTTTATAACTGCAAAGGCCAAACTTGGCAGGATTGACGCGCTCGTTAACAATGCCGGTGTCTCTCTCCATGAGGGCTCGTTCTTCGATGTCACACCCGAGGGGTTCGACAAACAGATAGCCACCAACTTTAAGGGCGCGTTCTTCATGACTCAGGCTTATATAAGGACTCTTGTAACCGACAAGGCTCAAGGCAATGTGCTGTTTATCTCCTCGGAAACGGGAGAAACTGCCGACTGCCGTCCCTATGGCTATACGAAGGCAGCGATAAATAGTATGGTTCAAGGCTTGGCTTATCTTTTCAAAAACAAAGGCATACGTATAAACGCGATTGCGCCAGGCATAACGGCATCGGCTATGACCGGCGTAGACCCTCATGGTGATATATCCGCCGGGACATACGGTCAAGGGCGTTTTTATCTGCCCGAAGAGGTGGCAGAAGTCGCGACCTTTATTCTCTCGCCAGCATCAGGGTGCATATCGGGGCAAATTATAACCTGCAATAACGCCCAGACGGTCAACGCCCGCTGGAAATAATAATTAACGCTCCTTTTCTTAATCATGGGACAAAAATATTATTCTGCTGAAAAAGCTGTGCAAGTGGTAGTGGGATTGCTGAAGTCATACGGTATCAAGCGTGTGATAGCATCCCCGGGCACCACCAACCTTACTTTTGTGGCAAGTTTGCAGCACGACCCGTTTTTCATAATATATTCTGCCCCCGAGGAACGGTCTGCCGCATATATGGCCGTTGGCATGGCGGAAGAAAGCGGTGAGCCGGTGGTTATAACATGCACCGGGGCGACCGCATCGCGCAACTACCTGCCAGCATTAACCGAGGCTTTTTATAGGAAACTACCCATATTGGCCATAACGGCCACGCAGCCACGCGGCATCGTGGGTCAGCTTGTGCCTCAGGTTATAGACCGAAGTTCCCTGCCTAAAGATGCGGCTAACTATAGCGTGCATATCCCGATTGTAAAAGATAAGGCAGATTATAACTTTGCCGTGTTAAAGGTAAACGAGGCCCTACATTACACGACCAAGCTCGGTGGTGGCCCTGTTCACATCAATCTAGAGACATCGTATGATTCTGATTTCTCGGTCAAAGAACTGCCGCAAGTCAAGAAAATCGGTTATTATCGTCCTTTTGATTCGTTGCCTGATATTCCCAGTGGTCGCGTGGGCATATTCGTCGGTTCGCATCACGCGATGGATGCAGAACTTACGGCTGCTATCGACTCCTTTTGCGATAGGTATGGAGCGGTTGTTTTTTGCGACCATACAAGCAACTACAAGGGTAAATACCGGTTCCAATATCCTTTGGTTCTATCACAGGATAACTGGCGTCCATCCTTGGGTAGCGTGTCAACCCTTATCCACATCGGCGGAGTGAGCGGGGCTTACACTCAACCGGGTGGTGAAAGAATTTGGCGAGTGAACGAGGACGGGGCAATACGGAGCGTCTACGGTCTGCCAGATGCAGTATTTGAGATGCGCGAGGTCGATTTCTTCCGACACTACATGCAAAATGGACAGATAGAATCGCGCGCCTCGTATCTCGAAGAATGTAAGGCGACTTACGATGCAGTATATGCCGATATCCCTGACGACATTCCGTTCTCTAATATATGGATAGCAAAGCAACTATCGAAAATAATACCAGACAACTCGGTAATGCATTTCGGAATTCTCAACTCGCTCCGTTCGTGGAATTTCTTTGAGCTTCCGTTGAGTGTCAACAGTTATTGCAATGTAGGTGGATTTGGAATCGACGGCCCACTCTCTACCGTTATCGGCGGGGCACTGGCTGCTCCGGAGCGACTTCATTTCCTCGTCGTCGGCGACTTGGCGTTCTTCTACGATATCAACTCGCTTGGCAACCGTCATTTGCCGTCGAATCTGCGTATTCTATTGGTCAATAATGGCCGAGGTACAGAGTTTACTAACTACAACCACCCGGCATATAGGTTTGGCGAGGATGCGGACACATATATGGCGGCAGCGGGTCACTACGGACATCAATCCCCATTGTTAATCAAGCATTTTGCAGAAGACCTCGGGTTTAAGTATCTCACGGCTTCCGATAAAGAAGGAGTAGAAGCATTAGCAAAAGAGTTCGTAGAAGCGACATCCGATTCTCGGCCCATGCTTTTCGAGGTGTTTACTGATTCAAAATGCGAGAACGAGGCCTTGCATATAATTCGCAATCTCCGCACCGATGGCTCTTCTTTAATAGAAAACACTATCAGGAAGACAGTAGGAAGCAAGGGGATAAAGACAATTAAATCAATCTTAGGAAAATAGTATTATGGTACCTACAACAAAGGCACGAATAAAGGTTTATGTTTATTGCTTAGTTGCCATACCGGCAATCATCGCTTATTTTATACTTGGGGGAGACGATAAAATAAAGCTTAAAATGGATATAAACCGTTTTTGGATTCATTTACGTGGAGAAAGGCCCAAAAGCCATTTCAGCGCGTTTTACTATCTTATTTGCGGTATCCGCGAGTTTCGCAATGTATTTTACATGCGCTTGGGTTATTCGTCAATGCTAATATCGTGGCTCATGCCCGAAATGGTAGAATTTAGCTTCGCCACACCGTCGAGATTTGTAGGCGGAGGTGTTTTTGTGCAGCATGGGTGGACATGTGTTGTCGACGCAGAAACAGTCGGAGAAAATTTATGGATAAATCAAAATGTCACCATTGGTCATCAAGGGAAGGGGCATCCTACAATTGGCGATAATGTCCGTATCGGTTCTGGTGCTGTTTTGTTAGGAGATATCAAAATTGGAGACAACGTAAATATTGGAGCAAATGCTATTGTTGTTAACGATGTACCGTCGAACTGCACGGTTTGCTCACCTAAGGCAATAATTGTCAAACGATTTGAGGGATTGAATCAAAACGGCATTCAAGGAGAGAAGGCTAATGGCTTGCTGCATTCAATTCTACCAAGGATAACTCAAAGAAATTTCGGGGGGGGGGTAAATTATTGATAATAAAGCAGTTGGGTAACTGTTATTCCAAGACTGCATAACAATTACTTTATGGCAATCTCTACGATATCTATAATAGTACCAGTCTATAAAGTTGAAAAATACTTGCGCCAATGTCTTGACAGTGTAATTTCCCAGACATTTCAAGACTGGGAAATGATACTTATAGATGACGGTTCTCCTGATAATTGCGGAGACATTTGTGATGAATATGCTTTGCGAGATAAGCGAATTAGAGTTATTCATCAAAACAACAGCGGATTATCTGTTGCTCGTAATGTGGGAATTGCTTGCTCATCAGGTAAATATATATTTTTTCTTGATTCTGATGACTATATTCCAAACAATTCTCTATCAGACCTTATTGAAGTCGCACAATCACATAATTGGCCTGATTATATAAAAGGAAATCATCTGGTGTTGATGCCCGACGGACAGGTAGTGACGACCAGATATGCAAGACAAAGAGAAGTGTATGATGGTAAAGAACTTGGTTCAAATGAGTTTCTATCAAAAGTCCTATTGCCTCATCCATTGGTGTGGAACGGATTGATAAAACGCAAGCTTTTTCAGGATTACAAATTAGCATTTATTCCGGAAGCTTGGCCCCGAGAAGATTTAATATTTCATTTGTGTTTGGCAAAATGCAAGTGGGGGGGGTATATGCAAGCAAATTGACATATACCTACAGGTTTGCTGTAGCAAATTCTTTATCAAACTCAATTTCGCCCAAAACTATAAAGAATCATATCTATATTTCGAAGGGTATTATAGATTGCATGGACAGCATAACCGATATAGAAATCGCAGCCATCGCTAAACAAGAACTTGCTGGTACAGTTAATTCATTTTTTAAGTTACTCCCACGTATAAATGTCTGCCAAAGAAACGATTATGTAAGATTATTTACAGCTTTAATAAGTCTTGATGTATTCAAATCCTTATGTAAGCGTCTAACCCCTTTGACATCTTTGTTTCGCTACTCACCACATATCTATTTAATTGCCAGTAGATTCACATATTGGTTTATTCCTAAAAATAAAAGAATCACATAATGTGAGGACAAGCATTTATTCAATGTTTTAAAAATTGAAATATCATATCTAATGCGCAATCTCCATATCATCATGCCGATGGCGGGGGAGGGGAGTAGGTTCCGCAATGCGGGATGGACTACGCCAAAGCCGCTGATTGAGCTTAATGGCAAGCCGCTCTTCGTCCGCGCGATTGAGAGCGTGAGGGTCGAGGGTGCGCCGATGAAGTACTCATTTATCGTCCGCAAGGAGCATATCGATGACTACGGCGTCGACAGGTCAATCAGGGCAATCCTCCCAGAAGCAAATATTTATTCTGTCGAAAAGACAACACGTGGTGCCGTCGAGACGTGTCTCATCGCCGAAAACGGTATCGACGATGACGATACCGTGGTGGTGATGGACTGCGACTTGGAGTTCAGAAGCAACGAGTACCGCCGTCTTATAGAGGCCGCACTGAATACAGCCGGAGACAAGGCTCGCGGTGGCGCCCTGGTGTCGTTCGAGTCCGACGAGCCTAAATACAGCTACGCCGAGGTCGGCGATGACGGCCTTGTGAAGCGGACTGCCGAAAAAGAGGTGATTTCTAATCACGCTCTTTGCGGGGCCTACTTCTTCGCGTCGGGGCGCGAGTTCAAGGCCGCAGCACACCGCTTGCTCGACGAGCCTGTGATGCTCAAGCCGGAGTTCTATGTCTCGCTGCTCTACAACTACCTGCTCCGCGACGGTTCGCCCGTGCGCCTCGCCACCATGGAAATGTACCGCTCGTACGGGACACCCGAAGAACTGAAGCAATGGCAATAAGGCTGCTAATCAGTGACTTCGACGGCACACTCGTCGACACTTTCGAGGCAAACTACCGCGCGTACGCGGGTGCCTTCGAGACGGTCGGGCTCGTCCTCGAACGTGAGAGGTACCGCGAGTGTTTCGGCTTCAGGTTCGACAGGTTCATGGACGCCCTCGGCATCAGCGACAGCGCTACCCGTGCGGCCATAAGGGAAAGGAAAGCAGAAATGTACCCCTGCCATTTTGACTGTCTCCGTGTCAACCGGCCGCTGGTCGACTTTATCTCGGCATTCCACGCCTCGGGCGGCATGACTGCGATTGCATCCACAGCCCGTGGGAAGAACCTCCGCAACGCTCTCGACTATTTGGGCATAAGCGCGGATTTCGACCTCGTTCTTGCCGGAGAAAGCGTCACCAAGGGTAAGCCGGACCCGGAAATCTACCTTGGTGTACTGGATAAGATGGGCATAGGGCCTGACGAGGCCCTCGTCTTTGAGGACTCCGAGGTCGGTTTCAAGGCCGCAGAAGCCGCCGGAATAACATACATAAGGATAAATTCCGGATTTTTTGACAATGGAAATTGAAGTCAAGGGACATTCGGGCTGCCAAATTGACGTCGTGCGCGAGGACGGCCAGCTCTATGTCTACAAATCGTCGCGCGACCCCAAGTACCTCGCCCGCCTGGTCCTCCAGGCCGAGAAGCAGCACCGTGCAGCCCTGCCAGAGCTGCAACACATCCGCGTTCCCAAAGTCCACGCCATCGACCGCAGCGACGGCATGGTTAGTGTAAAGATGGACTATGTCTATTCGAAGAACTTCGTCGAGTTTTTCGAGAATGCCGGCTTCGAGCAGGTCGGCTACCTCGTCGACGCCCTGATAATGTACCTCGAGCGCGAAATCAAGGACTCGCCGCTTGCCGTGGTGCCCCGCAGTGTCGTCACCGACAAGTTTGCCGATGTCAGGGCCAAGACACTCGCCAACAAGTCGTTCGAAGGCGATGGCGAAATCGGGGCGATGATGGATGCCTCGCAGCGCGTGTTCGACGCCCTCACCGACATGCTCATCCCTGTGGGCACGTGCCACGGCGACCTCACGTTCTCGAACATCCTCTTCAATGGCAACAACTACTACCTCATTGACTTCCTCGACTCGTTCATCGAGTCGCCCCTGCTCGATATTGTCAAGCTGCGCCAGGATACCGCGTGGCTGTGGAGCCAGCTGATGTACGTGCACCCCTGCGACACCATCCGCCTGCGCATAGCCTTCGGCAAAATCGATGCCGAGCTCGACAATTACTTCGCCTCGCGCTACGAGTGGTACGGGCGCTACTACCGCCCGCTGCAGCTGATGAACTTCCTGCGCATACTCCAGTACGCCCACGAGCCGGCTGTAATCGACTACCTAAAACAAGCCATCAATGAGCAACTCAAAGAATTTTAGCCTGATAGTCCCGGCGGCATCAGACAAGGGCACTGAAGCCGGCGCAATGCCGCGCATATTCTTCACCGGGCGCGACGGGGTGCTTATGTGTGTAAAGTCGGTACTCGGCCTCAATCTCGACGCATTCGACAACATATATTTCACCATCCTGCGCAAGCACGCCGAGGCTTTCGACATTGACTCGCTGCTCACGCTGCAGTTCCGCCGACTCGGCCTCGGCAACGTTAACATCTTGATTCTCGACGAGCCCACGGCAACCCAGGCCGAGACAATCGTGCGAACAATAGAGAAGGAGAACATCACCGGTGCAATCTTCGTCAAGGACGCCGACTGCTTCTTCCGCGCCGAGGTTTATCCCGAAAACGGTGTGGCTGTATACCCCCTCGAACAGCTCGAACTCGTGGACCCTCGCCACAAGAGCTACGTCGCAGTCGACGACATGCAGCACGTCACCAACATAATCGAGAAGCGCGTGGTGAGCCACCTTTTCAATGCCGGTGGTTACTGCTTCGAAGACGTCGAGACATTCCTCAAGGCCTACGAAAAATATGCCTCGCTGGGCCCCATCTACCTCTCTCACCTCATCTACGCCATGCTCCTCGACGGAGAGTTTTTCCGTCCCATCCAGGTTAAGGAATATAACGACTGGAATATACAATGACGAACTCAAGCACGATAGACTTCGGTCCCGACAAGTCGCAGATACTGCGCGGACTGGCAATCATCTTTATGATTACCCTGCACAACGACACTCTATCTGAATTCAAAATCTGTGTGCCGATTTTTACCTTCCTTATTGGTTATGGCTATGCATTTGCCAAAGAGAAGAATCTGCGTCACGGACTGAAGCGTTCTTGGCACCTGCTGAGTCATTTCTGGCTAATCTTGCTCGGGCTGTTCCTGCCTGTAGCGATATGGAAGGGCGGTTACGAGCCGACCATCGGTGACGTGCTGCTCAACATGTTCGGTCTCGAGAGTAACCTAAACTGGTATAGTTGGTATATCTACTTCTATATCTTTGCAATGCTGGCAATGATACCTGCGTCGAGGCTGATACAGCGGTTCAAACTACCTGCGTTGGGAGCTTTAATACTACTTTCGCTATGTCTATGCTTCGCCATACATCTCATACCCGATTGGAGGGCTAACGTCTATCTCCAGGCCATACACGACTGCTTCTTGTGTTCGCCCGTCATGTTTTCAGGTTTCTATCTTGCTGACGGGGGGGGGGATTACATGTTTGGAGATAAGGCACAGTTTCAAAAATGCGTTACTTGCTTTGCTTGTTGCAACAGGAATATTCTTTCTGCGCGGCATACCTTATGTCACATTTTTAGACTTTGCGACGGTGCCTGTTTTCGTGGCGGCAATAGTAGCGCTCTTCAATATCATAGACTGGCAGCCAATCCACAGGTTGTTAATCGCGCTTGGTAAGGAATCGATGAACATGTGGTTCATTCACGCCATATTTGCTACGGCTTGTACGGCGGTCGTGTTTGCCCCGCTCGTCGACTGGCTCCAACCCAAGACAGTCCACATTCTCGGGATGATAATCATAAGTTTCTGCATCGGAAAGTTGTTTACAGCCGCTTATAACCGCATTAGCGAATGAGAATTAACATTATCACACAGCCGTTGTTTTGCAACTACGGCGGCATACTGCAAAATTATGCTTTGCAAGAAGTCCTTCGACGCATGGGCCACGAGGTCTTGACGGTAAACGTGCCGCCACGGGAAATCGCATCTCATCCAGGCTGGAAGGATTACGCCCACTCTATTATAAATTGGGGTAAACGGATTCGAGGTCAATATGACTGTCCATTCCTCAACCCCCATACCATTGCGAAGAAAGAACGCGAGTTGTCAGATCCACAGCGTGAATTTGTGAGAAAATATATCAATAAAGTCGACTGCCAATCACCATTCACGCATGATACTGTTCTTGAGCATCCAGCCGATTTGTGGATTGTAGGCAGCGACCAGGTGTGGCGGCCGTGGTGTTCGCCTAACATTGGTAATTACTTCTTTGATTTTCTCGGCTACGATACTCCACGTATCGCATATGCAGCATCTTTCGGAACCGACCGCTGGGAGATTTCAGAAGAACAGACACTGCGAGTAAAGGAATTGGCAGCGCGATTCAAGGCAATCTCGGTACGTGAGGCATCAGGCGTGGGCCTTTGCAAGGAATACCTCGGCATGGAAGTACAACACGTACTTGACCCCACGATGTTGCTGTCAGCCGAAGACTATATTGCATTGACCGGCGAAAATGATTATCCACAAGAACACTATATAGCGACATATATTCTTGACCCAAATCCGGCCAAGAAAATAGCGATAAAAGATGAAGCCAGAACTTTTGGCCTGCCCATTGTTCCTGTTGGCCGGATGCACCGAGACTGCTTCGACTCCGTCGGGTCATGGCTAGCCACCATAGCCCATTCCGACAGGGTAATAACCGACTCGTTCCACGGCACGGTGTTTTCAATAATTTTCGGAACACCGGTAAAGATTTTAGGCAATTCCCTCAGAGGCAATGCTCGGCTCGAATCGCTTACATCAATGCTAAGTCTCAATCCAGACCAAGATGGATATATTTCATTGGAACAACAAAGTTTATCCAAATTGGAAGTACTAAAGATTGAAGCTTTAGAATTTATCACCAAGGCCTTACGATGGTAAGCATTCTCGTCCCTGTTTACAACTCTGAAAAATACCTGCGACAATGCCTCGGCAGCATTGTCAATCAGACCTACAAGGATTTGCAGGTTGTGATAGTTGACGATGGCTCGATAGACAATTCGTTGTCTATATGCCGGGAATATGCCGACAAATATGAATTTATCGAAGTCTATCACCAAGGAAATGCAGGAGTTGCCTCGGCTCGAAATGCGCTTCTCGACAAGGCCAAGGGCGATTATACGATTTTCATCGATTCCGATGACTGGATAGAGCCTGACATGATAGAGGGTCTTCTTCATTATATCGCTGAGTATGACCTCGATATCGTCATATGCGGCTCGGTTAGCGAGTATAACGACAGTGCAACGGCTGTCGATACATCCTATTGTTCCCCGCTTATCGATAATCGCGAAGAGGCTGTAAAGAAATTTATATTGCACAAGGAGCTGAATGGCTCCTTGTGGAATAAGCTCGTTAAAACGAGCTTATTCCACAACCTTCGCTTTGCGAAGGATATATGGTACGGCGAGGATGCCCTGATGATGTGGCAGGTATTACAGCGGGTCAATCGGATAGGCTCTATGCCCACCCCCTATTACCACTACCGTATGAACGATGCCAGTATCTCGCACCAAACCTTCGGTCCCCAAAAGATGAGTGGGCACCAAGTATGGGCAACCATATATGCTGACACCTGCCGTGATTGGCCGGAGTATAAGCGGGTAGCAAGGGCGGCATTTGCAATTTCCGACATGTGGTTGCTGTTCTACGCTGCCCTTGACAAGTATCCTTTCGACAAAAATATAAGTCATTTTCAGCGTCACGTCAGGGAAAATATAATTGATATTTTGAGAGCGCAACATATCAAAGTTAATAAAAAAGTATTCGCTTTGGGCATGGCTTTAAGTTACCGTTTGGGATGCTTTCTGATTCGTAAATTTATATGATTCCCAAGATTATACATTATGTTTGGTTCGGGGGCAAGCCTTATCCGGCCAAGATTCAAAAATGCATCGATAGCTGGAAGGAACATCTCCCCGACTACCAGTTTATTCGGTGGGACGAATCAAATTTTGATGTAAATTCATGTGAATTTACTCGCGAGGCTTTTAGCCAAAAAATGTGGGCGTTTGTATCAGACTACGTCCGAATAGCGGCCTTGGCCCGTTATGGCGGATGGTACTTTGACACTGATGTTGAGCTGTTTAAATCGCTTGACCCGTTCAATGACCGACGCATGGTTTTCGGCACCGACGATTTGGGAAACCTTACGGCAGTGTATGGAACAGAAGCCCAGTCAGAGTATTGGAGCAAGGTAAAGAATCTGTATGATAATCTATCTTTCAGCCCGAACGAGACCAAGGTTATTAATGCCTATCTTGAAGATATTCTTAGCGCCTATGGCTACGAAAAAGAGAACAAATATCAAAATCTCGGTGATGGAATAGAAGTCTTTCCTGACGATTATTTCCATGTCGCAAGTATCATGACAGGGAAGCTGCACCGCACTGATAATACAGTGGCAATACATTGGCAGACCTTGTCTTGGTGCCCGCCCTCAACGCATTTTAAACGCTTTATCCGCACAAAGATTATAGGCGGAATCATTGGCTCTGATAATTCCGCCAAGCTGGCTTTCTATTTTAGTAATCTGAAAAAGAAACTAATTCGATGAAAAAGAGAATTGTCTTTGTAAACTTACACTCGGACTGGATGCTGTTGCTCGGCTCGATGGTTTTCATATTCAAGTTTTCCCCCGCCGTAAAGCATGGTTATTTATTGAAATATCTGCTTGAAAATCCTGATTATGAGGTAGCATCCGTGCTCAACGACCGTGCTTTTTCAATTTTTGAGAAGGGTAGTGATGCTTTGCAGCGACTATTGAAGCCATTGGCAAGGCTTGAGCATCGTTGGCTCATGAAAAAGAATGGCATCGACCGCCGAAAAGTTACCATGTTATCGTCGTTTGACGACATACGCCACGATGATATTGTGATTGTTTATAACCTTCTCTCAAATGAATATCGGCATCTCGAAAATGTCGATGCTTTCAAGGTTGTTTCCATGATGCATTTCCATGGAAACTCTACCGATGCTGATAAAATAAAAAAGGCCGGGATTCATCAAATATTCAACGAGGTAGACCTGCAGAAATGTTGTGAGTTATATCGCCGTTACTACCCAATCAATCTACCTACTATAACAATCCCGTTTGTTTTTGCCGAACGATTTAAGCCTGTCAAACCTTTTAGTGACCGCAAAAACAAAGCATTTTCAGTCGGCACGATTACATATAAGACTCACAAAGAGTTTATCGATACGTATGGCGACCCTTGTGACCAGCCGATTCGCGATGTCGTATATCGAGACCAGGCATATTTTGCAGATACTGCCGACTGCTATAATATGCCTTATAATGAGGATGATGAAGACCGTAAGATAATAACCCCTGACGATAATCCGCTTGTAGTTATCTACAAGAAAATATATAATCGATTTACGACAGGCCGTCAAAAGAAATATTTCTCATTCGATATGGTTGAGAAATTCAACGAATATAAGATGCATGTTGTCGGCGAGGAGATTCTCGGCATTCCAGGCATAGGCTATGTTGAAGGCATGGCTTGCGGAAGTGCTTATATCGGGCTCGATTCGCCAATGTATCGCGACCTCGGCCTCATCCCCGGTGTCCATTATATTGCATACGACGGCACGAAGGAAGGGCTTCGCTCGACTATCGAATACTGGCAGAGCCCCGAAAACCAAGCCGAACTCGAGGCTATCGCCAAACGTGGCTGTGACTTCGTGCGCACAAACTTCCGAGGCGACAAGGTTGCAGCCTCATTAATGGAACGTATTGTAGAAGCCCGGGATAAGTGGCTGTGTGAAGGTTCGACAAATAGATGAATAGCAAGTGTATTAAGCATCTCCATTGCTAAAACTTTATATAATGTTTGATACCCCGTTTTGGGCCGGGCTGTGGAACCCGATTTATACATTATTCTTTCTGCTCCTTACCATATTTTATTCCTTAAAAACATCAGGTAAGGACGCAAATAGAGTACTACGCGGTCACAACACAAGTATTGTCGGACTGACATTGCTTTGTGTATTCACGTCGGTGTATATAGGTTGCCGCCCGATAGTTTGGGGTGCGTTTGCCGACTCGTATGGGTATTACCATAGCTTCGAGTATCTCGTGGGCAAACCATTATCTTTAGAATTGGCATACGAGATGGCTAAAGATGGGTTATTCTACTATATAGAAGTATTGTGCACTCGCTTTACTACTGCTACCGGGTGGTTTATAATAATGGCTTTATGTTATTATATGTCTACTTTGTGGGCCGCCCGTCGTTTGTTTGCAAATAATTCGTATGCAGCAATGCTTACGTTCTTTGTTGCATTCTCAACATTTTCATATGCAACTAATGGCATTCGCAATGGTATAGCATGTAGTTTCCTGTTATTGGCGTTTTCTTATATCGTAATACCAGGGAAAACTAATCTGATAAAGGCACTCGTAATAGGTTTTATCGCGACGCAGTTTCATGCATCTGTCACGCTTCCGGCACTCTGCTGTCTTACTACAGTATTTATCCCAAAAATTCGAAACATTCACCTTGCGGTCTATGTTTGGCTTGGTGCTATTGTGGTGTATTTTGTAGTTGGCAATACAGTAAGTTCATTCTTTCAGAATCTCGGCTTTGATGATAGGCTCGGTGATTATATTGCCGACTCCGAGCGATACGCAACCACGGCTAAATCAGGTTTTCGCATCGACTTTCTCATATATAGTGCAATGCCTGTATGTATGGCATGGTACTCTGCTGTTAAGCACAAAACTACCGACCGAACCTATAATATCTTGGCATGTACATACATCTACGCTAATGCGGTATGGATATTGCTTATGAATGCCGCATTTAGCAACCGGTTCGCCTACCTTTCTTGGTTTATGTTTCCTTTCGTTCTGATATATCCGGCTTTAAAATTCAATATTTGGAGTAAAAATCAAGGCTCTAAAACTTCAACCATAATAATGCTCAATTGCCTCTTCACGGTATTTATGGACTTTATTTATTATGGGTTGCTTAGATGATTTATATATGGAAGAACCACGCATCTCTGTCATCATGGGCATATATAACTGTGCTCCTACACTTGCCGAGGCTCTCGACTCGCTTCTTGCCCAAACTTATCAAGGCTTCAAGGTAATAATGTGCGACGACGGTTCATCAGACAATACAGTCGAAGTAGCCCAGACCTACGTCAACCGTTATCCCGACAAGTTCATCATTGCAAAGAACGGCCATAATATGGGCCTCAATTTTACGCTGAATCATTGCCTTGAATATGTAGACACTGAATATGTTGCTAGAATGGATGGTGACGATATTTCACTTCCACAACGCTTTGAAAAAGAAATAGCTTTTCTTGACGAACACTCTGAAATTGCCATCGTTAGTACACCAATGATATATTTTGACGAAAATGGAGATTTCAGAAAAGGTGGTGGAGGCAATCGATATCCCGACAAGAAAGATTTTATCAAAGGTACACCATTCTGTCATGCTCCGTGCATGGTTCGCACTGAAGCTTATAAAGCGGTAGGAGGGTACAGCGTTGACCCAAAACTGCTACGTGTTGAAGATTATCATTTGTGGTTCAAGATGTATACCAAGGGGTTACGCGGCTATATTCTTCCTGAACCGCTCTACAAAATGCGTGATGATAGAAACGCTGCGTTTCGCAGAAGTTGGAGAAATCGAGTTAACGAAT
>ERZ778504.1784-NODE-1784-length-13822-cov-4.229970_pt1 | contig 13822 bp, 8 predicted proteins | sample MGYA00510046_ERZ778504 | MGnify/ENA primary metagenome ERZ778504 (study PRJEB29527, sample SAMN07138964) | mouse gut metagenome | material: feces | host: mouse | place: China:Nanjing | collected 2016-01-25 ...
CTCGGCCCCCACGGCTGTGTCGATGCTCCACGCCGGCGTGCTTATGAAGCTCGGTGGTTACGGCTGCTTCCGCGTGGCTATCTACCTGATGCCCTTCGCCGCTAAGGAACTTTCGTTCATCTTCCTTATCCTGACTGGTATCTCGGTTGTCTACGGTGCCTTCTGCGCCTGCGTCAAGACCGACCTCAAATATATCAATGCCTACTCGTCGGTGTCGCACTGCGGCCTGGTGCTGTTCGCAATCCTGATGCTCAACTCTACGGCCATGACCGGTGCGATTATGCAGATGCTTTCGCACGGTCTTATGACGGCTCTCTTCTTCGCACTTATTGGTATGATTTACGGTCGTACACACACACGCGAAATCACCCAGATGGGCGGCATGATGCAGATTATGCCTTACCTGTCGGTATGCTACGTAATTGCCGGTATGGCATCGCTCGGTCTCCCCGGCCTTAGCGGTTTCGTTGCCGAAATGACCATCTTCGTCGGTTCGTTCAAGGCCGGTATGGCCGAATACCTCGCCGGTGCAGGTTCGCTCAAGCTCGTCTTCACCATCATCGCCTGCTGCTCGATTGTCATCACGGCAGTCTATATCCTGCGCGTGGTAGGCAAACTTCTCTTCGGCCCGGTATACGACGACCATCACCGCACACTTACCGACGCCACATGGTGGGAACGCCTATCGACCGCCACGCTGATTATCTGCGTAGCAGCTATCGGTTGCTTCCCCAACTTCTTCAATAATCTGATAAATACGACCTTCACGCCCGAGATTTTCCGCGTGCTCGGTATGTAAACCCCTCAGTATAAATTGCAATGGATTACTCACAATTTTTAGCTATGAAGCAAGAAATCGGCCTATTGGTCGTTTTCCTGCTGGTGTTCCTCTACGACACCTTCATGCCACGAGGGGCTCAGAAAAGTCTGCCCGTCTTTACCACGGTACTCATGCTGCTCGTCACCCTCGGTGGTTTCTGCAGCTATTGCCTCGCTCCCTGCTGTGAGACTTCGGCTTTCGCTGGGATGTATGCCACCTCGCCGGTTATGGCAGCAATTAAGAATATCCTCAATGTCGGTGTCGTAATCGTGCTGATACAGTCAATCAAATGGACTAACAGCACCGATATGACCATGCGTCGCGGCGAGTTCTACGAGCTGTTGCTCGTCACTCTCTTCGGCATGTACCTGATGATTTCGGGCCGTCACTTCCTATTGTTTATCATTGGTCTCGAGAGTGCTTCGCTGCCCCTCGCTGCCATGGTCGCTCTCGACAAAAACCGCTATGAGAGCCACGAGGCCGCTGTCAAGTACATACTTACCGCTGTATTCTCGTCGGCAATCTTCATGTTGGGCCTGTCGTTTGTCTATGGCCTGACCGGGTCGATGTACTTCAACGATATTTACTTTGCGCTGACCGGCCAGCACAGCACGCTGCTTGTAATGGCAATAGCATTTGTAATCGCCGGCATAGGTTTCAAATTGTCGCTCGTTCCCTTCCACCTCTGGACAGCCGACGTTTACCAGGGTGCCCCCACCTCGGTCACCTCGTACCTGTCGGTTATCTCTAAGGGTGCAACCGCCTTTGCCTTCCTCGTTGTGATGAGCCAGGTATTCGGTGCCCTCTATTCCCAGGTATGGGAGTGGATGCTCTATGCGCTGATTATCCTCACCATCACAGTCGGCAACCTCTTCGCAATCCGCCAGCGCAACATGAAGCGTTTCCTCGCCTTCTCGTCGATTTCGCAGGCGGGTTACATCATGCTCGGTGTGATAGCCTATAACGCCATGGGCCTTGCCGCGCTGATGTACTACGTACTGGTCTACATCTTCTCTAACCTTGCAGCCTTCGGTGTGATTGGTGCAATCGAGAATGCCACAGGCAAAGTGTCGATGGACGATTACAAGGGTCTCTACAAGACCAATCCGCGCCTGTCGGTAGCGATGATGCTTGCCATGTTCTCTCTCGCAGGTATTCCTCCCTTCGCCGGATTTTTCTCGAAGTTCTTTATCTTCACCGGCGCCATCAACCAGGGTTCGACCGCAATCTACGTGCTCGTGCTTATCGCACTTATCAACACCATTGTGTCGCTCTACTACTACCTGCTGGTTGTGAAGGCAATGTTTATCAGCGAAGACGAGTGCGTGATTGGCAACTTCCGCTCGGCCTTTAGCGAACGCCTGGGCCTGTGGATTACCGTTGGCGGCATACTCGTACTCGGTATCGTCAGCTTCTTCTACAGCTCGTTGCTCGACCTGACAGCGGTTAGCCAGATGACGGCTTACTTCATCGGTTAAACGGGTTCTCGATAAATTTTTAAGGCTCCCCGATGTCTTTTCGGGGAGCTTTTTTATAACCAAAATCTGAAATTATGAAAAAAACATTGATTAGTCTTGCCTTCGGTTTGATGGCCCTTGGCGTATTTGCCGACGAAATATATGTGTCGCCTGACGGCGATGATGCTGCAAACGGTCAGAAAGAGACCCCGTATCGCACAATCCGCAAGGCTATCGAGGATGCCACTCCGGGCACTACGATTTATCTTCGCGGTGGCAGATATATGCCTACCGAGGCCGACGTGATGTATCGCGGTGCCGAAAAGGTGTATGATTGTGTGTATTACCTCGATAAAAACGGCAGAGCCGGCTCACCGATAACATTGAGCGGCTACCCGGGCGAGGATGTGGTCATCGACCTTTCGCAAGTCAGGCCCGACGCCCGAGTCATGGGCTTCAATGTCAATGGCGATTACTGGCACTTGCGCGATTTTGATATTGTAGGCATACAGGTCACCCAGACCGGGCACACGCAGAGTATCAACGTCGGCTTGTTTGGCGGTTCGAACTGCGTGATTGAGCGCGTCAACATGCACGATGGCATGGGTATAGGCGTATATGCCACCAAGGGCAGCAACAACCTTGTGCTCAATTGCGATGCCTACAACAACTACGACCCGGTGTCGGAGGGTGGCTATGGCGGCAACTGCGACGGCTTCGGTTTCCATCTCAACGGCCGCAACTATATCGGTAACAGGTTGTATGGCTGTCGTGCATGGCGCAATAGCGACGACGGCTTCGACCTGATTAACAACAATTCGCCCGTGACTATCGAGAATTGCTGGGCATGGGAAAACGGCTATGATGCCGACCTGGTGTCGCGTGGCGACGGTACCGGTTTCAAATCGGGCGGTTTCGGCATGAAGACAGTCAAGGCCGGAACCGTGGCGCCGCGAAATGTGGTGACGAACTGCATTGCATGGTCTAACAAGCAAAACGGTTTCTATGCAAATCATCATCTCGGAGGGCTCGATTTCAAGAATTGCTCGTCGTATCAGAACAAACGAAACTTCAACATGGTCAACCGTAAGTCTATCGACGAGGCGGTCGACGTGCCTGGCTATGCTCATCACCTGTCCGACAACCTGTCGTACCGTCCCGAGCTTTCCGACGCCGACTGTGTGAATATCAACACATCGTTGTGCACACTCGAAAATAATACATTCCTGCCCTCGGTCGCTGTCGGCGAGGCCGACTTCGAAAGCCTCGATGCAAGCCAGTTACTCCGTCCGCGCAAGGCCGACGGTTCGCTGCCCAATCTCACTTTCATGCGTCTGCGTGCCGATTCACCGCTTTATGGAAGGGGTGTAGGTTATTTGTTTGGCGAAAGTACATCGGGCATGGTAAGTGTGGAGGCACAGGGCAATGATGCCAAATATTATAATCTGATGGGAGTTTGCGTAGAGCACCCTGCCGACGGTATCTTTATCTGCTCGGGTCAAAAAGTTTATGTGCCGTGAGTTTGGTGCCGTAGATAAAGTTGGTGAGATACAGGAAATTTAACATTTATTTTGTATCAATCATAGATTAGTGGCAAATTATTTATTACATTTGCAACGAGAAGTTAATAAAAACCAACATATAAGAGCAAAACGAATATGATTAGAAATCTACTCCGCACTGTGATGGTAGGTATGGCGGCGCTTACCGGTCTCGCAGGTATGGCCCAGACCATCACGATGACCACCGATGCCCCGGCGGGTACCAAATTGCGTATATACCTTGAGCCCTTCAACAGCCAGACTGTTACGGGCGCTGACAAGAGTGATTTTGCGTTTGAATATATTTCCAAGGGCCCCGGTTCGGTGATAACAGTTACCGGCGACCTCGAGCAGGCCGAAGTGTACGGCAACCAGCTTACCTCGCTCAAAATCGACGGTGCCAAAGACTTGTTCATTCTCAAATGTAACGACAACAAGCTTACGAGCCTCGACGTTGCCAACTGCCCTGCGCTGGTAAACCTCTATGCCCAGAACAACGACCTTACGGCCATTAACCTTGCTTCCAACTCTAAGTTGGAGAAAGTTGACCTGTCGGGCAACAAGCTCGAAAGTGTCGTTGCCGGCGTACTTCCGGCACTGACGTTCCTCGACCTTGGTAAGAATAACCTTAGCGAGGCCGAGCTTGGCGGATGCACCGCTGTCGAAGAGCTGAGGCTTAACAACAATAACTTTGAGTTCGTAGACCTTTCGGCCAATACAAAACTATATGACTTGCGTATCTATGGTAACAAAATCAGTGGTCAGGATATGGATGATTTTTGTGAGGCCATAGTCAAACCTACAGGTGGGGCCTCGTTCTACGCCCTCTATATAGTCAATACCCTCGACCCGGCCGAAGGCAACCTCTGCACGGCTGCCAACGTGGCATATCTCCACGATGTGAAAGACTGGGGCGTGCTCGACTGGTACGACGGAGAGATAATCAACGGTATTCGCGGCAAAGTGTACTATGGCTGTGACGTGGCTCCGTCGGTCAACGAGAATCACCAGATTACTCTCAAAACATCTCGGGCCGTCGGCGAAAAGATGTCGCTCATAGTCAAGTCGCAGGCCGATTTGCGTTTCGATGGCCTGAAGGAGCCTGTCAAGGTTGGCTCTGACAAAGCTGCCGAGTATACGCTGACGTCGCAGACGGTGACTATCTATGGCGATGTCGACGAACTACAGTGCCAGGGTAACGACCTGACCGCATTGAGCTTCTTCGGCACACCCGTCCTGACCAAACTCAATTGCTCCGACAATAAAATCGAGCATCTCAGCCTTGTCAACTGTAAGACTATCACCGAGGTATCGGCTCAGAAAAACGCGCTCAAGACCATGACCCTGCAGGGTTGCGATGCCCTTTCGCAGGTAAATGTATATGATAACGCCCTCAAAGGTTTTGCGATGACCAATTTCATGCGTTCTCTCCCGACAAGCAAGGATGGTGCGCTCCGAATCATCGATACCGAGTCGAAGACAGAGCAAAATGTTGCAACTACAACCGATGTCAAGATAGCCACCGACAAAGGCTGGGGCGTATGGGACTATTTTGGCGGAGGAAACTACGGTATCGGCAAACGCTATGCCGGTAGCGAGCCGACCGGTGATGAAGACACCCGCTACCTCGCCGCCACGACGGCATCGGCCAACCAGGTGCAAATCGAACTGGCAGGTGAAAATATTTCGGAAACACAGATGCCTGTTGTCGAGAACGCCACCATCGCGCAATGGACGGGCCGTGCCATGCAGCTCAATGTGACCCCGGGTCAGGAATTTAAGATTTATGGCGATATTACCGAAATCCAGGGCGCCGTGTGCGACCTCGCGTCGGTCGATATCACCCGTCTACCAAATCTTAACTACTTTATGATGTTCGGCTCCGGCCTGTCCTCGCTCGACCTTAGCCAGAGTATCGGCCTTGTGACACTCAATGTTGCCGACAATGCATTGACCACGCTTGATTTTTCGAACTGTCCGAATCTCAAACAGGTACTTTGCTATGGCAATAATATCAGCGGGGCCAACATGACAGCCATGATGAACTCGCTTATCGAACGCACCGAGGCCGACTATGGCAGCATAATCGTTTACGACGGTAAATACGACTATGAGCACAACGTGTGCCTGACTACCGATGTGGCCATAGCCATGAACAAATGGTGGGCAGTATACGAGGTAGACGGTAATACCTACAAACAATATTTCGGTGTCAGCGGCATCGAGGATGTTGATGTCGAAAATGTTGCCCCTGTCTACTACAACCTCCAGGGCATACGGGTAGACAATCCTGAGCACGGCATATATATCGAGCGTCGTGGCAACAAGACAGCCAAGGTGATGTTCTGACCCTTAACCTCGATTAAATAACTTAAAAAATGCCAAAAAGCGCGATGTGTTTCGCTCTTTTTGGCATTTTTTGCTTAAATTTGTGAGTTATGAATTTAAGCTTATTTCAAATATTCGCGTTTGTGCTTGCCGGGCTTAGTGTCGGCGGCACTTTCGTGCCCCGGTTTCCCTCGGCCGTGGCGGCCTATGCCGCCATGGTATGTATGTATTTTGCCGGAGTCCCATATTTCGACTCTGGTATATTGATATTTTGGGCAGTTGCGACAATCATAGTCCTCGGCCTGATGTTTTTGCAACCCAAGGCTCTTACGGGCGCCTGGCAGGGTCATGGCTACGTTGCAGGCGGCACCATCCTCGGTGTCGTTTTGGGCTACCTTGTTGCCCCTGCGGCATCAGCCATAATACTCGGGGGCGCTGTCGGTGCCTTCCTTGGCACTCTCGCCTTCATGCGCACACCGCGCGGGCCGCGCTTCCCCATTGCCTCGTCGGAGTTCTTACAATATTTATGTGCCAAAGGTCTGCCATGTGTAGTGGCATCGTCGATGGCCGCACTCACCATAGCCTCTGCATTATGAAACGTTTTATTTTTGCATTGTTGGGTATAGGTATGAGCCTCGGGGCAGCCGCAAAGACAAACCTTAGGGCCGAGCTCGGGCCTCCCGACATGGCTGCGATTGCAGCAGCCTCGGTCGACGAGACCTCGCAGTACTATTATCCCAAGCTCCTCAAGTCTTTCATGGCCAACGACACGACCATGACGGCTACCGATTTCCAATACTTCTACTATGGGACGATGTTCCAGGAGGATTACGACCCTTATCGCGAGGCCCCGAACCCGGCCCTGCTGCAGGAGCTCATGCCCATCTATGCCAAGGCCAAGCGTACACGCGCCGACCGTGGCAAGATGCTCGACTATGCCATGCAGGTTCTCGACGACAACCCGATTGACTTGCGGCAGCTTACAAACCGTATCTACGTCTATGAGCAAAACGGCAAGTACGACCTTGCCAAAATCTGGCAGTACAAGCTCAACCACCTGTTGCTCGTAATCGCGGCCTCGGGCACGGGCACCGACCCGGATAATGCCTTCATCGTAGTGTATCCCCAGCACGAATACGACTTCTTGAACCTGTCGAAACTCACAGCCACCAGCCAGCGTTTCGAGCCGCCGTATTATGACTATATCGAGGTCGGCACGGCTGACAAACAAGACCCCAAGGGCTATTATTTCAATATAAGCGAATTATTGCACCAATATTTCGACAAACATCCCGGCGAGATTGCCGAGAGTGCGACAGAATAAGATTTATCAATTAGAATTTCGATAATAACCAATCATAAAGACCGATGAAAAAACTACTGACCTTTGCAGCCGCGACACTTGTCGGCGTACTTGCTGTCAATGCAGTTCCGGCCAAGCGTGTGTACCGTACCTACACACAGCCCGACGGTACCACCGTTACGGCTATGAAAGTGGGTGATGAATTTGGCCACTATTACGTGGCTCAGGACGGCCGTGCCATGCTGCGCGATGCAGCGGGGACACTGCGTGTCGCCGACGATAATGCCATAAAGATGGTAAGGCAGCGTGCCGACAAACGTCGCGAAAACCGCATGTCGATGTCGGCCAAGGCTCAGGATACCGGGTCGAAATATCACGGTATCGGCCATTTCTCGGCACCTTATCCGCGTAGCGGAAAAGTGAAAAGTATCGTATTCCTTGTCGAATACACTGATGTGAAATTTAGGACTCCCGACCCCAACACATATTTTACGCGCCAACTCAACGAACCCGGTTTTAACGAGAATGGTGCAATGGGTTCGGCACGCGACTATTTCCTGGCACAGTCGCATGGATTGTTCGACCCCGACTTCGAGGTCTATGGCCCAATCCAGTTGGCGCATCCGATGTCGTACTACGGTGGCACCGACCCACTCTTGGGTGAGGATGCCCATGCCGGCGAGATGATTATCGAGGCTGCACAGGCTCTTGACGACCAAATCGACTTCTCGAAATACGACCTCGACAACGACGGCAATATCGACAACGTGTTTGCAATCTATGCCGGTTACGGCGAGGCCGACTATGACGACGAAAATACCGTGTGGCCCCATGCCTTCGAACTCTACGAAGAAATTTACGGGCAGACATTTACCTTCGACGGCAAACGCCTCTTCGGCTATGCTTGCGCAAACGAGATTACCCCTCCCAGCCCTGCCAAGCCAGGAGATACACCAAACGGCATAGCCACTTTCTGCCACGAATTTTCGCATGTGCTCGGTCTTCCCGACCTTTACAACACCAATAACGCCTACGACATGTCGACCCCCAATGCCTGGGACCTGATGGATTATGGCTCGTATAACAACGAAGGCCGCACCCCGCCCAACTACTCGGCTGTAGAGCGCAATGCAATGGGCTGGATGTACCCCGAGGAATTTGTCGGCCCCGAGAGCATAAGCCTCGAGTCGCTGAGCAAGAGTAACAAGGCTTATATCATACCTACCAATCTCGACAATGAGTTCTTCGTGGTCGAAAACCGCCAGCAAGATAGCTGGGACACTTATCTGCCCGGCCACGGCATGTTGGTATGGCATATCAGCTTTGACCAGACAATATGGGATAATAACGAGCCGAATGTGCCGCGCCGTGGTTTCAATACCGGCGTAGATATAGTAGAGGCCGGTGGTTTTGCCGATGCCTCGCAGGATAAAAATGGCAATCCGCTCTACCTCGACCAGTATCCCTTTCCCGGCTCTAAGAATAAGACCTCGCTTACTGCCGACACCTATCCGGCACTGCGCACGTGGGCCGGAGTCGACCTCGACTTCCCCATTACCGACATAGAGGAAGCCGACGGCGTGGTTCGCTTCAATGTCTGTGGCGGCCGCATAGATTTCGGCGAAATCGCGGCTCCCGTATTGAAGTCTGCCGACAACGGCACCATTACGGCAAGCTGGGCGGCACATCCACAAGCACTTGACTACCAGCTCACGGTGACATGCGCTGGCGAACCTTTTGGCGATTATACCGATTTTAGCGTAGGCAATGTGACGACGCATGTTATCGACGGTGTTGCCGGCGAACGAGACTATGCCGTCAAGGTGCGTGCCGTCAATGGCCGCCAGTTCTCGGCATACTCGCCCGAGGCTGTTGTCACAACTCCTGCCATAGATTTTATCTACCTGGTGCCCAATGCCGTGAGCGCAGTGCGCAGCGGTGCGAACGCTGTACTGACGTGGGATGCCCTCGCAGGTGCGGCCGCGTATGCCCTTACAGTCGAGACAGAGGCCGATGGCGGCACAAAGACCGATACACACGACTTCGGCAAGAACGACGTGCTCAGCATCCCCCAGGGTTGGAATTGGACAGGTCGCTCAAGCGATATATACAAATCGACAACTACGCCGGTTGCCTTGGTAGAGTCGGGTGCGCCCGTACTCAAAATGGCAAAAGACCAGGTAACTCTTACCTCTGAGATTTATGCCGGCGAGATAACCAAGATATCTTTCTGGCTTGTAGCCAATAGTACGTCGGCCAACATCAAGTCAATCCTCGACGTGCAGGCCCGTAGTGATGCCGATGCCGAGTGGACTACCGTATTGAGCGTCGACAACGTCAATGCCTACGAGGGCAGGGGCGCACAGCTCAGTGCCGATGTGCCCGCCGGTATGCATCAGTTGCGCTTCGTCTATACCAAGCCCCAGGCCGGAGGTAATGTCGGTATCGACAATGTGGCTGTCACCACCACTGCCCGTACCTTTAGCAAACTTATCGACCGCCGCGATATGGGCCAGGCCCTGACATATACTGTCGATATTCCGGCCCAGGCTACTGCTATGCGCTTCTTCGTAGAGGGCGTAGATGCTGCCGGTCGCTACTCGCGTCCGTCGAACACCGTGACCGTCGACCTCTTGTCGGGTATTGACAATATCGCTTCGGCAAACGTGGGTATCCGCGTCGATGGCCGCGACATAGTCTATCGCGGCGCAGCCGGTGGCAGCATGTCTGTCGTCAACCTTGCAGGTATGGTTGTCGCCACTGTAGCGGCTGACGCATCTGGCGAGGCCGTAGCAAGCGTCAATACCCCGGGCGTTTATATCGTCGCTACTCCGGAAGGCTCTGCCAAAGTAACAGTTAAATAGTACTGTCCTCCTTTACAAAAATCGAAGGTTAAGGGTTAAAGGTTTTTCCTTGACCCTTAACCTTTAAACATTAGACTTAAATACTTTTTCCATGAAAAACAAGACTCTTACAGTGCTTGGAGCGCTTGCCATTAGTATCGGTGCGAGTGCCGCCTCTACTGAGATGGATAGTTTCATCGATAGCCTTATGAGCCGTATGACCCTTGATGAGAAACTGGGTCAGCTCAATCTGCCTGCAGCAGGTGATTTCGCTACCGGGGAACCGCTCAATGCACGTATCGGCGACTTGGCGGCAAATGCAAGAATTGGAGGTACTTTCAACATTGCCGGTACGGCTAAAATCAGGTCTTTGCAGCAGATTGCGGTAGAGGAAACACGTCTCGGCATACCCCTGCTTATAGGTCTCGATGTAATTCATGGGTGTAAGACTATATTCCCAATTCCGCTTGCCCTGTCGGCCTCGTGGGATACCGTGGCTGTCGAGCGTATGGCACACGTCTCGGCTGTCGAAGCCTCGGCTCTCGGCATTGGGTGGACTTTCAGTCCCATGGTTGATATCTCGCGTGACCCTCGTTGGGGTCGTGTGGCCGAGGGTGCCGGCGAGGACCCGTACCTCGGGTCGCTGATTGCACGAGCTTACGTGCGCGGATATCAAGGCGATTTGTCGAAGCCCGACAATATCCTTGCCTGCGTAAAGCACTTCGCCCTCTATGGCGCAAGTGAGGCCGGGCGCGACTACAACACTGTCGATATGGGCCGTCAGCGTATGTATAATGAATACCTTGCCCCGTATCAGGCTGCTGTCGATGCCGATGTCGCAACACTTATGACCTCGTTCAACCTCGTCGACGGCATTCCGGCAACGGCTAATAAATGGCTCGTGTCCGACCTGTTGCGCAAACAGTGGGGCTACGAAGGCATGGTCGTTACCGACTACGAGTCAATCAAGGAGATGCGCACCCACGGAGTGGGCGACATGCAGGCCAATGCCGTACGTGCCATCAAGGCCGGTACCGACATGGATATGTGTGCCGGTGCGTTTGCCGACCCTCTTTTGAAGGCTTATAAGGAAGGTAAGGTAGGCATAGACGTAATCGACCGGGCTTGTCGCCGTGTGCTTGAGGCAAAATATCGCTCGGGGTTGTTCGAAAATCCGTATAAGTACAACGACCTTTCACGCGAGAAAAAAGATGTCTTGACCCCGGCGCACCGTGCCGCCGCACGCGAGATTGCCACAAAGACATTCGTGCTGCTCCGTAACGAGGGCAAGCTGCTGCCTCTTGCCCCGAAAGGTAAGATTGCCATAATAGGCCCGCTCGGCAATAACCGCGAGAATATGATGGGTACCTGGTCGGCCTACGGCGACGGCAATGACTGTGTATCGGTTTATGAGGGCTTTAAGAACTACGTCGGCAACCGTGCCGAAGTCGTCTATGCCAAAGGCTCGAATATCGATGCCGGCGACCGCATAGAGCAGGGTGCCGAGGGCTATGGCGGCAAGATGCGCGACCCTCGCAGCGAAGCCGAACTGCTGGCCGAGGCCCTCGAGGTGGCGCGTGATGCCGATGTCATTGTTGCAGCAGTGGGCGAGAGCCTGGGTATGAGCGGCGAGGGTTCGTCGAGAGCCGATATTACCCTGCCGCCGACGCAGCGCCGCCTTTTAGAAGCCCTGCTTGCCACCGGCAAGCCCGTTGTGATGCTCAATTTCTCGGGGCGTCCTACCGTGATGGATTGGGAAAGCGAAAACATACCGGCTATTCTCAATGTATGGTTCCCCGGCACCGAGGCCGGCAATGCTATTGCCGACGTGGTCTTTGGCAAGGTGAGCCCGTCGGGGAAACTGATCATGACTATGCCTCGCAGCGTGGGGCAAATCCCGGTGTACTACAACCATCTCAACACCGGCCGTCCCAACGGCTCTGACAAATATCATATCTATCGAAGCTGCTATCTCGACGTGCCCAACAGCCCGCTCTATCCCTTTGGCTACGGCTTGAGCTATACGACGTTCGACTATAGCGATTTCGCCCTCGACAGTGCCACTCTTGAAGCCGATGGCAAAATCACGGCTTCGGTCAAGGTGACCAATACCGGCACTGTGGCTGCCGACGAGATTGTGCAGTTCTATACACGCGATATGGTAGCCGACATCTCGCGTCCCGTAAAGGAGTTAAAGCATTTCGAGCGCATCAGCCTCGCACCTGGTGAAAGCAAGACCGTGAAATTTGAAATCACGCCCGATAAGTTGCGTTATTACAACTCGGAACTCGAATATGTTGCCGAGCCGGGCGAATTCCAAGTCATGGCCGGCCCCGACAGCGAACACCTGTCGACATTGTCATTCACTTTGGAGTAATTGCCGAAGTATATGGTGGAACCGAGACAAGTCTCGGGCACTATAAACAAATTTTTGCCGTTTTTTTCAAAATGTCAATGTACGCTTTGACGACGATTTGGCTTTGGGCGGCGGAGTCGACTACCGCCGGGTACTTCGCTCTGCGAATGGTGGGATAATGAGGATTAGTGGAGAGTCATACGTTGCCCCAGGTGGCGGGGAGGAGCAGAGGGTCAGGAAGTAGACTTTCGGACCGGGGATTTTTTGTGGGAGCCGAGCCTTTGGAACTGACGGGTCGCGGATATAGATTGGCGGTATGTCCGGGTCGGGACAGTCGGAGCGGATATGGATGATAATAAAATTACGGGTGCCTCGGTTCAGGATGATTGGGGCGACCGAGGACAGGGTTTGGGCCAATTTTGAACGGCCCTTGGCCCGGTAGGCCTGGGTGTCGAGGAGAAGTGCGTAGTTGAAGGTGAGTCCCCGGATGTTGTCGGGTTTTCTGCCGGAGGCCGGGGTAAGCCAAGGCGATTTGCTGCGCGAGAGGTAGCCTGACAGGGTTGCGGCATCTCTCTTGGTCTTTGCCATGACGAGGAAGTCGCCGTAAGGGTCGATTTTGTGGTGTAGATAAGAGAAATATGCGCAGAGGATTGTCCGCGAGTCATAGCCTGGCGGGTCGACAACGACGACGCGGTGGTTAGAGCAGTGCTGCCTGGTGTACTCGAGGGGCGCGATGATGTCGCGCTCCCAAGTGGTGAGAGTGCGGCCAATGAAACGCTCGAAAGAGATTGTGTATTTTGACATGGATTGCTGAGATTAAGAAACAAAAAGGCAAAATAGACAAAAATTATAACTGACTCCGAGGCAAGCCTCGGACACTGTGAACAAATCCTCGCTGAAGCTCGGGGCGAGTACAAATTTTAATTTGCAAAAATATAGTTTGTAGAGACGGGTTATAGTGTGATTTGCAAGAGTGCTGAAATTTCCCTCGAGCATGAGGGAACACAATAATGGCAATGGATGCGGAACTGCGCTAAAGCGCGGGGCTGTGACAAAAGTACCTCAATGATTCTTTTGAGACTATTTTTGTTTTTTTTCTACCACTGGCCTGGATTTTATGCCTGATTGAATGGATTTTATAGATTATCTGCTTTCCTATAAATTGTCGATAAAA
>ERZ778504.1786-NODE-1786-length-13806-cov-3.779143_pt1 | contig 13806 bp, 9 predicted proteins | sample MGYA00510046_ERZ778504 | MGnify/ENA primary metagenome ERZ778504 (study PRJEB29527, sample SAMN07138964) | mouse gut metagenome | material: feces | host: mouse | place: China:Nanjing | collected 2016-01-25 ...
GATTTTTTTTTTTTCTTTTTTGAAAGGAATCTTGAAGCATTCCTTTTTCTTTCAGGTGAAAGGAGCCGTGCAAAAGGCATGGAGAAAAAAACGTGAATATATCGGGGAGTATGGCGTTCTTGCCATAGTTCTGATATTTGGGATGATTTATTTTTCTTACGGGGCATTTCAGATACATTCCTATGGTTTCGGGGATTTGTACACCCATCATGAGTGGATTTACGGCCTGAAAGAGGGGAAGATTTTTTCCGGCGGGGTGTATCCTGAGGCGATGCACTGCTTTATTTACTGTCTGGATACGTTATTCGGGATCCGGGTGTACAGTAGTCTGATGTTTTTACAGGGGATTCATGTATCTGTATTTTTGCTTGCAGGGTATCTGCTGATGCGGGAGATCTTCCACTGGCGGTATACGCCGCTTCTTGCGCTGACGCTGTTTCTGACGCTGGACGTAGTCAGCGCGGATTTGGTCTACAGTATGTTCCGCCTGCAGATTACGCTCCCGCTGGAGTTCGGATTGTACACGCAATTTTTGTGTGCCTTCTATCTGATCCGTTATCTGAAAAGTAATCACAGGGTTGTGAGAAAAGAAGGTCTTTCCCGATACTGCTGGGATGAAAATCTGTTTTTGTTTTTTCTGTCCCTGACGGCAGCGATTTCGATCCATTATTATGCGGTCATCATGGCATTTATATTGTGCGGATCTTTTGCGGTGTTCCTGCTTAGAAGACTGTTTTCAAAAGAACATTTTATCCCATTGGCATGTTCTGTATTGTGTGCATGTGTCATTGCAGGGACTCCCATGGCGGGTGCGATGATATCGGGTACGCAGTTTAACGCTTCGATCAATTGGGCGGTGGGCGCTATGAATGGTGAAGAAACCAGAGCGCTGGAAGAAAAAACTTCCGCAGACAAGATGAAAAAAAGGGAGAGACCCGTTTTTGCCGCTGCATTAGAGACAGCGGCGGGAGTGTACATGAAAGGATATGCGGAACTTTACGGCAGATTCAGAGCCGGAATGATTCTCTTTGTAACGGCGGCGGGAATCACATTGTGTTTCTTGTCCGGAAAGAGACTGCCGGATTGGATGAGGGAAATATGTTCCGGATATCCGCCTTTGATTCTGTTTACATTTGTGTTTGTGGCTCTCTATGCCGCGCCGCGTCTGGGATTCCCGGAAATCATATCGGATTCCCGTTATTGCTCAGTGGGGCATCTGCTGCTTATGGCTCTTATGATGCTGCCCGCAGACGTTGGTTTCTCCGTTTTTCTCCGGTTTTTCAGGGGCGGGATTTTAAAAGCAGTCTCTTATTCTTGCGCTGCGGGGATTTATATATTGACGATATTAACAGGGCGGTTTCACGGATATTTGTTTTTTGAATTATCAAGGTATAACGCAGCAGTTAAAGTGACAAACCAGATTATAGAAGAATTTCCCAAGAAAAGCTATGTGATCGTATCGCCGACCGATGAACTTTATCCGGTGATTGAAGACGGATGGCATGAGGAATTGCTCACATTTGTAACGAATATCGGCACCGAGGGGTACGAATTCGCACCGGAGCAGGCGTTTTTTTTCGTAGAAAAAAGACCTCTTCAGTATGCGCAGGCCTATTTTTTTGACGGTCCACCGTGGTTAGCTAAGGCGAAGTATAAAGATATATATTGGGACAAATATGCAAAAAAATATCCGGATACCGGGGCGGCTCAGGCGCCGAAGATCAATGCTTCAGAAATATCGGAAGAAGAGGCGGGGAAAGACCTGACCGTCTCTGAAAATTCGTGGTTTTCTTATACGAGACTTCCGGACCGCACGATTCTGGAAGCAAAGGCATATGACTGGTGCCGGAAATTCGCAGAGCTTTATCCGGAAAATACAGAAATATATTATGAGGATGATGATTTTGTCTGTTACTATTTCAGCCAGATTGAAGGCTCGCAATATCATCTGAGGGAAGAGTAAAATGATGCAAAAGCACAACGCTAAATTCATATTTTCTTGCTGCATCCTGATCGTAACAGTATGGGCGGCAGGACTTCTGTTTTCCATGACAAAGAGCGAGGAACGGGAAGTAAGAGTTGAGAGTAATTTATTTACAGAATCTCCCAGAGAGCTTCCGAATCCAAACAGGGGATTTTATAAGCTGTATAGTTTCCTGATTACAGATGAAAAACAGGATTATCCAGAAGAAGTTTCAGCGGTTTATCAAGGAGACGGGAATACGAGGCTGACTTTGGTTCAGATCTGTCTTATGTCTTACCGGGAGGGAAGCATTACAAAAGAAGGGCTTTCCAATATTGAAGCGCTGTTTGAAGCACTGGAAGCTTTGGATAAGCAGTTGATTGTCCGGTTTACCTATGATATTGAGGGACAGAATGAAAAGTACGAGCCGGACAGTCTGGACATTATTCTGACGCATATGGAACAGTTATCTCATATTCTGCAGAAATACAATCATGAGATTTTCAGTCTACAGGGGCTGTTCATCGGTAATTGGGGGGAAATGAACGGAACGAAGTTCAACTCTGACAAAGATTTGAGAAGACTGGCGGAGAAACTGGCAGATGCGACAGAACAATCGACCTATCTGGCTGTCCGTTCGCCGGCGCAATGGAGAAGTATCATGCGGTCACATTCATGGCAGTCAAAGAAGACACTGGCAGATCGACTGGGACTCTTTAATGATGGAATGCTTGGGAATAGAAGTGACTATGGAACTTACGAGACAGGAGAAAATGCAGATGACGGCATGCCTTTTCCGCGTCTGGAAAGAGAGGAAGAGCTAAAATTTCAGAATGGATTGTGCAGTGAGGTCCCGAATGGAGGAGAGGTGATCCATAGTAATGTATACAATGATTTGGATAGCGCCATAAAGGATTTTGAGACTATGCATGTGACATATCTGAATAAAGTGTATGATCAGGAAGTATTAAAAAAATGGGCCGATACAGTCATAACGGAAACGGGATGCTTTAAAGGGATGGACGGATTGACTTATATGGAGCGGCATCTGGGATACCGTCTTATGATTGAACATACTAATCTTCATTATCAGAGTAAAGAGGAAACGCTGACGGCAGAGGTGACGTTAAAAAATATCGGGTTTGCTCCTCTGTACAAAGAGACAAAAGTCCAGATTATTCTTTATAATGAAAAGAATAGACAGACGTTTTCCTATCCAGTCGCACAGAATCTACGAACGCTGGCCGGTGGGACTGAAAAAGAAGATACGCTTACGCTTTCGGTAAATATTCCTTTTCACGAGCTTTCGGAGAGAGAATATACCGTATATTTTTCAATCATGGATTCAGATACGGGAGAGCTTATTTTATTAGCGAACGAGGAGGATGCGGAATGGTACGGATACCGAATTGGAAAGGTCAGACGGTCATAGAAAGCATGGCTGCGGATTTCTCCAAAAGAGTCAGAACCTATAAGGAAAGGGAGATGAAATGGATCGTGAGGAAGGAAGAGTGCTGCGGCTGTCAGGCCTGTCAGGACGTCTGCCCGGCGGGGGCGGTTCACATGCATCTGGATTCAGAAGGCTTTTGGTATCCGGTAAAAGAGGAAGAGCGCTGCACCCATTGCATGGCTTGCGAGAGGGTATGTCCGATGAAGCATCCGGAGGAAAAACGGGGAGAGCGCCTTTACATCGGTGTGCAGGCAAAAAAAGACGAAGTACGGTTTGCCAGTTCATCCGGAGGAATGTTTTCGGTTCTTGCAGATTTTGTGCTGAAAAAGCAGGGGGTCGTGTATGGGGCGGGATTCAATCAGGAGATGGCGGTAGTCCATAAAGGAATTTATGATGATGGAAGTCTGAGGGATATTTTGAAATCAAAATATGTTCAGAGTGATATGAGCGGAATTTACCGCGAGGTACAAAAGCATCTGGAAGAGGGGAGATGGGTACTGTTCTGTGGAACACCCTGCCAGGTGCGCGGGATGAAGCTTTTTCTGGGAAAAGATTTTTCTAATCTGATCCTTGCAGATCTCATTTGCTACGGGGCGGCCTCTCCGGGGGTATGGAAAGCTTATGTGGGCGATCTGGAACGTAAGGATAAGGGGAAGCTTGAGCGTTTTTCTTTCCGGGATAAGAGAAGTAAGAATTCAGGGAGGAGCTGCTCTTATGTGATAAACGGGAAAGAGAAAATGGAGGCGATGGGAAGGAATCTTTATTGCCGGCTGTATTTTGGAAATTGTATGCTGCGTCCTGCCTGTCATACCTGCAGGTTTTGTACGGCAGAGAGAGACAGTGATGTTACGCTCGGGGATTTCTGGGGAATCGAGAACTGCAATCCTGCATGGAACGACGGGATAGGAACCTCTCTTGTCATGCTGCATACAAAAAAGGCAGAAGAGATCTGGCAGTCTGTCAGGGAATCCGTCAGATGGTTTGCCTGTAATAAAGAGGAGGTGCTTCAGCCTCGGCTCATAGAACCCACAAAGCCGGCAAAGTACCGGAAACTTTTTATGAAAGCATATCAAACGCTGCCGTTCTGGTTAGCGGCAAAAATAGGAGGCGGACGATGGATAAGATGATTTCAATTATTGTTCCGGTCTACAATTCCGCGCCATATTTGAAAGGGTGCGTTGCATCGGTACTAAAACAGACTTACAAAAATTTTGAGCTGCTTTTTATAACGGACGGTCCCACGGATGGATCAGACGAACTTTGCGCAAGGTATGCCCGTAAGGATCGCCGGATCCGCTTTCTGCCGCAAAAGCATAGAGGGGTTTCCGCTGCGCGGAATGTAGGACTTGAACAGGCGGCGGGGGAATATCTGTTTTTTTTAGACAGCGACGACGCCATTCATCCGCAGCTTCTGGAAAAGCTAATGCGAGTGGAGGAAAAAACGAAGGCAGTGATCATCGCAGAAGATTTCTGCAGGATCTCTTCCAGACATTTTGAGAGAGAGGTATTTCGGCTGTCGGAAGAGGTTAGTCCTTTTTTAGAGACAAAGTATCAATATCTGGATCATAGGAAAGCACTAGAGTATTTTATGTCCGTTTGTCCGAGAGGATGTTTCTATGCAATCGGAGGTAAACTAATCCAAAAGCCGGCTGCAAGGAGAGTCAGATTTGATGAGACGATTTGCAGCGGTGAAGATACAAAGTATATGTATCAGCTTTTGGCAGAGGGGGCGGATGCTGCAGTGCTTGATGAGAAGTCTTATTATTACAGAAAGCATCGGCGAAGCAGAAGTGCGGAGCGGACGGTAGAAGTATGCAGGGGCATATATGCGTGTAATAAATACATTTGGCTGAAAGAAAAAAGAAATGGAAGAGAATTGTATGCACAAAAGTGGACAGAAGATACTGTGAGAAGACTTTGTGCATGGCATGCGGAGGCTCGCATGAAACGAGACCGTCCTCTGATAAAATACACATATAAGCTTGTGAAAAAAGAAAGAGGCTGTCCGACAAAAAAATGGATGGGGTGGAGGGCAGAGCTTGAGTACTGGCTGGCATTTTATTGTTATCCGGCTTATATGCTGCTTGATCTCTTATATAAGATAGAGACAAAGCTATGGAAGAGGTGATAGTTTGATAGGAATTTTGACATTTTACTGGGCGGATGATTATGGAGCGATGCTTCAAGTATATGCATTAAAAACATATCTGGAAAGGCAGGGAGAGACCGCAGAGATAATTCCTTATGCGCCTTTGAGACTGCGGGGAAGGTATCAGCTTGTACCTGTGAATGCAGTATATAAGTGTGGAAAATGGATGTTTTACAGAAACTTTTCAAGCTTTTCCCATAAGTTGTGTTATGCCGGGCAGTTTTACAAAAGGCGGATGTCTATGTGCCGTTTCCGAAAAAAATATCTGAGCGGGAAAAAACCGATCGAAGATGCGCGGAAGCTGCGACTACAGCCATATAAAGTGGTGTTTGTCGGAAGCGATCAGGTTTGGAATTCCGCAATTACTTTTGGATTAGATGACGCTTATATGGGAAATATCAAGAGAGGATCGTGCCGACTGGTTGCTTATGGAGCGAGCTTTGGAAGAGAGCAACCTCCAAGACGGGAATGGCGGGAATTCAAGAATGCGATCAGCAATAATTTTACGGCAGTTTCCCTTCGTGAAAGAGAAGGAGCGGATTTTGTAGAACGTCTTTTAAGAAGGCCGGTGGCGGATGTTCTGGATCCGGTATTCCTTCTGGACAAAGAAGTATGGCGGAATCTGGGCAAAAAACCTCAAGAAAAAAAATATATTCTTTTTTATCTTACAGAACCGCAGGATTTCATACTCTGGTTTACAAAAGAGCTGTCAGAAGCATCTGGCATGCCGGTGATACAGTTATCCTGCCCATTTAAGGGGAAGCAAGAGAAGAGCTTTTTGCTCCGTACGGATGCAGGACCAGAGGAATTCGTCGGCTATTTTCAGTATGCATCCTGCGTGATTACAAATTCCTTTCACGGACTGGCTTTTTCCATATTGTTTGAAAAACAGTTTCTTGTATTCCAACACAGTGTCTATCATACCAGACTTCAAAATCTGCTTGAGAAGTTTTCGCTGGAGAGGCGTCTTATAAAACAGGGAGCGGCGGCAGATTTAGTCTGTATGGACAAGGAAATAGACTGGCCGGCTGTCAGGAGATGTCTGCAGGAGGAACGGGAGCGTTCAGAGAAGTTTATAAGAAAAGGAATAAAAGGAATATGAAAGGGCAGAGATTCTCAAAAGTTAGTGTAGTGATTCCAGTCTATCAGACGGAGGCATATCTGAGAGAATGTGTGGAAAGCGTATTGGCACAGGATTATAATAATCTGGAAATTATATTGGTGGATGACGGCTCACCGGACAGGTGTCCTAGTTTGTGTGACTGGTATGCGGAAAAAAACAGTCAGGTTAGAGTTATCCATCAGGAAAATCAGGGACTTGGCGCGGCCAGAAATGCGGGACTTAAGGAGACGAAAGGAGACTTTGTACTGTTTCTGGATTCAGATGATCTCTTAAGTCAGCAGAATACGATCCGAACGCTGGCAGGAACAGCCGTCAGGGAAAATGCAGATATTGTGACAGGCAATTTCAGGCGTTTTCAGGGGAAAAGGTACGGAGCAGTAAACCGGCACCATCTGCAGGGCGGAAATTATACAAAAACCGCCGACTTCCGCTTTCGGGGATTCCTGACGGAAGGGCATCTGATTATGGACTGCGGAAAGCTCTATCGGAAAGATTTCCTGCTGCAGAATCATCTGTGGTGTAAAAGACAGATTCATATGGAAGATAAGCTGCGCAATATGATGTGCTGCGTCTGTGAACCGGTGTACGCATTTGTGGATGATTGTGTCTATTTATACCGCATCACGGAAGGTTCGATTACCAGCCAGTATCGGAGAAACATAGAAGTCTTGGAAAGAGACTGGATTCGTGTGTCGGTATATTTATACAGGTATTTGAAAGAACACCGGAAATTGGAACAGTTTGGAGATCTGCTGGCTTTCCATATTTTTTGCGGGATTTTTACAATTGGAAGACAGAACCTTAAGACCGGAAGAAAGAAGGGAAAAGAGGCAGCAAAAATCTTGAAGAGATACGGGGAAAATAATCTGGTACACTGCACGATTCAGGCTTTGGCAAAGGGCAAATACCTGAAAGAAGTGCGCGCTCCTGTGTGGAGAATATTGCTGCAGGGCGCGTCGGTTCTGTTTTGTATGAGGCTGTATAGACTGGTTGCATGGGGCATTTTTCTTTTGCAGGGACTGGGCACGGAAAGAAAGGAAAGCAGGATAAGAAACTCGGGGGATAGTGCAAAATGAACACAAAAGACAATATTTCGGTTATCGTACCGGTTTTTAATGCAGAAGTATATTTGCGTAGATGCATAGAGTCTATTCTTTGTTCGCAATTTAAAAAATTTGAATTGCTTCTGGTGAATGATGGATCTGTTGATCAAAGCCGTTCGATCTGTAAATGGTATGAAAAGAAAGACAGGCGGGTAAGATTGATTGAACAGGAACATCTGGGGGTATCCGCTGCACGGAACCGGGGAATCTGCGAAAGCAGCGGGGAATGGATTGTCTTTGTAGATTCAGACGATTTTATTACGGATGATTTTTTCAGTCTTATTATGCGGAAAGAATACGAAGCTCAGGACCTTTTGATTTTTGATTTTGCCGGCTCAGATGAGTGGAGGCGCTATTTGAGAAGAAGACAAAGTTCTCAAAAGGCGATTATGGAGAGGCAATATAATGAAAAAGACAATTTGCTTTTGGTAGATAAAATGCTGCGCTGCCATCAGCTTATGAAAGGCGGTCATACAGATTTGCGTTCGGTCTGGGCAAAAGCCTATAAAAGAAAGATAATACAGCAATATTTTCTAGAGTTTCCCGCAGAACTTATTATGGGGGAGGATCAGATTTTCCAGATTGGCTATCAGATGAAGGTGAAGCGCTGTATATATTTAAAAAAGGCGGTTTACTTTATAGAGACTCATCCGGATTCTGCAACGCAGCGTTATCAGGCAGATACATGGAAGCATTATTTATATTTTCTCAGGCATCTGAAAGATGTTCTGAAGAGCTATCCATGTTATCCGGTCTGGAAAGAAGGGTATTATGACGCAGTGCTTTCTAATTTAAAAGGGATACTGGTAATGGGTATCTTTCATCCGCAAAATTCCGATTCGACCAGTAAAAAATATAAATTGTGCCGCAAGATTCGCGGATTGCAGATGGTTGAACGTGCAGTGAAATATTCGAACCGGCAAACAGGAGACTGGACAAGGAAAGTATTGCTTTTTTTCTTTCGGTTTCGTTGTTATCCTGTTGTGGGATTGATTTGCCGCATCGGGCATATTCGGATGAAATGGAAAAAACGATAATAAAACAAATGGAAAATAGTATGGAAATGTTTAGATATTTAACAGGTATTCTGGAAAAAGAGGATAAAAAGACATGGAGAATACTGGTTATTTTTAGTTTTTTCAGTCCGGTCATAGATGTTTTTAGTTTCTCTTCGCTTATTTATATCGTTAATACAATTGTCAGTGAAGAACAGATTTCAGAGGAAATGATACGGTTTGCTCTCTTTATGGGGATTGCCTCGCTCCTTGCAGGATTTTTTGAATTGTACAAATGCGAGATATCGAATCGGTTGGAATATTATGGAACTCACAGGTTGTCTGTGAAGGTTTGTGAGCTGTTTATAAAAGAGGATCTGCTTCATCATAATCAGAAGAGTGTCATGCAGGCATTGTCCATGGTGCGGACGGATACTCAGAACGGTATTGACATTTTGATAACAGGAATTCGATTATGGCGGAGTTTTATTACGATGACAGGCTGCTTTGTCGTCCTGATCTATGTGTCGAAATGGATTGGCATTATAAGCTGTATTTTATTACTCGTATTTATGGCTGTGATGTTTTGTAAATTTCGAACGCAGATTAGGGACTACGGTGTAAGAAGCAGGAAAAGTTTGGTTAAGACAAATGCGCAGGTTACGATCTCATATGGTGTTTTTAAGGAAATGAAGCTTTCCGGCAGTCCGGAACTTGTGTTAGAGCGTTATCAGAATGAGAGCAGTGCATATGCTGAGGTACAGAAAAAGTATAAATATAGAACCAGCGTAATCAGCGTGATCATGCAAAATTCGGTTATGAGTTTTCTCTTTCTTGTTTTTGCTTTTCTTATGTGGAGGCAGGAGGAGGCATTGATTCATATTCTTGTATCAATGGTAGTTTATATTACGGTTTTGATCCGCGTCATACCGCTATCCTATTCTCTTGTGGATGGGATGAACAGCATAGAATTTAAAAAGGAATCTTACGAGGCGTTAAGGGAGAATTTAAAACGGTATGATGAAATGCGGCAAAAGGAGAAGCTGGACGGTCAGATCAGACAAAAAAAGATAACGTTTCAAAAAGGAATTCAGGTTAGACATCTTTCGTTTCAATATCATGAACACGCGAGAATATTTAAAGAGGCTTCCATAGATATCCCAAAAGGCTGCTCGGTTGCTGTTATGGGGATGTCGGGCGCGGGGAAGACAACTTTTCTGGATCTGGTGCTTGGTCTGTTAATACCGCAGTCAGGAAATATTTTGTATGACGATTATGATATCGTTACACAAAGTGATGCGGTAGGGAACTGTCAGGCAAAGCTCGGAACAGTTGTGAGCTATATTCCGCAGACCGTGTATCTGAATGGGGAAACCATCCGGAACAATGTGGCATTTTTTGCACGTGAGGATGAAATAGATGATAAAAAGGTCGTGGAGTGTCTGAAATATGCACAAATTTGGGAGGACGTTGAAAGGATGCCGGAAGGGATCCATACCCTGATCGGGGAAAACGGAACCGCGCTTTCCGGAGGACAGCGGCAGAGGATTGCATTGGCGCGGGCTTTATATAAAGAATTTGAGCTTTTAGTCATGGATGAGGCGACGGCAGCGCTGGATCTGGAAACAGAAAAAGCGGTGATAGATTCTATCCGCAAGGTAAAGAGAGATAGAACAATTCTGATTGTGACCCACCACAGGAGTCTGGCGAATGAGTGTGATCGGATATACAAGATTGAGAATCAAAAATTTATACGAGTGAAATAAGATCCAGGAAGGAGGCAGGGAAGAAGGATGCTTCTAAGAGACAAAATCAGGGATTTAGAATGGGCGGCATATAAGCAGAAAAGAGTAAAAAAGCTGAAAAATAATGACTTTTCCATTATATCATCTAACTGCATCGGAATGTTTATGTATAAGGATATGGAATTGCCGTACCTTTCCCCGACAATCAACTTAAGCATCCCTATGAATGACTTTGTTAAAATGGCGGAGAACCTAAGATGGTATATGGAGCAGAAGATTACCCAAGCTGAAACAAAGGAGGATTATCCGGTTGGATTTCTTGGAGATGTGGAAATTCGTTTTATACACTACAGCACATTTGAGGAAGCGGTCTGGAAATGGGAAGAGAGAAAGAAAAGGATAAACTGGGATAATCTGTTTATAGCGGGAGCTGAAAGAGATGGTTGTACTTATGAGACGATCAGACGTTTCCAACAGCTCCCGTATAAAAATAAAGTTATATTTACACATGTAAGATACCCGGAGTTTCCGTCAGCATATTATATAAAGGGATTTGAGGAAGAAAAGGAGGTGGGAGTTATTACATTTTTCAAAGAACAGTTTTTTAAAAGACGGTATCTGGATGACTTTGATTATGTGAGATTCCTGAATGGTTCAGATGTTTGTTAAAGAAAGAGTATCCATTGTCATGCCCGTATATAACGGGGAGCAGTATCTTTTGCCGATGCTGGATTCCGTCCTTTCACAGACCTACAAAGAGATGGAGATGATTCTGGTTGACGACGGCTCAACAGATGGCACGGTACAGGCGGCAGAAAGCTATCAGGATAGATTTGCTGCCAGAGGGTATAAATACCGTATCGTATGCGCGAAACATAAATGTGCGGCGGCGGCAATAAATGAGGGGCTTCCTTTTGTGACGGGAGAGTATCTGATCTGGCCGGATGCTGACGACAGGCTGGAGAAAGATTCGGTAGAAAAAAGAGTTGAATTTCTGAAAAAACATTCGGAGTATCAGTGCGTCAGGACGCTTGCTTACTATTATGAAGAGAATACAAAGAGATATGTACGGGCAGATGAAAATATGGAAGATTATTCCAATGAAGAGCTTTTCTGGGATATTCTGGAGAATCGGACATATGTCTGCTGCGGGTGTTACATGCTGAGAACGGAGCCGTTCTTTCAGATTTATCCAGAACGCCGTATACCGGAATACCATGTGGGACAGAATTTCCAGATGCTTCTTCCCTTTCTGTACCGACACAGATGCCCTACCATTCCAAAAAAACTGTACGGGGTGTGCGTCAGGCAGGGGAGCCATTCCAGAATGCGGCTGACACAGGAAGAAGAGGAAGAAAGATATCGGGAGTATGAGGATTTGATCGATGAAATTGCGGATCTTTGCGGCATCGACGACAGAACTTCAAGAGACAGGATTGCTTACTGGAAACTCAGGCGCAGATACATACTTGCCGTAAAATACAGATGCATATGCCGGATCATCAGTTCCTGCCGTCAGATGCGTCAATTGCACTGGCATGGTCAGATCAGTATTTTCAGGCTGCTGAAAGATTCTGTATGGATATGTCTTGAAAATACATGGGTGATAAAATATGTATATCCGGTTTACAGAGATTCCATGGACCGATTCGCTAACACAATCCGGCGGCTGATCAAATTTGTAACCTGATTACAAAATGGCATCATGGGGGCAAAATACCTTTTGACCTCAACATCATGAAAAATTTAGAAAATATAAGAAGAAACGAGGAAATGTGATGAGAAAAAAAGTAGTTCAAAAAATGACGGCATTATTTCTTACCGCTGTACTGTGCGCAGGCCTGTGTTCAGATTTTGCGGTAAAGGCAGAAGAAGGCGACGTGATAATGGAAGAACAGTCCGGACAGGCAGAAGCTGATCAGGCGGGCGATGTTCTGACGGAAACAGGACAATCCGAAATTTCGGAAAAAGAAGAGGGTGAGCAGGAAAAACCGAAAACGGATGAAACGGATACCGTACCGGAAGAGTCCGACATACAAGAAGAGCCGGATGCCGCACCGGAAGAACCGGACATACAAGAAGGGCAGGGACAGCCGGAAGCTTTAGAATATTCGGATGAAGAACCGCAAACGGAGACGGAGGACGAAACGGAACCGGAGCAGTCAGAGGCATGGGAGCAGATGGGGAGCGTCAGCAGGGCAGTGACAGGTCTGAGACCGCCGCGGTTTTTAACAGGATGTAACTGGATGCAGGCAAAGCAGGAAGTGACATGGGACTGCGTATATTTTGGAAGTTACCCCCAGAGTGAGGTGCTGAAAGCATCGGACCCTGAATTGTATGAGAAGCTTCAAAGCATAGAGGAAAGTAAATGGGTTTCGAAGTACGGGGACGCTACGATGGGTGAGACTAAGGTTGATGGGGACCGCTATCGCAGAATAACCCGAGCTGATGCGAGTCATGATGAAGATCCTCCTACGGAGCCTGGTAAAAAACCTACATTTTATCAATGGGATGATTCTAGTACTTATCACTATTTTAAATACGAGCCGATCAAATGGCGTGTGCTGAGTGTGGATGGCGATCAGGCGCTTCTTCTGTCTGATCAGGCGCTGGATACCCGGGCATTTCAGAAAACTAGGGCTGCAATTAACTGGAACAGCAGTCTCAGGGACTGGCTGAATGGTCTGAAAGGGTTTGAGGATGACAATTTTATCGACACTGCATTTACGAAAGAGCAAAGCGGGGCAATCATCGAACAGGACGAAAAGGTATTCCTTTTATCAGCAGAGGAAGTGTCCGGCTCTGGAGAAGAGACGAAAAAATATGGTTTTGTAAAGCAGCCAGAAAGTGTCGAAAATGAGAAAGACAAAATAGATGAAGCGCGTCAATGCATGAGCAGTAACTATGCATTTGCAATGGGAGCAATGATTGATCCCTTTGGTGATGGCTACCCGAAGAGTGATAATTGTTATTGGTGGCTGCGTTCCGAGGGGAGTCCTTATGAAAACGGTAATGGCGGCTCTGGAACTGTCCATGCATATGTGTCGGCCGTGGGTATTGTTTATACTGCTGGTGATTGGGAAGACAGCGGTTATTATGGCATCCGTCCGGCTTTGCGGGTGAATCTTTCGAATGTTGCCTCCCTTCCGGCCGGCCAATGGGAAAAAGCAGGAACCGTGTGTTCAAATGGAACGGTGAAGCAGGAGGGAGAAGACAGCGGAGATAATCCCGAAAATCCTAATCCCGAAAATCCTAATCCCGAAAATCCTAATCCCGAA
>ERZ778504.1796-NODE-1796-length-13733-cov-8.030341_pt1 | contig 13733 bp, 7 predicted proteins | sample MGYA00510046_ERZ778504 | MGnify/ENA primary metagenome ERZ778504 (study PRJEB29527, sample SAMN07138964) | mouse gut metagenome | material: feces | host: mouse | place: China:Nanjing | collected 2016-01-25 ...
AAATGGCTTTTTATTTTTCTAACTTAATTTTACAAACTGCGATTAAAATTAATATGATAAATTTTTATTGATAAAATATTAAGTAAATATTAATTTTAGGAGGTCACTATGGGTTCGAAAAACAATCTAAAACTTCGCTCTGAAAAAATGGCACAACGCAAAGCAAAGTACAAAATCAAAAAATTGAATGTGGGAGTAGCATCTGTGATGGTCGGGGCTTTACTTGCTTTTTCGAACGCAGATGCTGTTAACGCAGACGTGGTCGATACTGCAACTAATGATGAAAAAACGACTCAGCTTACTGAAAGTACTGAAAATGAGACAGAAGTGGCTTTAACTGAAACACCAGAGGAAAACACAGTTACTTCGACGCAAACAGTTGAGCAAGCTGAGGCAGATAAGAGTGCTGACCAAGGTGTTCCACCAGTTGAAAATAATGAGGTATCATCTGCTGAAAGTACAACTGAAGCGCCACAAGAACAAATACACGCAACTTTTAGAAGTGCAGTAGCCGATGTGCCAACAGTCAATGTAGATCAAGTGATCGAAAATAATACCCAAAGTCAAGCAGTAACATTGGATCACGGCGATAATGAAACGCGTAGTATTTCAATTATGGTCCCAGCTGTTGCGGGAGATACAGTTACGGTCACTGTTCCATATATTTTTACAGCTTCGACTGGCAGTAGTATCAATGGTGAGTTGTACAATGTCGATACAGAAACTTCTCCAGTAGCTGATCCAGGATATGTTACTAATAAGGCCAGCCAAAATACGACTTTTACGTACAATATCAACACAACAGCTTCAATGATTTTTAATTTAAGATTGATGCCAACTGTTTCTGATTGGTCATTTTTAACACCAGGTTCAAAATTCCAAGTTGTTGTTAAGAAAAATGGGGATGATATTGGTGAGATCACTTATACGATCGGGCAACCGGCCGAGATCACCGCTGTCAATCTCAATTTTGATCAAAATCAAACTGCAGAAAATGGTTTAGTTAAGGATCAAAAATATGTTTTAGGGGTCAATTTAGCTAATAATGGTCAAAAAGACGGTGATAATTTTGCTGGTACAGTAACATTGAACGTTCCAAAGGGTTTTTTAGCTGATACTACAAGCATTGGCTATGCATATGGCTTGACTGATAAAACAGTCGTTGGTGATACAGCTAGTGATTTTGCTACATTAGCTAATGGAAAAAATGTTACGATCAAACAAGCAGCTGCAGGTGAACCAGTCGTTATTGATTTTAATAATGCCAAAACTGATCTATTGAAGGGGTCATTATTATTATTTGGGACATACACAACTGAATTGGCTGCCAGTGATAACAACTTTGATGCTACAGTTGCATACTACTCGATCAACACTGCAGGCGAACGAGCTAAGGATATGATCCAGCAAGCTGTGGGCACTAAGCATCTCAATTTAGCTGTGGCTACTAAAGTTAATAATTCTTGGGGAGCACAATTCAAGAAAAAAGATGGTGAGATCTACACAGATAATGGTCAAGCTGATGGGGAACACCAATCTGATGATACAAAGTTAGATTACAATGACAATGGTAGTCTGATCCGTTCGATCGAAGTATATAACAATGGTAATGTTGCGCAAGAAAATGTTTTGATCCACTTAGATATTGAACCAGGTACGATCATGAATGGTGGCGAAGGTGAGTATGCGTTAGCGATCACATCGTCAAGTGAAAATCAGCCAAGCGGTTTAACACGAGCAACATTAACAGATGGCCGTACAGTAGATCTACAAATGGGTAACTTTGTAACTTCTAATGTAAACTCTATTGTTGTTGCTATCGACGATAAAGCGATCAGTGCAGGTGTTGCTAAAGATGGATCTAATATTAAAGCGCTTGATATCGGTTATAAAAATATTGAAGCAGGTACTAAAGTTAAGATCAATTTCAGTAACAATGCGATCTTAGAAAAAGGGACGACTAAGAAGGTCAATGATACAGCAGAGTACAGCTATACTGTGACTTCCGATAAAGGACAAGAATTGACTGGGAAAATGTCACTTAATATCAAAGCGCCTAATCCAAGTAAGAACCAGTTTACTGGCAATATCTTGAATTTCAATAATACTTCTTACCAACCAACAAGTGAAGATGGTGGTAATATTGCAACGATCACATACCAGATCCGAAACATCGTTCAATATAATGACATTCCAAGCTCTTATTTTATTGCGATCCCTCAAGGATTTGATCTAGAAGATGCTAGTCAGTTACATGTTTACAAACATGGGGGGGCACTTTACGAAGCTGCTGTTGTTGAAGATCTAGGGTACATCGGGATCAACGGTGAACGGATGTTTAAGATCAGCTTACCTGAAACACCTTGGTATCGTACGCCTGTTTTGATCAATGGGACTTCTTACACAACACCGTTGCAGATCGTAGCAAATAAGAATCAGTTACCGTTATCCTATGCTTACCCTGAAAACGGGATGAGTTTATTCATGGAGCTTAACGAAAATAATCAAGTTTCCGCACCAACTAATGGTTTTGCTAATATTAGTGAGGTCACGTTGCGGGATGGCAAGACTTATAAGGTTCGATCAACTAACTTAGGTTACTATAAGACTCCAAATGAAGTGAGCTACAGTTTCACCTATCCATCAACTTACGGTCCGATGAATGGTGTCAAAGCAGCTGACGCTGGAAAATATACCGAAGAAACAGGAACGACCAAGTTAGCATATAGTAGTTCAAAAGAGTTGGCTAACTCTAAAGGAACGATCCGCTTAGCTAATGTTTTGACGGATAAGGGTATTTCAGAATACTCCTATAATGTCATCAATTTACCTAGCATAGCAAATGGCGATGATGCGACGATCGTTTTGACTGGTGAAGGTGTTGATAAAGTAACAACTACAGGAACTGGTAATGGACAATTACTATTCGCTTATACACCATTTGTAGGTGATCAAGTAACTGAAGCTGCTCTAGTAGACTTTGTGACAGCTGATCAAGTGACTGATTGGTCTAAAGTAAGAGCAGTAGTCCTTAAGTCAGATAAATTAGACCCAAGTGCAACCGCAATGGCTGAATTAGGCTTTAAGATCACCGGTATTAAAGATGGTTCTAGTGTAGTCGGTGTCACACTTCAAGATCACTTTACTGGTGAACATGAAAATTCAACAGGTGTTAGTGGTATCTATAATGTTGCCCCAACTTACAAATTGGAGATCCAACGTTATGTAGATGTTACAACAAGATGGATCGATACAGATGGTAACGAGCTCCAAGCACCAGACGTTCAAAGTATCATGTCAGGTGCCACATATGTAACAACTGGTATCACACGCCCACACTATAAATTTGTTAAAGTTGAAGGCCAGCCTGCAGGTGTTACAGCAGGTCAAGATATTGTAGTTACCTATATCTATGAAGCTGACAAAGAGATCGAAGCTCAAAGTGTTAAATTTGAACAAACGATCAACTATATTTATGCTGAAAATAACCAGTCAGCTGCGCCAACAGTAACAAAAACTATCACATTTACGCGTGATAAGGTAAATAATTTAGCTTTAAATAAAGTAACTTATACGCCATGGATGGTCGATGGTAAGGAAGTAGTTGCAGCAAGTTTTGCAGCAGTTATTTCACCCGAGATCAAGGGCTATACAGCTGATCTAAAAGAAGTAGCAGCGATCACAGTAACACCAACGGATGAAAATAAAGCTTATGTAACGACGGTCAAGTATACTAAAAATCCAACTGAAAATGTAACTGAAGATAAAACGGTAACACGTACGATCAATTACGTTTACGCAGATGGCACTCAAGCTGTAGCACCAAATGTTGCAACTAAGACATTTACGCGTACTGGGATCAAGGACACTGTAACTGGTGAGATCACATGGAATGCGTGGAGCCAATCCCAAGAGTTTGGCGCAGTGACCAGCCCAGTTCTAAAAGGCTACACAGCTGATAAAGCAGAAGTAGCCGCCCAAAGTGTGACAGCCGATAGTGCAAATATCGAAGTAACGGTAATGTACACAAAACAAGCAGCGGCTGAAGTGAGCGAAACAAAAGAAGTAACGCGTACGATTAAGTATGTCTATGCAGATGGTACTCAAGCATCTGAACCAGTTGTCGAAACAAAGACGTTCACAAGAACAGGAGCTAAAGATGCAGTGACCGATGAGATCACATGGAATGCGTGGAGCCAAGCCCAAGAGTTTGACGCAGTGACTAGCCCAGTTCTAAAAGGCTACACAGCTGATAAAACAGAAGTAGCCGCCCAAAGTGTGACCGCTGATAGTGCAAATACCGAAGTAACGGTAACCTACACAAAACAAGCAGCGGCTGAAGTGAGCGAAACAAAAGAAGTAACACGCACGATCAACTATGTCTATGCAGATGGCAGCCAAGCATCTGAACCGGTGGTCGAAACAAAGACGTTCACGAGAACAGGAGCTAAAGATGCAGTGACCGATGAGATCACATGGAATGCGTGGAGCCAATCCCAAGAGTTTGGCGCAGTGACTAGCCCAGTTCTAAAAGGCTACACAGCTGATAAAGCAGAAGTAGCCGCCCAAAGTGTGACAGCCGATAGTGCAAATATCGAAGTAACGGTAATGTACACAAAACAAGCAGCGGCTGAAGTGAGCGAAACAAAAGAAGTAACGCGTACGATTAAGTATGTCTATGCAGATGGTACTCAAGCAGCTAAACCAGTGGTTGAAACAAAGACGTTCACAAGAACAGGTGCCAAAGATGCAGTAACAGATGAGATCACATGGAATGAGTGGAGCCAAGCCCAAGAATTTGAGGCAGTACCAAGTCCAGAGCTTAAAGGTTACACAGCTGATAAAACAGAAGTAGCCGCGCAAAGTGTGACAGCTGATAGTGCAAATACCGAAGTAACGGTAACCTACACGAAACAAGCTGCAACTGAAGTGAGCGAAACAAAAGAAGTAACGCGCACGATCAATTATGTTTATGCAGATGGTCTACAAGCTTTAGCACCAGTGGTCGAAACAAAGACGTTTACGAGAACAGGAACTAAAGATGCTGTGACTGATGCGATCACCTGGGGAGCATGGAGTAGCGCTCAAGAATTTGCTAGTGTAATGAGTCCACAGATCTCTGGTTATTGGGCTGATCGGACAAGCGTTCCAGCTACCACAGTTGATCATATGAGTCCTGATCAAGTTGAACGTGTTATTTATACAGCAAACTACAGCTTGACAGAACGCTTTGTAGATAATATGGGCAATGAATTGATCCCAAGCATTGTTAAGAAAAATCTCTTTGTACCAGGTATGGATTTTGACAATACTGCTGATGCTAAGGTGATCACGGGTTACGTCTTACAAAAAATCGAAAATGGTATCGGAACATTTGGTGAAGGTGATGAAACCACAACATTCATCTATGCTAAAGTTGGTAATATCGTTCCTGTTGATGAAAATGGTAATGCCTTAGTTCCTCCAGTTCCATATGAAAATGATAAGGATGATCCTTTCGGTGTTACACCACATCAAAAGGTACCAACGATCCCAGGATATAAGGCAGAAGTAGAGTTTGTCGATCCAACTGATCCTACTTCAGATACGATCGTTAAATATGTAGCTGAAAAAACAGCAGAAGTACCAGAAGTGTCTGAAAAACAAGAACCAACTAAAACAAAGGGCGTAACTGTCCCAACCTCTCAAGTTGGACCAAAAGCAACTACTCCGGTTACAGATGAAGCAAAAGTTGCTGAATTACCACAAATGGGTGATGATGCTAAAGCACAAGTAACAGGTGTCGGTGCGATGTTAGTTGCCTTAGCAGGAATTTTAGGCTTAGGTGTTAAAAATAAGCGCAAAGAAGACTAAAATAGATTTTTAAAATAACTAGAGTATAGCTAAAACTATGCTCTAGTTATTTTTTGGTAAAATTGACGCTGACCTGTAAAACAGGCTATAATTGATAGTTAAAGAGTATTGAGTTGGGTGAAGAATTTTTCTTGCCCACTAGAAAGTAGGAAGAGCGAAATGGATTTTGAAAAAATGTCGGAGCGCCAAAAGCATATTCGGAATTTTTCGATCGTTGCTCATATTGACCATGGGAAATCGACCTTAGCTGATCGCATTTTGGAATTGACTGATACGGTCTCAAAACGTGAAATGCAAGATCAGTTGCTCGATTCGATGGATCTGGAGCGCGAACGTGGGATCACGATCAAATTAAATGCAGTAGAACTTCATTATCATGCAAAAGATGGAGAAACTTACATTTTCCACTTGATCGATACGCCTGGGCACGTGGACTTTTCATATGAAGTTTCACGTTCATTGGCGGCTTGTGAAGGTGCTGTTTTAGTGGTCGATGCAGCGCAAGGTATCGAAGCCCAAACTTTGGCAAATGTTTATTTAGCATTAGATGATGACCTTGAGATCGTACCAGTGATCAATAAGATCGATCTGCCTTCAGCTGAGCCAGAGCGTGTGCGCCAAGAGATCGAAGACGTGATCGGTCTGGACGCTTCTGAGGCAGTCTTGGCTTCAGCTAAAAACGGGATCGGGATCGAAGAGATGCTAGAAGAGATCGTTCAAAAAGTTCCAGCACCAAGTGGCGATCTAAAAGCACCGTTAAAAGCGTTGATCTTTGATTCAGTCTATGATGATTACCGTGGGGTCGTCTTGAGCTTACGGGTCTTTGATGGAACTGTAAAACCTGGTGATAAGGTCCGTTTGATGAATAGTGGCGCGGAATACGAAGTTATTGAAGTTGGGGTCAACTCACCTAAGCCGATCAAACGCGACTTCTTGATGGCTGGGGATGTAGGATATCTAACTGCAAGTATCAAGGATATTCAAGATACACGTGTTGGTGATACCTTAACGCATGCTGATGACCCAACTGAAAAACCATTAGCGGGTTATCGTGAAATGAGCCCCATGGTGTATTCTGGACTTTATCCGACAGATAATGCTAAATATAACGATCTGCGTGAAGCTTTAGAAAAATTAAAGCTAAATGATGCAGCTTTAGAGTTTGAACCTGAGACCTCGCAAGCTTTAGGTTTTGGATTTAGATGTGGCTTTTTAGGCTTATTGCACATGGATGTTATCCAAGAACGCTTAGAACGTGAATTTGGGATGGAATTGATCACGACGGCACCATCTGTGACCTATGATGTTGAATTAACAGATGGTTCGCATGTGAGCGTATCTAACCCATCTGAGATGCCAGAGGTCCCAACGATCAAGCAGATCAATGAACCTTATGTCAAAGCTGAGATCATGGTCCCAAGTGAGTATGTCGGGGCGGTGATGGAGTTATGCCAAGCTAAGCGTGGGAATTTTATCACGATGGATTATCTTGATGATTATCGGGTCAATGTTATTTACGAGATGCCATTATCAGAGATCATTTTTGATTTCTTCGATAAATTGAAGTCTAGCACTCGTGGTTATGCTTCGCTCGACTATGAACTTGATGGCACACGTCCAAGTGACCTAGTTAAGATAGATATCTTACTGAATAGTGATAAAGTCGATGCGTTAAGTTTTATTGCGCACAAACAATTTGCACAACAGCGAGCACGTGTGATCACAGATAAGTTAAAGACGATCATTCCACGACAAAACTTCGAGATCCCGATCCAAGCAGCGATCGGAGCTAAGATCATTGCACGAACTAATATCAAAGCTTATCGTAAAGACGTCACGGCACGGATCCATACAGGTGATCCTGATCGACGGGCTAAGTTGTTAGATAAGCAAAAGCGTGGTAAGAAACGAATGAAAGCAGTCGGACGTGTAGTCGTTCCGCAAGATGCCTTCATGGCTGTCTTAAAAACCGACGAAGAAAGCAAATAGATCAGTTATTTCCCTAGAGCATATCGCTTTAGGGTTTTTTTATTAATTATTAGACCTATAAGTTTAAATAGGTATTTTAATATTGTTGGTGATCAGACTCTTAGCTTATTTATGAAAAGAGTCTTTTTTGATTATTCGATACGTTATATTAATTAAGTATTGAAAAAAAAAAAAAAAACAACTATAATAGTTAAAACAAAATGAAAGGGGTGGCAAGCAGTGTGAGAGATGTATTAGTTTTGGATAAAGTTAAAGTGGATTTTAAACTTGATGGTACTTTCTATAACGCAGTCGATAGTGTCGATCTGAGTGTTAAAGAAGGTGAGATATTAGCGATCGTAGGCGAGTCTGGTTGTGGCAAAAGTACGCTTGCAACAAGCATTATGAATTTACATGACCCAGTGACCACTCGGGTAAGTGGAAGTATCAAGTTTGAAGGAGAAGAACTCTGTGGGGCTTCGCCAAAAAACTTAGAGCAGATCCGTGGTGCTCAGATCGGGATGATCTTTCAAGACCCTTTGGCAGCTCTTAATCCGTTGATGAGGATCGGTGATCAGATCAAGGAGAGTTTAGATCTACATACAACACTTTCATCAAAAGAAAAGGAGGCACGCGTCGAGGAACTTTTGAGTAAAGTGGGGATCGATGATGTCAAACGTACTGTGAGACAGTATCCACATGAATTATCTGGTGGAATGAGACAACGGGTGATGATTGCGATCGCAGTTGCATGTAAACCTAAGTTGATCATCGCTGATGAACCAACGACTGCGTTAGACGTAACGATCCAGGCCCAGATCCTAGATCTTTTAAAAGAGATCCAACAAGAAAGAGGAGCAGGAATCATTTTGATTACGCATGATCTAGGAGTCGTGGCTGAAGTTGCAGATCAGGTGGCTGTCATGTATGCAGGTCAGGTAGTTGAAAGGGGAAGTGTGGGAGACATTTTTAACGATCCTAAGCACCCATATACACGTTCTTTGTTACGTTCGATGCCACAAACAGATACAGTTGATGATGAATTGTACGTGATCGCAGGTAATGTACCCTCACTAAAGAAAATGGCAGTGGATGGTTGTCGTTTCGCTGATAGGATACCTTGGGTCGAAAGCGCAAAGCATGAAGCTGAGCCAAAGCTTCATGAGGTGTCATCCAGACATTTTGTGCGTTGTACTTGTTATCAGGATTTTGAATTTCCGCTTGAGGGGGACATGAAATGACAGCTTTATTAACGATCAAAGATTTAAAAGTCTATTATCCTATCAAAACGGGGATCTTGAATCGGACTACTGATCATATCAAGGCAGTCGATGGGGTAGATCTTGTGATCGAAGCCGGTAAAACTTATGGCATCATCGGCGAGTCTGGTTCGGGAAAATCTACGATTGGAAAGACGATCGTAGGACTAGAACAAGCGACCTCGGGTGAGATCATTTATGAAGGTGTAAATATCTTACATAAAAAGGCAAAAAAACGTTTTGAATACAATAAAGATGTTCAAATGATCTTTCAAGATTCGCTTTCAAGTCTCAATCCTAAAAAACGGATCAAAGATATCATCAGTGAACCCTTGAAGAATTTTGAAAAACTTAAAGGTGAAGAACTTCAAGCACGAGTAAGAGAAATTATTAAGATCGTAGGTTTGGATGAAGATAGTCTCTATAAATATCCGCACCAATTTTCGGGTGGACAACGGCAACGGATAGATATTGCCCGCGCTGTAGCGACACGTCCTAAATTGATCATTGCCGATGAGCCTGTTTCTGCGTTAGATCTTTCGGTTCAGGCACAAGTTTTGAACTATTTAAAGAGGATCCAAAAAAAGTATGGTATTGCGTATTTATTCATTTCACACGATTTAGGAGTCGTTTACCATATGTGTGATACTTTAGCGATCATGCATCGTGGAAGATTTGTTGAAGTCGGTGGGCGTAAAGATATTTATCAAGATCCAAGACATATCTATACTAAACGGCTTTTGGCGGCGATCCCCCAAACAACGATCGCTGACCGTGAGATAAATAAACAACGACGTCAAAAGCTCGAACAGGAATTTTTAGCACAAAAAATTCAAGGATATGATGAAAGTGGTAAACCTTATCCACTCCAAAGAATAAGTGAGACTCATTTAGTTGCACTAAGAAAGGGGGAAAGATCAAATGTGGAAGACGATCATTAGACGAATCTTGATCATGATCCCAGAACTCATATTACTCAGCGTCTTAGTCTTTATGTTGGCTAAATTGATGCCAGGGGATCCCTTTACCGGCTTGCTGACACCTCAGACTTCCGCAGCTCAAGTGCATGAGTTAAAAGTTCGAGCTGGGCTTTACGATCCATGGTATGTTCAATATTGGCGTTGGATCGTTCATATGTTCCAAGGTGATCTAGGTATGAGTTACCAATTTAAATCACCAGTTGCCAATTTGATAGCTGAACGAGCGACAAATACATTATGGTTGTCATTGTTGACGGTCATTTTAAGTTATGCAATCGCGATTCCATTAGGAGTTATAGCGGGACGTTACGAAAATACTAAAAGAGATAAATTGATCCAATTTTATAGTTTCGTTGTCTATGCGATCCCAGCGTTTGTCTTTTATCTACTGGGCGTTTACTTTTTTGGATATAAGTTGCACTGGTTCCCGACTTCTGGTTCAGTGAGTGTTAGTGCTGATAGTGGATTGAGTTACCTTTTTTCGCGGCTTGATCACATGATATTGCCAGCCTTATTGATGGCGATCTTATCGACAACATCGATCATTCAATATTTACGAAGTGAGATCATTGATAATACTAACCAAGATTTTGTCAAGACCGCACGTTCTAAGGGCGTATCGGAAAAAATGGTTTTTTGGAAACATATTTTGCGCAACTCGCTTTTACCGATCGCAGCTTTCTTTGGTTATTCGATCACAGGTTTGTTGGGTGGTTCGATCTTTTTGGAAACGATTTTTGGCTATCCTGGAATGGGGCTGCTGTTTATGGACTCGATCGTTAGTCGCGATTATTCTGTTATCACGGCACTTGTCATGTTGTATGGTTTGTTGAACCTTATTGGGACCTTACTGTCGGATATAGTTTTAAGTATCGTTGATCCAAGAGTTCGGATCGAGTAAGGGGGAGAATATATGGTAAAAAATAGACCCACTAGAGTGATGATATCATCTTTACGGATGATCAAACGAGAATTTTTGAAAGATAAATGGGCATTGACCGCTCTTGTCCTGCTTTGTATCACTTTTGTGACGATCTTTATTTGGGCGCTATTCTTAGATACTGATAAAGTCATGACAGTTAGTGTTTTACAACAATATGATCGCCCTGGGACTAATGGGATGATTCTAGGAGCAGATCAAGGTGGTCGGGATGTTTTGTCAATGCTCATCTTAGGGGCACGTAATTCGATCACGATCGGATTTGCTGTAACGATCATGATGCTTGTTATCGGGATCTTGTTTGGGGTGATCGCCGGTTATTATGGCGGTTTAGTCGATAATCTAATGATGCGCTTTTTGGATTTCATGATGACACTGCCGATGTTGCTTTTGATTATCGTTATCGTGTCGATCATTCCACACTATACGATGATGACCTTTGTTTTAGTAATGGGGGCTTTTTACTGGGTCGGAACAGCACGATTGATCCGCTCAAAAGCTCTATCAGAAGCTAAAAAAGATTATATCAGTGCAGCTAAGACTTCAGGGGCAAGTGATCTAAAGATAATATTTAGTGAGTTACTTCCCAATTTGAGTTCGATCATCGTAGTCGAAACGATCTTGAGTTTGACGGCTAATATCGGGATCGAAGTCGGGTTGACCTTCTTAGGGTTTGGCTTACCTGATTCAGTTCCAAGTTTGGGGACATTGATCAGCTATGCTCAAAATCCAGATGTTTTAACAACAAAGCTTTGGGTATGGCTACCGGCTGCACTACTTATCTTATTTATCTGTGTAGGGATCAGTTATGTTGGAAATGTTGTGCGTCGAACATTTGATGCACGGCAACGTTTAGGATAATTACGAGGAGGAGATTTTATGAATAAAACACGTATCGCAAAATGGATGGTGACCGTATCAGTTACGGCAGCTGTTTTAGGGGGCTTGGTCGCTAGTACGAAAACGGCTCAAGCAGCACCAAAGTTAAAATTAGAATATAAAAATGATAAGTCAGCTAAAAAAGATGCTACTTTGCGAATTGGATATGCTGATGATGGTTCATTCAAAGGGGTGTTTTCACCAGAACTTTCAAATGATGCAGCAACTAGTGAGGTGTCGCAATTTGGGACAGTTGGACTTTTCAAAGTTGACGATAACTACAAGTTTGTCAAGGGAGGTCTGGCTGATGTAGATTTTGATCGCGAGAATAAAACAGCCACGATCAAGGTGTCGGATAAGGCAAATTGGTCAGATGGCCAACCAGTGGTCGCACGTGACCTAGTCTTTGCGTATGAGATCATTGCTAATAAAGAAAGTGGTTCAGCAAGATACACAGATCAATTAGCAAACATCGTAGGTATGGAAGAATATCATGCTGGCAAAGCAGATGCGATCTCCGGGCTAGAAGTAAAAGACGATAAAACTTTGGTAGTTCACTTTAAAGAAATGGCACCGACAATGGGAACTTCGGGTGCAGGCTATATCTGGGAATATGCAGAACCTTACCATTATTTGAAGGATGTTGCGATGAAAGATCTAGCATCAAACGATAAACTACGTAAAGAACCACTATTTTACGGACCTTTCAAGATCAAAAAAATGGTCCAAGGTGAATCGATCGAATGGGTCCCAAATACTTACTACAGCCAAAAGCCTAAGGTGAAAAAGCTCACGGTTGAAACGGTAAGCACTTCACAGGCAGCAGCGGCTGTCAAAGCTGGTAAATACGATATTTTGCTCAATCAAACACCACAAGTATATGATGCTGTCAAAAATGAAAAAGACTTCGTTCAACTTGGCAAACCGATGCTTTACTACAGTTACATGGGCTTTAGAGTTGGGACTGTTGATAAAGACGGAAATAGTGTGATGGACAAAACAGCCGTGACTAAAGACCGTGCGTTAAGACAAGCAATGGCCTATGCGATGAATATTGATCAAGTGCAAGAAAAATTCGGCTATGGGCTATCCTATCGTGCTAACACTCTTGTTCCAGCAGCATTTGGAAAGTGGAATGACAAGCATGCGACTGGTTATAAATTGAACATGAAAAAAGCCAAAGCGTTGCTCGATGAAGCGGGCTATAAGGTACAAAAAGACGGTTATCGGACCCAACCAAATGGCAAAAAATTAACTTTGACCTTGATGGCCAATAAATCGTCGAAGAATTTTGAGGCTTCGGTAAAAAATTATATCCAACAATGGAAAGAACTTGGAGTACGGGTAAAATTGATGAATGGTCGTTTCCAAGAGTTCAATTCAATGTCTGAAAAACTTATCAGCGGTGCAAAAGACTTTGATATCTGGATGGGTGCGTGGTCTACTTCTTCAGAACCAACTGATGTGGCAGCTAATTATTCTAAAACATCGGCTTATAACTTTGGACACTTTGTAACTAAGGAAAACACGGAGTTGATCAACTCACTAAGTTCAGAGAAAGCATTTGATGAAAATTATCGCAGAAAGCAACTCTACAAATGGCAAGAATACATGAATAAAGAGGCTTTCATTGTGCCGATGACCTTTACACATTCAACGATCAGTGTTTCCAAGGATGTCAAAGGGATGACTTTAGATGTATCTGACAGTGATACGTTGTGGAGCAATGTTGCTTTGACCAAATAATCGTTTTTTGAGGCTGTGACATAAGTCCCTATCTTTAAAGAAGACAATTCGAATTTTGGCTCTTTGTCAACCACTGTGTAAAGAGTAAATATTTTTAGAGAAGCTCTG
>ERZ778504.1801-NODE-1801-length-13703-cov-3.652550_pt1 | contig 13703 bp, 7 predicted proteins | sample MGYA00510046_ERZ778504 | MGnify/ENA primary metagenome ERZ778504 (study PRJEB29527, sample SAMN07138964) | mouse gut metagenome | material: feces | host: mouse | place: China:Nanjing | collected 2016-01-25 ...
AGCCTCAGATCCACATGGGCAAAATTCCAGATTCCCTTGATCCCGCAGGCGGCAAGCTGTTCCGCCACCTCCACTGCAGAGGTCTTGGGTATGGTAAGCACCGCAATATCAATCTGATTTTCTCTCACACAATCTGCCAGCTCCTCCGTCGGCCGCACTGTAATGTCGCGAATCTTTTTCCCGCAGACCTTCGGGTCACAGTCAAACAGCCCCCGAAAGAGAAACCCCCGCCGTTCAAAATTTGAGTAATTGACCAATGCCTGTCCCAGATGCCCGGCCCCCACAATAATCAGCCGATGTTCCCTGTTTAAACCAAGTATCTTCCCGATCTCGTCAGAGAGATAACCAACATTGTAGCCATATCCCTGTTGTCCGAAACCGCCGAAGGTATTCAAATCCTGTCTGATCTGCGAAGCCGTCACCTGCATGATATCGGAAAGCTCTTGAGAAGAAACCCTCTCAACACCCTCGTCCCGAAGTTCTCCCAAATACCGCAGATACCTTGGCAGACGGGCCACAACAGCCTGTGAAATTTCTTTTTCTTCCACAACCGTATCCTCCGCCGTTCATGCTGACTTTAAGACTTGCAAAGCCGTATTTCACGGCCGCCCGTCTTCCTTTTACAATGATTATATGATACCCCTCTGTTAAAATCTTGTCAATTAATTGATGCAGATTGGATTGACACAAATGCCCCCTGTCTGTAAACTAAACATGATATAGGGCGAAAAGAAGTTCCAGCCGCTCACAGCAGAGGCTGTTTCGCGGAGAACTTCTAAATTTCACCCGGGAGATTACTATATTCATATTAAGAAGGGCACGGTAGCACAACGATGATTTTATCTGTCAGCAATATTAATAAATCCTTTAACGAGGTTCCCGTACTGAAAAATATATCGTTTCATATAGAAGACAATGAAAAAGCTGCCATCGTCGGCATAAACGGCGCGGGAAAGACCACGCTGCTGCGCATCATTATGGGCGAACTGTCCGCTGACGAGGGCCTTGTGACCTTCGCGAAGGACAAAACGGTGGGATACCTCTCCCAGCACGAGGCCGTCTCCGGCGAAAATACCATCTATCAAGAGCTCCTTACTGTCAAGCAGGATATTCTCGATATGGAACGGCAGATGCACACGATCGAATTGCAGATGAAAACCGCGTCGAAAGAACTTCTTGAAAAGCTGATGGACAGCTACGCCGCCCTGACCCACGCCTACGAAGCCGCCAACGGCTACGCCTATAAAAGTGAAGTGACAGGCGTATTGAAGGGACTCGGTTTTTCGGAGGAGGATTTCGGAAAATCCGTCTCCACCCTGTCCGGCGGACAAAAGACACGGGTTGCGCTGGGAAAGCTCCTTCTGCTCAAGCCGAACCTGATTATTCTGGACGAGCCCACCAACCATCTGGATCTGCAGTCCATCGCATGGCTGGAAACATATCTTTTGAACTATAAAGGCGCGGTGATCATCGTCTCCCACGACCGCTATTTTCTTGATCGGATCGCAAACAAGGTGATCGAGCTGGACAACACGAACGCCACCGTTTTTTCCGGCAATTACTCCGCCTACGCCGCCGGGAAGGAATTGCTGCGCGCTGCCGCCTACAACGCGTACATGAAACAGCAGCAGGAAATCAAGCACCAGGAGGCGGTGATTGAAAAGCTGAAATCTTTTAACCGGGAAAAGTCCATTAAGCGGGCTGAGAGCCGGGAAAAAATGCTGCAAAAGATAGAAGTTTTGGAAAAGCCTGTGGAAGTCCGGGCGGATATGCACCTGACACTGGAGCCAAAATTCCAGAGCGGCAATGACGTGCTGCAGGTAGAAGGGCTGTCCAAGGCATTCGGCCCCCTCACTCTCTTTGAAGACCTGTCCTTTGATCTGAAAAAGGGCGAGCATGTGGCTGTCATCGGCGACAACGGTACGGGAAAGACGACCATCCTGAAAATCATCAACGAGCTTCTGCCTCCTGACCGCGGAACCATCCGGCTGGGCACAAATGTTGCCATCGGTTACTACGATCAGGAGCATCATGTGCTCCACCCCGAAAAAACGCTGTTTCAGGAGATTTCGGACGATTATCCGACCTTAAACAACACAGAAATTCGTAACACTCTGGCGGCCTTCCTCTTTACCGGGGAAGATGTCTTTAAAACCATTAAAACCCTAAGCGGCGGAGAACGGGGCAGACTCTCCCTTGCCAAGCTTATGCTCTCCGAGGCCAACTTCCTGATCCTAGACGAGCCCACCAACCATCTGGACATTATGTCCAAGGAGATTCTTGAGGATGCCCTCTGCGCTTACACGGGAACCGTGCTATACGTTTCCCACGACCGCTATTTCATTAATAAAACGGCCCATCGGATTCTTGACCTGAACCGCCGGACGCTGACAAACTATCTGGGGAATTACGATTACTATTTAGAGAAAAAGGAAGAACAGCTTGCCAAAATCGACGCTTCTTTTGCAGCCTCCCAGACGGGAAACGCCGCCGTCACCGGGAGCAAAACGGACGGCCTCCCATCCGCTGCAAAACAGGACTGGAAGGCCATGAAGGAGCAGCAGGCTGCCCAGCGCAAACGGGAAAACGATCTGAAAAAATGCGAGGAACGGATTGAGACGTTGGAAAAGCGCAACGAAGAGATAGACGGGCTTATGGTCTCTCCCGATGTATGTACGAATGTGGCGAAGCTGCAGGAGCTGAACCGCGAAAAAGAGGGGAACGAGGCGGAGCTTTTGGCGCTGTATGAGAAGTGGGAGGAGTTGTCGCTGGAAGAATAAATTCTATAGAAAATAGAAATGAGGGACGGGACGCTGTGCAGATTCATTCGCGCCCCGTCATTCACACTATTTCATAACGTCTCAAATGTCTTTCTGATCTCTTTGATAAATGATTCGCAGTCCAGTACGGTTACATTCGGTATAGAGGAAATCAGTGACAGACCCTTTGTCATCTTCCCATCCTCTATCGTCTGGATTGAAGCCTTTTCCAACTTATCCGCAAATGCCACAAGCTCTGAAATGCCATCCAGTTCGCCGCGCTTTCTGAGTGCCCCTGTCCATGCAAAAATCGTCGCCACAGAGTTAGTGGTCGTCTTCTCTCCCTTTAAATACTGATAGTAATGTCTCTGCACCGTGCCATGAGCCGCCTCATACTCATAGGCTCCGCTTGGTGATACCAGCACGGAAGTCATCATGGCAAGGTCGCCAAAGGCAGAAGATACCATGTCGCTCATCACGTCACCGTCATAGTTTTTACATGCCCAGATAAAACCGCCCTTCGCCCTCATGACGCGCGCCACGGCATCGTCGATCAGTGTATAAAAATATTCAATGCCAGCCGCCTCAAACTTCTCCTTGTATTCCGCATCATAAATCTCCTGAAAGATATCCTTGAAATTATGATCATACTTCTTGGAAATCGTGTCTTTCGTTGCAAACCATAAATCCTGCTTCGTGTCTAACGCATAGTTAAAGCAGGTTGTTGCAAAATTTCTGATAGACTCATCCGTATTATGTATGCCCTGTAAGATACCCGGGCCGTCAAACTCATGGATGGTCTCCCTGATTTCCGTGCCATCCGCCCCTGTAAATACCAGTTCCGCTTTTCCGGCGCCCGGCACCTTGATCTCGGTGTTTTTGTAAACATCCCCGTAGGCATGTCTGGCTAATGTGATGGGCTTTTCCCAGTTTTTCACATAAGGCTCGATTCCCTTCACAATAATAGGCCTACGGAACACAGTGCCGTCGAGCGCTGCCCGGATCGTGCCGTTTGGACTCTTCCACATTTCTTTCAGATTGTACTCCGTCATTCTTGCCGCATTGGGAGTGATCGTCGCGCACTTAACCGCCACCCCGTATTTCTTCGTGGCCTCCGCAGAGTCTATTGTAACCTGATCGTCAGTCTCGTTGCGGTACTCCAGCCCCAAGTCATAATACTCTGTCTTAAGATCAATATATGGCAATAACAGCTCGTCCTTGACCATTCTCCAGATAATTCTTGTCATCTCGTCCCCGTCCATCTCCACGAGAGGGGTTGTCATTTTGATTTTTTCCATATCACTTTGTCACCTTTCCCGCCGCTGTTTCGCGCCGTCACCATTTTTCCGTCTGCAACATTTTCCGTCAGGGCAATTCACCACCCTGCCATTTTTCTGTCATTTCCAATTACATGTTTATTACCCATTATTTATTTAACAGTTTTTGATCCTCTCAGCCGCTTACTCGTCCCTGACGTTCTCGTCCATATTCTCCCCGTAAATTTCTTTCAGACCGTTTTTCACCATATTGTCGTAGGCGTTGATCATATGCTGGTTCGCCAACTTCTCCGCAAGCTCCGCGTCCCCCGCCTTGATCGCCTCCATAATCTGCCTGTGCTCATCGTTGGAGGCACGTCCCCTCGTGTTGGTAGCAAGCGTTTTTTGTCTGACGCGAAGCACATAGCGGTGGAAATCCCGCAGGGTATGCTCCAGCAGCTTGGAATCGCATGCCTCGTAGAGAATATCGTGAAAACGGTTGTCCAGCTCCGCGATCTGATCCAGATGCCCCTTCTCCTCGTGGAAATCCGCCAGATAAATGTTTTCCTCCATCTCCTCCATCTGTTCTTTTGAAATCTTCTCCGTTGCCAGACGGGCGCACAGCCCTTCAAGCAGGGAACGGATCATGTAAATGTCCTTCACATCCTTCGCTGTGATACCCGTCACATAGGCGCCCTTGTTGGGAACAATCCGGATCAGCCCTTCCAGTTCCAGCTGTCTGAACGCTTCCCTGACCGGGGTGCGGCTCACTCCAAGCTCCTCCCCGATCGCCACTTCCTTTAGTTCTTCGTGTTCCTTGTACTTGCCGCTCAGGATATCCTCCCGCAGCTTCTGGAATACACGCCCCCGCAGGGAATACTTGTCGTTCGCATCATACTTCTTATCATAGTTCGTCATTTCAATTCCTCACTCCTGCGCCGCCGTCTTTTCTCTTTCTTTGACAGCACATGAACGGGACTGTACCACGTAAACAAATACACAACTCCCGTTTTTCTCTCACCTCGTATAATTGTATACAATATACTTTCTTCTGTCAATAATATCTGCACAAATTTTCTATGTCTAACATTCCCCACCCCTGTCTGTTCCACTCCACCCCCAGATCTCTGGCCGTATAGACCATCTGCCGCTTCACCTGTTCGCTGCTGCTGAAAGGAAATTTTTGCAGATAGAGAGCCGCCGCGCCCGAGACAATGGGCGTTGCCATGGATGTGCCGCTCTTTTTTACGTACGGCTCCCGATATCCCCCTCTTCTGTCCCTGCGCAGATTTCCGTTGCAGGAAACAATATCCGTCCCCGGCGCCACCAGATCCGGCTTCCTGTACACGAGTGCATCCCAGCCTCTTCCGGAATAATTTTCACACAGATCTCTCCTGTTCCCAAAATATCCTCCCTCGTGACAGCCCACTGTGATCACTCTGCGGCTCGTGCCAAGAGGCGAGAGCGTGCCCTCCCCCGGTCCTTTATTTCCGGCAGCGCACACAACCACCACTCCCTGCTCACAGACCGTCTCCAAAAGACCTGTCAGTTCCTCCATCCTTGCCGCATCCCCGTCCTCCCCGATTCCAACGGAGATATTGAGCACCCTTATCCGATAGCGAAGCCTATTCTCCAATACCCAGAGCAGACCATAGTACATGCTCTCTATGCTGCCCTCCCCCTTTTCATCAAGAACCTTCCCCACGCATAACCTGCAGGTAGGCGCAATCCCGGAAAAACGGCCTCCGGAAAGTCGTCCGCTTCCACCGACGCATCCCGCTACATGAGTGCCATGCCCGCTGTCATCATACATCGTCTGCCTGCCGTTCACAAAATCGTGAAAGGCGACCACCCTGTTCCCAAAATCCGGATGATCGCCAATCCCTGTATCCAAAACGGCCACGCAGATTTCCTCCGTGACCACACTGTACTGTACCTCTTCACTGCATCCAAGCTGTCTCTTTACCCTGTCCATCGTACAAAAAAACTCCCGGCTTTACATATATAGTATGCCGGGAGTCATTTTATGCATCATTTCCCAAAACTTTCTGACTTCTATTTCCTATTTTCCACTCCTCCGCAGCCTTCTCTTCCACCTCACCCATGTCGTCTTCTGATAAAAGAACACCGCCATCGCTGCAAAGAACAATCCTGCACCGAGGAAATATTTGGGATGAATGCTGTGATCTCCCGTATCGGGAGACGCGTCCTTCTTTCCGAGGGAGACAAACACCGCCTGCCCGTCTTTCACATCCGCCACGGCAGAACCTGAGCCGTAATTATAAATACCGTAAGCCGAGAAATGTGCCGCCTGAAATGCCACCGCGTCCTGCCCGTCTAGGGAGACGATACGACTGTCCACCTCCTCAAGCTGTCCGTCCGCATCCAGACATACCACATGGAGGTTTTCCTGCAATACGCCGCTCGGAAGAGGCATGGTAATCTCCACCCGCTGTTTGCCAAGCGCCGTGACCGGCACATCGGTGGTCGTGTCCGTCATGGTAATCTCGTAACCGTGCAGGGAATGGGGCAGCCTGTTGCCGTAGATCGACTTATACACATCCCCGATCTTCGTCGTCGCCTCCTCGCTGTCTGCGATATCAATCCGATAACTGCCTTCATTGCCCTCCATAACCGCCGTCACAATGCTGTCGCGCGGTATGGAGTAGCTGTTATTCTGCACGGTAATGCCGGTCTGCGTTTCCTCACGCTCCACATCGGAAAGCGTTTCCTGTCCCGCCTCCAGCGTGTAAGTGCGTCCGTCTATCTCCACGGTTTCCCCGGGGCCGGGGCCGCCGCCTCTTCTGGACAAAATCGTGAGCACGCCGCCCACTGTATCCGACGCGTTATCTGCCGCTGTCTCTGTTACAGCACGCGCATCGCTGTTAACAGACGAAGCCGCTGTGTCTGCAGATGCCTGCCCACCGCTGTTATCAGACGAAACTGCCGTATCCGACTGCCCGCCGCTGCCATCCGCGCTTCCGGCATTTCCCGCGTCAGCCGTCCCGTCCGTCTCAGACGACGTATCCGCCGCGCCCTGTCTTCTGCAGATCACGCCCATAAAATCGCCGCCCGCCCTCGACAGACAGGTACCCGTCAAGTCTGTTACCCCGGCCGGAATCACGGCGACACGGGTTCCGGTAAATGCCTGCCCGCGGTAAGTATCCCGATAAAGTTTTGTGGACGCATTTTCATAGGAACGGGCCGGGAGCTTGTCACCCGCAAAATAGACCACACCGTCTTTTATCTTATCATTGTCAAAAGCCCGAAGACCGATCTGCTCCACGGACGCCGGAATGGTAACCGTCCGAATCGGACAGCCCGCAAACGCCCTGTCGCGAATCTGCCGCACGCCCTCCGCGCCGCTAAACACCGTCAAATTCACACAATCCTCAAAAGCGCCCTCCCCGATCACAGAAACACTCTCAGGAATCTGCACGCTCTCCACGCCGGTCAGACCTTTGAACACTTCCGGTCCGATCACCTTCACGGAATCAGGAATCGTCACCGCACCGCCTTTTCCTCTGTAAGCCAGCAGTATGCCGTCGCCCACAATCAAAAACTCTCCCGCCTCGCCCGCATTCGCCTTCCAGCCGGAAAGCCACGGTGTATTTTCAAAAGCGGAAATACCGATTTCTTTCACACTGTCGGGAATGACCACGTCCGTCAATCCGTCACAGTGATAAAAAGCCGCGTAACCGATCTCCTCGACGCCCTCGGGAATCCGCGCTGTATTCAGCGCCGATCTCGCATAGGCAAATTCCCCGATCCGCCGGATACCGCCCGGGATCTCGCAGGACGTCATCGTATCATCATAGTAAGCCTGCGCCGCTATGGTTTCCCCATTTACCACCGTATATTTCGGGAAAGAACCGCCCTTCGCGTCCTCCGACCCCGCAAGGCCGGGAACCGTATCAAGCGCCGGTTCCTCCACCGCGGGCTCACCGCCCAGAATCTCCCCGGTGCCGCCCACATTCACGGTTGCCTTGGCATTGTCCACCAGCACATAGACTTCCTGTCCGACTATACGGGATTTGGCCTTTACACTGGGATCTTCCTCCGCCTCCATGGCGTTCATATGGGTTACCTCGTGGTAATAATCCACAGGCCCCACGATCAGCGCCTCCTCTCCCTCCGCACTGGCTTCACCGGCACTTTCGGGAATCGGCGCCTCCTCGTACTCAGACACATCAATGTCATCCAAAACCAGTGTATCCGCAAAGCTCTTTGCATAGGAGCCCGCCTCCGCATGAATTTCCAGCTTCGTACAGCCGTCAAAAGCCGTGGCGTGAATCGAACTCACCGAAATCGGAATCGTGATATCCCGAAGTCTGACGCAATCCTCAAACGCTTTCATTTCAATGCTGTTTACGGAATACGGAATGGTGACTTCTTTCAAATTCTTACAGTTGGAGAAGGCATAGCCCGTGATCTCCGACACGTTGCCGCTGATACTCACACTCTGCAGATTGTAATCACCCCAGAAGCTGTAGGGTCTGATCTTATTCACTGAGGACGGCATACTGTAGGAATCCGCTTTTCTGCCTGAAAGCACCTGATAGAGCACATCCCATCCTTTTTTATTATAAATCGCGCCGTCATCGCAGACAAAATACGGATTGTCACTGGAAAAATCCACAGACGACAAGCTGTAATCCCCCGCGAAAACACCGTTTCCGAGGCTCTTAAGCCCTGTTCCGACCGAAACCCTTTTCAGAGAAGGGCAATCAGAAAATGCCGCGTTTTCAATGGTCTCCACGCTGTCGGGAACTGTTACGCTCTCCAGATTGGCGCAGTCGGAAAAAGCCCTCACGTCAATGACCTCCACACTGTCGCCAATCGCAACGCTGCGCACATGGTCATTCCCCGCAAAGGCTTCCGACGCTATCCTTTTTACCTGATTGGAAAGAGACACGTCCTCAGCCGTGCCGTTATACTTCACTAATGTAGTTCCATCCATGTTAAAATCAGATGCGGCGGAGGAATCCTCCGCCTCCACATCTGATACAGGAATCTGTGTCACGACAATCGCTGTCACTAAGAGCAGCGTGCCGATCAGCTTTCTTATGCGTTTCCTCATAAGATTCCCCCCTCGGGATCTACGTCCCTTATGCCTTTGCCGTCGTCTTTTTGTCTTTCTTCAAGAACAGAATGATCGACAGGCAAGCCAGCCCGAGCGATAAGAACCACTTCGGATGAATCGGGTCACCGGTCTTGGGCGTCACGTCAATCACGCCCTCCACCAGATTTCCGGTGTCCACATAAACCGTATAAGGCGAGAAGTGCTCCGCACGGAAACGGATACAAGGTACACCGTTGATCGTAGTAAAGCTCTCGTTCAGGCTCTCTAACTGATCGCCGTTAATCACCGCGCCCGCCATGTTGTTGCCGCCGTAAGCCACCAACGAATCCGGAATCGGGATGGTAATGTCCACAGACAATCCCGTAGTGTCCGTAATCTTCGTGGTTCCGGTGGAATCATAAAGACTGATATCCATCGCGTAGTACAGAATATTGTCAAGCGTACCGTACTTGTTCGTGAGAGCCGCCGCCACCGCGCGGGTCGCCTCATCTGTCTCGGAAATCTTCACGATGAAGTTATCCGAAGATCCGTTCGTGTTCGCAGTCGCCAGATCTCTGTTGGAGATTCCCGGCTTCTCTATATCCACTCTGGTACTGCCGTTGCCGCCTGTCGTGCCTGTGTTGTTGCCGGTATTCCCGGTTCCGCCGCCACCGCCGCCGGTATTCACCGCTACCGTAGGAGCCGCCGGAGCCTCCACATAGTTCGCCTTGACCGTCACATTGTTGGCCGGCATCGTAAAGGTCGTCGTCGTCATCGTCGTGCTGGCAAGCGCCACCCCGTTCGACTCTGTCGTCCACTTTTCAAACCGCATACCGTCCGCAGGCATATAGCAAGAGATAATAACCACCGTACCGGGCGCATAGCTGCCGGATCCGCTTCCGCCTTCCACGAATACCGTGTACTGTCCCACACCGCTTGAGGTGGTGGAGGTAGCGCTCGTGGAACTGCTGGAAGTAGAGCTGCTGCTTGTGCTGCTGCTCTTTTTACTGCTGCTGCTTCCGCCGCTGTTCCTGCTGGTCGTCGTATTTCTGCTGGTATTTCCGGAACCGCCGCTGGTCGTGCCACCGCTGGTCGTGCCGCCGCTGATATTTCCGTTGCTGCCGTTCTGTCCGAAGAGCGCAAGCGCCGTCGTGTTCCGGGTAATAATCGTCTACGGTGTCCATACGTCGCCCGCATCCGTCCTAAACTCATTCAGGAAGGTATATCCGTCCTCAGTCGGATTCGGTGAAGGTACCGGTGTCGGCAGTCCGCCGTTCAAAGGATCCGCAAAGCTGGTTCCGGGCACAATCAGATATCTGTCGTTATCGTCCGCTCCTCTTCCGCTGAACACCTGACCGGTGCGGCCGTGTACGAACTGTACACTGCACTTGCCGTCCACCAGCGAACCGTCGCTCGTATATTGAGCCACAAAGACTGTCATATCGTTCTCAATCGGATCATCCAACGTCTTGCCTTCATCACTCAACCACTTGTCAAAGTTATATCCGGGCCTGTGGTTTGCCTCTGTAACTTTCTGTGCCTCCGCAGGCAGATCGGTCACTCTGGTTCCCTTATCCACTGTAATCGCATTGCCAAGAGGCGTACCGTCGTAATCGTAGAACCATACCCTGCATGCGTTAAGCGGCTTGAAATCAATCTGATATCTGTCCGCGTACCGCTTCGCCGCAGAATCTTCATAAGAGTAAATCGTGAAATCGCTTCTCGGTGTGAACGCCGTATCCGCAATATCCACCTCTCGGCCGTAAATAGTCACATTCGCATGGGTCGTGCCCGTCGTCGCCGTGCGGGTAAATGCATTGTCCGCAATCTTATTCACGGAACCCGGCAGAATCATCTGTCCGATTCTTTCGCAGTCCTTAAACGCATTTTCCGGTATGGTCTTTAATCCTGCCGCATCGGTGAGATTCACAATGGAGATATACTTACATCCCTCAAAGGCTCCCTCTGCAATAGCCGGAAGAGCATTGCTGCCGTCTTTATCCGTCTCACATATCTCACACAGGAACGGAATCATGCTGTCTGTCACCGAGGATATGGTGGAAACTGACAGTTCCTCACCTACACCGCTCTTTCCTCTTGCCAACAGACACTCAATGATCCGGTATCTGTCGTTTCCGTCTGCATCCCTATGTTTCTCGTAGAGAATGCCTCTCTCCGCGGGATAATCCGCGCTGCCAACCAGATTGATCAGATTCTCGCAGTTGCGGAACGGCAGCTTGCCAACCTTCGTCGCCGCAGGCATCTCCACCCTTGTCAACTGCTCACAGTCGTCAAAGGCATAGTCGGGAATGGACTTAATATCCGTCAAAATAACGCTCTGTATCGTATCGTTGCCCTTTACGGCATTCTCCCGCTCGTCATCATCCTCTTCATAATCCTTATAATAGCCGCTGAACAATCCGGGAACCGCCCCGCCCAGCGTTGTGGTATACATGGTGTCTGCCGGACGATCTTTAATATATTTGTTATAATTGTCACGGTTGTTCTCCATATAGGAGATCACATCTATGGAATCTACACCCTTAGGCACATAAATATCCTGCGTCGCATGGATGAAGCCCCATACTTTTTCCGGCACCTGTTTATATTCCGGAAGCGCACCGTACTCTGCAGTCCCCATGTTCAGATAATTCTCATAGTTATCCATGAAATTATAGGGATAAGCTTCAAAGTAAGGCTCCGGATTTTCAATTGCCTGCACGACAAGAGGCTTAAACAGGAAATCCGTTAACTTCCCTTCCGCCGTGTCTTCCTGCTGCGCATTCATATACTGCACCCATGCGCCGCTGCAGTAAACCGGGTTGATCCACGGCCCATATCTGCGATCCAGCGCGTCTTCATAATCGGCCATCGCAATCACATTGCCGTTAACCGTAACATTCGGAGCCCCTGTACGGTATGCTTCAAAAATCACAGCATACTCATGCCGCAGCGTATTGATCTCCGCGCTGTCGGTATCGTAAACCGTATAATAGTAGTAATCCTCCATATCGTGGCAAAAATCCTGCAGCTCATCGTCCCTGGTCAGATTCTCCAGATCCTGGAACTTCGGATAATCCAGAAGCGTCACCTCGCCGGTCGACTTATCCGGCATCACCGTAAGATGCGCTCCTTCTCCACTGTCCCAGAGACTCTGATAGCAAATATTTACCGGCGGATAATTCGGATGATCCGGATCTCTGAGCACATTGTTCTGATCCGTAGCCCACTCAAAGGGCGCATACCCTTCCACAATATCCCCGTGGAAGGTCAGATGATCCCCTGTGGTAACAAAGGCATCCGCGCCGATCTTAAGCGCCGCATGTCCGGCGGAGGGCGTCGTGAAGTACACATCATACAGACTGGAGCATCCGGCAAATGCATTCGCGCCGATACTTGTAACAGAGTCTCCAATCCTTACCTTCCTCAGCTTTTTCAGATCACGGAACACACCGTCGCCAATCTCGGCCACGGAATTATTCTTTATGGTAATGCTGCGAATCACGGCGCGCAGATCCTTGTCGTCAAAGCAGCCTGTACCGATACTCTTTACTTTAATGTCGCCGATCATCTCCGGAATCACCAGATCCACCATGCCGGGATTTCGTGTGATCAGCGCACAGGAAATCAAAGTGCCGTCCTCGCTCGCCGAATAACGGTATCTCGTCCCGTCCTCGCTGGTGAGCGCCATCTCGTAATGCTTCTTGCCATCCTTTTCATAGACATAGGGAATACCCTTGCCGTCGGTACGCACCGCATCCCATGTACTCGTCCTTGGGAATGCCGGACTATTGGCGTAAAGCTCCGGACCGTACACACAGAAACTGTCCTCCGTCACATCCTTAAACAATTCTGGATCAAAGGATGCCGCCCCGCACTTGTCGGAAAACTCCGCTTTCTTTAGTCCGAAACAATTATAGAAAGTATGCACCGGCACTTTTTTCGTGTAATTTTCAATCACGACCGTTTCCAGGCCGCGGCGGTTGGCAAGGACATAATCATCCATGGTGTCCAGGCCCTCGCTGGGAAAATGGAACTTGGTCATGGCATCGCCGCTCGGCGCGGCAATGGCAAAGGCACATTTGCCAATTCTCTCAAACACCGTACGTGCAAAATCCACTGTTGTCAGACGGGTATCGCCATAAAAAGCATAATCTCCCACCGTACAATTTGCACCTGTGTCAAAAAATTTTATTTCACTCAAATCCAGACAATAAGCAAACGCGCCATAGCCAATCCTTGCAATATAACGCGGGAACTCCAATTTTGTATTAATTCCCGTTCCATAAAAGGCCTCAACGCCAATCGTATCCGTAGGTGATGTCTCACTGAACGTAACCGTGGTCAGACTCTTACAATTCCTAAAAGCATGATCTCCGATGGTTCTCGCATTACCGATGTCAACACTGGCAATATTTGCTTCCTCAAAAGCGCTCTGCTCAATCGTCCTTACATACTGATCGATTTCGATCTGCTTTACGTTATGTACATCAGCAAACGCCCTGTAAGCAATCGAAGTAATCAAGGTACTATCCTTCTCGACCAAATAACCATCCACATCTTTATAAGTAGAATCCGCCGGTACATTGCCATCGCCATGCGCCACATACACCCTGTCGCCGCTGT